>SDBV01008783.1_pt1 | contig 13556 bp, 9 predicted proteins | sample 2277081 | NCBI WGS metagenome assembly SDBV01 (sample SAMN10402039, study PRJNA504765) | marine sediment metagenome | isolation source: marine sediment core GS10_PC15, 223 cmbsf | place: Arctic Ocean: Southern Knipovich Ridge | collected 2010 | reverse complement strand
GCTTCGCCGGAATGGATGCAGCGCGCGCTCCTTGAGAGTGTGGCTCTGCTCGTGAGGAACGCGAAACTGCTTGCTGACGCCGTCGACCAGTATGGCCGGTCCGTCTTTGTGGGAGTCGGTCATGCGGGATGTAGAACCGTAGCAATCCGGAAAAAGAGCGGTTACGCCAGCAGGTTGCTCTCCAATCGGCCTCGAGCCCGCATGCCAGTGAGCAATCCGTCATCTAGTATCGACCGCCATGACGCCAACCAACGCACCACAGAACCTACTCGTGACGGGCGGCGCAGGCTTTATCGGAGGCTCGCTCTGCCTTGCGCTGGCAGAGCGCTTTCCCGATATGAGAGTGACAGCGTTCGACAACCTTGTGCGGCGTGGGTCTGAGTTGAACCTCCCCAGGTTGCGAGACGCCGGAGTCGACTTCACCCGTGGCGACGTACGCGAGCTGGAAGATCTGCTGGCGCTGGATCGGCACGATGCGATCGTCGAGTGCTCGGCCGAGCCCTCGGTGCTGGCCGGCTTTTCCGATACCCGCTACGTGTTCGACACAAATCTCGTCGGCGCATACAACTGCCTGGAGCTTGCCCGCCGCAATCGAGCCCAGATGATCTTTCTGTCGACCAGCCGCGTCTACCCGGTGGCACACCTAAAAGCCGTGGAACTCGAGCAGGGCGACACTCGCTTCGAGATCGCGGCGGATCAGCAGATCGCAGGTGTCTCTCCAACCGGTATCTCGGAGCGTTTTCCACTCGACGGCGCGCGAACGCTCTATGGGACCACAAAGCTGTCGGCTGAACTGCTGATCGCGGAGTATCGAGATGCTTTCCAGCTACAGGCCACGATCAATCGCTGTGGAGTGATCGCCGGGCCGTGGCAGATGGGGAAGGTGGACCAGGGCGTGTTCACCCATTGGATTCTGAGCCACTACTTCAAGCTTCCCTTGAGCTACATCGGGTTCGGCGGATCGGGCAAGCAGGTCCGAGATCTTCTACACGTGGCTGATCTGATCGACCTGGTCGCGGCACAGCTATCGGACCCGGAGAAATGGGATGGAGCGACCTTTAACGTCGGCGGTGGCCGCCCCGGGAGCCTGTCATTGTGCGAGGCCACCGCCATCTGCGAGGACCTGACGGGAAACCGACTCGAGATCGCCGCCGATCCGCAGGATCGTCCGGGCGACGTTCCTGTTTACATATCTGACTGCTCTGCCCTGGAAGCTGCCTGCGACTGGCGACCCATGCACACGCCGGTGGAGATACTGGGTGACATATTCCAGTGGGTGCACCAGAACGAGCGCTCACTCGCTGACACGCTCGGCCCACAGTTCAGCAAAACTACTCCCACCGAGGCGGGTTACAACTGAGATGCCAAAGGCAATAGTCACCGGTTCTGGTGGACTGATCGGGTCTGAGTCGGTCCGATACTTCGCCCAGCAGGGCCTCGAAGTGATCGGGGTCGAGAACGACATGCGCTCGCAGTTCTTCGGGCCGGACGCGTCCACCCAAGCCGTCACGGACCAACTCGTCGAACAGGTCGATGGCTTCGTCTCGATCGACCTCGACATCCGCGACCGCGACGCGATCGAGCGGCTGCTCGGCCGGCACGGCAAGGAAACCGAGCTGATTGTGCACACCGCCGCACAGCCGTCGCACGACTGGGCAGCGTCGGATCCACACACGGACTTTAGTGTCAACGCGCAGGGAACCCTGAACCTGCTTCAGGCGGCGCGCGAGTCGTGCCCGGACGCGCCCTTCATCTTTTGTTCGACCAACAAGGTCTACGGCGACCTGCCCAACTTGCTGCCGCTGGTCGAACTCGACAAGCGCTGGGAGGTGGCCGAGGACAATCGATACCACGAGCACGGCATCGACACGACGATGTCGATCGACCGCTCGACCCATTCGTTGTTCGGTGTGTCAAAGGTGGCGGCAGACCTGATGGTTCAGGAGTACGGCCGGTACTTTGACATGCCGACCGTCTGCTTCCGCGGTGGCTGCCTGACCGGTCCGCAGCACGCAGGCGCGCAACTACATGGCTTCCTGGCGTACCTGATGAAGTGCACGGTCACCGGTGAGCCATACACCGTGTTCGGGTATCGCGGCAAGCAGGTACGCGACAACATACACAGTCACGACTTGGTGCGCGCGTTCGACGCGTTCAGGAGCGCACCAAGAGCGGCTGCCGTTTACAACATCGGCGGCGGGCGCGAAAGCAACTGTTCGATGCTCGAAGCGATTGAGCAATGTGAGCGCATTGCGGATCGCAAGCTCGACTGGACGCTTGGCGCCGACAGTCGGGTCGGCGACCACATCTGGTGGGTATCGGACTTGCGAGAATTCGAGCGCGACTATCCCGGCTGGGGCCTCGAGCACGGCATCGACGACATCCTCTCGCAGATCTACGAGCACAACGTCGAGAACTGGACGGCGCCCGTTTGAAGCTCTCGGTGGTGATCCCCAGCCACAATGAGGCGGGCTCGGTCGGGCAGACCACTCGCTCGATCGCCGACCGGCTCAGCTCTGAGCGCATCGACTACGAGCTGATCGTCATCGACGACGGCTCTAGCGACGGCACCGGCGAGATCATGCGCCAGATCGGCCAGGACGACCCAGCGGTCAAGTGCATTCGCTCTCCTTACGAAGGCGGCTTCGGGCTGGCAGTGCGGGCGGGGTTGGAGCGTTTCACCGGCGACTGCGTAGCGATCATGATGGCCGACAACTCCGATTCACCTGAGGATCTCGTCAAGTACTTCAGGCTGCTTGAACAAGGCTACGACTGCGCCTTCGGATCGCGCTTCATCGCCGGGGCCCACGTGCACGACTACCCGAGGCCCAAGCTGGTCCTGAATCGCATCGCCAACCTCTTGATCAACGTCCTGTTCAAACTCGGCTACAACGACACCACGAACGCCTTCAAGGCATACCGGCGCGAGGTGATCGAGAGCGTCCAGCCTCTGCTCTCGAAGCACTTCAACTTGACAGTCGAGTTGCCGCTCAAGGCGATCATCCGCGGCAGCACCTTCGCCGTCACCCCGATCTCGTGGACCAATCGCACCACCGGAGAGGCCAAGCTAGCGATCAAAGAGATGGGCAGCCGCTACGTGTTCATCGTTGCGTATGCGTTTTTGGAGCGTCACCTGACGCGCGGTGACTACGTCCGCGACGATCTCCGAACGCGTGGCCGGCCGAAGTCAAAGCAGGGATTGGTTTCTTGACTGGAGCAAAGCGGTTTACGTGGCTGGTGGACCAGATCGACCGCCGGCCGCGCATCGCGGCCGGAATGCTTGCGGTGGCCATGCTCGTCACCGCTGTGCTCGTTCTGCGCATCACCCGTGGCACCACCTTCTTCTTCGACGAGTGGAATTTCGTCCAAGAAAGGCGAGGAGGTGGCGTCGACAGCTTCCTCGACTCGCACAACGGGCACCTCTCGCTGGTACCAGTCGCGATCTACAAGCTCTACTTCGAACTGTTTGGGCTGGATGACTATCTGCCCTTCAAGGTCACGGTGCTCGCCCTGCACCTCGTAAGCGCCGGCTTGCTGTACGCGTTCGCGCGTAAACGGGTCACACCGCTGCTGGCGCTCGCCGCCAGCCTCACCCTGCTGTTACTGGGCAGTGGCTGGGAAAACATACTCTGGCCCTTCCAGATCGGCTACCTGGCCTCGATCGCTTCTGGCCTTGGCGCGCTGCTAGCGCTCGAGCGAGACGATCAGGCCGGGCGGCGGCTGGCAACGCTGCTGTTGATCGTCTCGCTTTCGTCGTCGGGCGTCGGAGCTGCGTTCACGATCGCTATCGCGGCGCGCATTCTCTGGCACGACAGAGTCAGGGACGCGGTTGCCGTCACCGGGCCCCCGATCGCGCTCTACGCGATCTGGTACGCGCTGTACGGAGATAGCCAGGCGACACGTGACACAGTCGTGAACGCGCCCCGCTTCGCAGCGGACATGGTTGCCGGCGCGTTCGGCGGCCTCTCGGGCCTGGGCGCCGCCTGGGGGCCCGCTCTTGCGTTTGGAGCCGTGGCAATGCTCGTCTATATAATTGCGCGCAGAGGGAAGATCACCCTGGCACTGGCCACCGTCCTGCTGGTTCCGATCACGTTCTGGGTGCTGACCGCCATATCACGCGCCGGCGCAGTTGGTGCAGATTCCTCCCGCTACGTGTACGTCGGTGTGTTGGGGATCCTGCTGGTCACCGTCCAGCTCGCTCGCGGCTCCAACCTGCGGCCTCTGGGCTATGCCGGCCTGTATCTGCTGGTCGCGTTCTCGATCCTTGCCAACGCAAACCAGTTCAGGAACGGTGCGCAATCCTTGCGCTCGACCTCTGCGACCGTGAAGGCGGAGCTGGGCGCAATCGAGATCGCACAGGCGACAGTCGCATCCGACTACCGACCCGACACCGACCTCGCTCCGCAGATATTCGCGGGCAGTTACCTCCAGGCCGTTGCGCTGGGCGGCTCACCGGCCGACTCAATCACCGAATTGCAGGGGGCGCCCGGTAGCGCCCGCACCCAGGCTGATCGAGTTCTGTTCGAAGCGGAGCGAGTTCGGTTTACGCAACCGAGCCCGCTACCGGCGGGCGGCAGGGCGCCCCAGATCATCGCGGCAGCGGCTCGCACTCGGACGGTGGGTCCCTGCGCGACCTTCGAGCCGCGAGGAAAAGCGGCCTCAGCGACGCTCGCCGTCGGAGCACCGGGGTTGATCGTCGATTCAGATGCCCGGGGTCCAATCAAGATACAGCTCAAGCGATTCGCCGACTCATTCAAGGACGGTCCTCGGCTGATCGTCAACGGGCCCGCAGCGGGTCTGGTGTCGATTCCTCCCGACGCCTACTCCGAGCCGTGGACGCTACAGCTGAGTGGCGCGGGGGACATCACGGCGTGCAGTCCCCGGGGTTAGGCTCTGACACCGCCCGGAATAACCCCTGCTAGCGTCCACAGGCCGATGGGCCTGAACCGAATCACCAGCGAGTCGCCACTCGATCCAGCGCGCGGAAGCGTGATTGTGGCGATCCCGGTTTTTGGCGCATACGAGCAGTTCACCCAGTGTCTGCGGAGCGCTCTTCGCCACACACCGATCGAGGTGCCGATTCTGGTCGCCGATGATGCGAGTCCCGATCCGGCAATCTCCAACCACCTCGAGGAACTGGATGAAGCCAGCGTGCTCGACGATCGGCTGGTCTACTACCTCCGGCAACCTGAGAATGTCGGTTTTGTCAGCAACATGAACACTGTCTTCGAGGTGGCCGATGGTGCCGACGTCGTGGCCCTCAACAGCGACTGTGTCGTGGCCGAGCGCTGGCTCGAGTCCCTGAGAGAGGCCGCCTACTCCGACTCACTGGTGGCGACAGCCAGCACACTCACCAATCACGGAACGATCGTATCGGTCCCCTACCGCAACCAGCCACAGCCGTCGTTCCCGCAAGACTGGTCGTTCGAAGAAGCGGCAGATCAGGTACGTGCCGGATCGATGCGCCTGTACCCGCGGATCCCGACCGGGATCGGGCATTGCCTTTATATAAGGCGAACTGCACTCGACCTTGTAGGCAACTTCGATGAGGCTTTCGCACCAGGGTACGGCGAGGAAGTTGATTTCAGCCAGCGCTGCGTCCTTACGGGGCTGGTTCACGTGTTAGCCGACGACGTGCTTGTGCTGCATCACGGCAGCGCAAGCTTCAGCCAAGACGAAGCTGCCACGGTGGCCGCCGAGCATGATCAGATCATCTACCAACGCTACGGCTACTACCAGGACTGGGTCGATAACGTCGCCAACGATCGATCGAACCGGCTGTCGTCCTCTCTGGCCGCTGCCACGAAGGCGATCGCCGGGCTCACCGTCACGGTCGACGGGCGAATTCTGACTCGATACATGACCGGCAGCCAACTCCAGACACTGGAGTTGATCGCAGCGCTGGCTGGCCGTACCGACGTACAGGTCAGGGTGCTGGTCCCCGACGATCTCGGCGACTACGCGCGCAGGATTTTGGAGTCGCTGCCGATCGAGCGAACCCTGCGACGCGAAGACGTCAGCGCCGATATGGATCGCTCGCACATCGTGCACCGCCCGTATCAAGTCTCATCCAGCGGCGACTTGGAACTGCTCGACATGCTCGGCGAGCGCCTCGTTATCACGCAACTCGATCTGATCGCTTATTTCAACCCGGACTACCACGAAAACTTCCAGGGGTGGGCCGACTACTGCGACCTGACCCGCACGGCTATGGCCATGGCCGACCACGTCTTCTTCATTTCGCGACACGGCGCCCGGTCGGCGGTCGCCGACGGTCTACTCGATCCCGATCGCGCCAGTGTCATCCACCTCGGGGTCGACCATCGCCTCCACCAGGAGCCAGTCGTGCCCGAGCAACCGGCGGGAATGGACAAACTACAAGGGCGCCCATTCATGCTGTGCATCGGAACCGACTTCCGTCACAAGAACCGGCGCTTCGCGCTGGGCCTCCTGCGCGAGTTACGGGACAGGCACGGCTGGGATGGCTGCCTGGTGCTCGCCGGGGCGCACGTCGGTCAGGGATCCTCCGCCGGGAGCGAGGCGGCCTTCATGGCGCTAAACCCAGAGCTTGAACCGCACGTTGTAGAGATGGGCGCTGTCACCGAAGAACAGAAGGCATGGCTCTACGAGCAGACCGCTGCAATGCTTTACCCCACGGCCTACGAAGGCTTCGGCCTGCTGCCCTTCGAAGCCGCAGAGATTGGCGTGCCTTGCATTTTCGGTTCCAACTCGTCGCTCGCCGAGCTACTGCCCAGTCGCGTAGCGACTATCGAGCAGTGGAACCCGCAGATCAGCGCCGACCGCGTGATTGGCTTGCTCACCAACGAGTCGCAACGAGCCGATCACGTCCGGGCCCTGCGCGCTGCCGCTGCACGCCTGACCTGGGAACGTACCTCCCGGGACGTTGCGGACGCCTACCAAAGCGTCTGGGGCACGCCAGTGCGACAATCACGCGTGATGGCGCTGAAGCTGATGCAAGCGCAGCAAGAGGCAGCCGATGGGCAGGAGGCTGAGGCAGTACTCGGGTACGATCACATCGACAGGTCGCTGGTTACGCAGTCCAAGGCGATGACTCCCGAACTTGAGCGAGCGCTTCTTGGTATTGCGAGCAGACCGGTGTTGCGAACTACTCTTTACCGGCCGCTGCTTGCGGCCTACCGGTTCATGTACTTCGTCAAGCACCGCCGCTCCGCCCGCAAGCGCTTCAGCCCGAAGGAATCCGAGGAAACGACATGAGCAGCGAACCCGCAGCGACCACCAGCGAAACACCGGCAGAGCACGATCACGTCGCCTGGTTCGACGACCACTACAACAAGGCGCCACGGGAGATCATCGAATTCCTTGGCGGAGACGGTCTCAGCATGGAAGGCGCCAGCGTCGCCAGCATCGGTTCGGGTGACGGCATCATGGATCTCGGCGTATTCCACAAGGCCAAGCCGGCCAAGCTGGTCGGCTACGACATCCGGCCGACCGACGTTTCGGCGCTTCAGCGAATGGCTGCTTCCTACGGAACACCGGAGCCCTATCCCGAAGATCCGGAGCGGTTCTCCTTCCAGACATCCGGCGAGGCATCGATACCCGCGTCAAACGATACCTTTGAATATGCCTACACCTGGTCGGTGTTTGAGCACGTGACTAAGCCCACGGAAATGTTCAAGGAGATCCAGCGGGTACTGAAGCCCGACGCCAAACTGTTTTTTCAGATCTGGCCGTTCTACTACTCCGAGCACGGCGGCCACCTGTGGATGACATATCGCGACGAGCCCTATTCGCACCTGCTGCGATCCGATCGTGAAATCAGCGAGCGCACCCGATTCGAGGCGGGCACCGATCCGACGCGTTCAGGCCAGGACGAGTTTCACAGTCTCAACCGACTGACGATCGACGGCCTTCAGAGAGCGATGTTGGCGGGCGGGCTCCTGATCACGAAGCTCCAGTTGCTATCCGAACCGGTTCACCTACCGCCCGAGGCAGCCCTGCAGCCACTGTCAGCACTCGGGATCAGCGGCGTCAAGCTGCTCGCCACGCCTCGGTTCAAGTAGTAGGACGAGTGCCGCGACCGACGGGCAGAGGCTCCCGACCGCGCGGATCACAGGGAACCGCCAGCAGCTTCACCCCACTGATCCCCAGCGCCGATAGCGGGTACTCGTCCGCGCCGTCGGGCAGCTGCACAGTATTCGAGATCAGCTCCAGCCTACGGACCGCGAAGCCCGCCTCACGCAGATCGGCGTGCAGTTCGTCGACGGTCACCCTGTTGAGCGAGTTCAAGTAGTTGTCGATCATCATCTCGGACCATTGCGAGTCGGGGTCTGACCCAAGGCGTTCGACGATAGCCTGGTCGCTCTCAGTTATCTGGCAGAAGCCCTCCGGATACCAGCGCATCAGGTGCGAGCCGTGCTGTGAATAGTAGAAGGGCCAGAGCTGGAGGAAAAATGCACCATCGTCCCTCAGGACGCGACGTATCTCCTTGAGGAGCGCAGCTGGATTCTCGACGTGCTCGAACGCCGACCAGCTGAAAGCCAGGTCGAATGAGTCATCGCCCGCGGGCAAACGCTCCGGTTCAGAGAGCACGAAAGCGAGGCCCTCGGGCAGTTGCCCATCGACCCCCGCGGCGCGCGCCTGTTCGCTCAGATGTTCTGTCGAGACCGGATTGATATCGAAGCCCACGAGCCGCGCCGGCCGAACTCTCCGAAAAATACCAAGGTCGGTGAAGCCCTCACCACAGCCGATGTCAGCGACGACCCGGCCCTCCACGGAGACTCCAGCTTCCCCCAGAAAATCGATCGTTTCGCCGGCGGCCTGCTCGTAGTGATCCTTGAACCACTCGACCCGTTGGTCAGGGTTCCCATCAACGGGACCCTGTACTCCCTCGCCGCCGTTTGGCCAACCAAACAGCTGACCCAGGCGCCTGCGCAGCCCCGTCACGTTACCTGCCCGACCTTCGCCCGCTCAGTCGCGGCATCGAGTTCCTCCGGCGTATCCCAAGGTCGCATGCGGCGTTTGTACATGCGGCTGACCATCCATACGCCGCCCCCTCCCAGGACGATGAACGGGAAGAACACGAGCGCGTGCGCGACCACTGCAAATGAGAGCGCGTCACTGGCGCCCAGGCCGAACGCGACCAGGGATGCCTGTGCGGCCGCTTCGAACACTCCAACCCCGCCCGGGCCAACGGGAATTGCCACGGCAAAGGTGACGGCCACCAGCACCAACACCATTGCCGGCACAGCATCGATCTGAAAGTCGAACATCTGCAACACGAACCAGTTCGCGGTGCCCATCATGATCCACGACAGAAAACTCAACACGAGGATCGGAACGAGGCGACGTGGTTTCAAGAGCACTCGAGTTCCGGCAGCCAGCGATGCCGTGAACTGGTGAGACCGGTCGTGCCCGACGCGCGGTAGCCGATGCAACAAGCGCTGAACAATGCCGGGGAGATGACTGCGAAAGCCCGAAAGTGCTGCGACCACCAGGATCGGGCCGGCGGTAGCCACGATGCAGACGATCTCGATCACGGTCACCCAACCCGTCTTGGGCATGAACGGCCAGAATGCGAGGCCGATCACGCCAAGAGCGAAGACATCGAGCAGACGCTCCGCAACGATTGTGGCCCCCGTTTCGATCCGGGAAATGCCTGACCCTCGGTGTATGGCGATGACCCGGGTCAGCTCGCCGGCTCGCTGTGGCAGCAAATTGTTGAACAGAATCCCGATGTTGACGGTAGCGAAACTTAGCTTCATGCTCAGCTTGTTTGGATCGTCGAACAGCAGGCGCCACCGCTCGGCCCGCACCGCGATGCTGGACACCATCATCACGAGAGCGACTGGAAGCCATGCCCAATTGGCCTTCGAGAACGCATCGGCCATCTGCTCGTAGGAGACGCGCCGCAAGGCAAACCACAGCAGCACCGCCGAGACGGCGAGGCCAACCAAGAAAATAAGCACGGTGCGCCGGCGCGAACCAGCGAACTCAACCCACGATGGCAACAAGGCTCCTTGACGATCTAGGGGCTCGAAAAGTCACGCACGATCCTACTCATCCGGCCCCCCAGTGGATGCATCACGCTAGGTACGCCATCAGGCGGCGCAGCCGTCAGCCCGCGATCGCTAGCATTCGCGCCCATGCGAGTGCTCGTGACTGGGGTCGCCGGCCTGCTGCGTTTTCTAGACCGGCATCTGCTCGGTGTTGCGGTGCTGGTCGCGATCATCGTGGCGACATTCCTCTATGTCTTGCCCAGGGCAGCGGTCGACCGCCCCGCTTCTGTTCAATTGACAGGGTCGGCAACCCCCGAGGCCGGATTCATCGTCGAAATCAACGGCGACCCGGTCGGGCGCGCAGACTTCTCTTCTCGGGTGAAAACGCGGACCGTCCCCTTCGAAGGTCAACCGATCAAGACGATCGACTTGGTCCCCAAAGGCCCTCAGGGAACACGCGTCAACCTCAACCGCGTTCGGATTGCCTACGGCTCCTCGGTCGTGAGCGACTACCACGACGAGCAACTGGGGATCCTGCAGTTCAGCGGGCTGGACAAGCTCCGGATCGACAAGTCCGGGGTAAACGCACAGCTGGGGAGGCAGGAGGCACAGATCAGGGACGAACCGCAACCGCCATTGGTGGTGCCAAACAAGATCGGTGCCGCGCAACGCTGGCTTTTGGGGCAATCCCATTCACCCTTGATGCCCAACATTTTTGTCGTCGCGCTGCTGTTAGGACTGTTGGCCGTTCTACTCCCGGGAACTCGAAAGCCATGGCTTGCTTTCGGGGCGCTTGTCGCCACGTGGATCCTGGCGTACCTCGGGTACAAGGTTGTGCCTGACATCATCGATCCTGCTCCACCGGTCGCGGTGGCTGTAGGCGCCGCCAGTTACTTCGGCAATACATATCTTGGCCAGCAAATCGCTGGATTCCTGATCGTCGCGGCGATCGTCGGCGCCGCGCTGGCGATCCGTTTCTACTTCGGGAATCGATTCGGCAAAACACCGGCCACCGTTACACAGTCTCGCGCCGTGACCGCTGGCGATCCAGCCGAGGACAAGCCGCCGCGCGGGACTAGGCGGAACGTGCTCATCATCGTGTTCGCGTGGCTGGCGATGTCGCTGACGATCGTGCCCACTCTGAGTGCGCCGGACTTGTCCCCTGTCAATGTGACTTGGGATGCAGCAAATGGGACGGTCTGGAACTTTTTTACGCAGCACGGCTTATTCCCGATGAAGGACTTCTGGCTCCCGTACGGTTTCCAGTCGTTTTTCGGGCAGGTACCTCTCGGTCCAGTTTGGGCGTGGCTTGCGTACAGCGCGATGCTGGGTCTCCTCACTTGGGCAATGTGGAGACTGAGCGAGCGGAGCGTGTGGCGCACCGTTGCGAGTGTTGTCGCAGTCACGCTGCTCGCGGCACTGGGAAGCGGGCTTTGGCGCTATCTGCCCGGTCTGCTTATGGCGTTGACCTATGCCGCAGTTGGACCGTTGCAATGGCAGCGACTTCAGTGGAGTCACGTGACGTTGTTCGCATCAACTGCTCTCGCGCTGCTGATAGAACCGGACCTGTTGCTCTATGGCATTGCCGGATGCGCTTTTGTGGTTTTCGGCGAGGTTCTCTTTGGTCGCCTGAGGCTCCAGTGGTCGATGCTGAGGAGGCTCGCGACCGACCTGATTCCAGTGATGGCGGCGTTGGCATTTTTGGCGCTCGTCTGGATCGTGTCCGGTACCTTCGACGGCAACATCGAGTATTGGACCCATCTTCGAGATACAGCCGCCTACGGAAGCTCAGATCAAAGTGTCGATGGGCTGCTGTTCCAAATATCGTTGAAACCGACGGCAAACTCCGTAGTCGCATCGATCCCGTTCCTAGTACTGCTTGCCGGCCTTGCGCTCGGTTTCCTCGGCAAAGAAAGACGTAGCGTCGGGGCTTCCAGGCTCTTACTGGCAACCGCAGGCGCCTCACTGATATTCCTTGGAAGGGGCCTCATTCGGCCCAATGACCTCCTGTACTACCTTCCGCTGGTCGGTCTGAGCCTCGCACTGATTCTGCTCTGGGACAGGAAGCATCTCGCGTCAGTCGTCTTGACCGGTGCCTTCGTAGGCGCAACCGTGGCCGGGCTCCAGTACAACGGCGGCCTGCGGGCATATCTCGGTGGCGCAGCGAACTCGCCAATTCGTGCGGTCGACTCAGCCATCTACGTGAGCAATCCTGACCAGGCGGCCTACGCCACCGACCAGGTGTACGCGCTGCGGCGGTACGAGGCATTGCCAGATATCGACTTTGCTAGAGAGCTTGTCCAGGTTTCAGGGACCAAGCACCCACCGTTCGCCGTGCTGGGCGACGCGGCGATCCTCTATCTGTGGTTCAACCAGAAGCCCCCCTACCACGTCAACCTCTACGACGCCGCACCGATTCGCATGCAGAAGAAGATGATTGGCGAGCTCGAGTCGAGGGATACGCGCTACATCGTTTGGAAGCAGGAGCCCGTCGGGGTCGATGGCGTCCCCTATCAAGTGCGCGACGCATTGGTTTACCAGTATGTCATCCAGCACTACGGACCCTCACGAGCGGGTTGGCGAAAGTGTCCCGATCTCCCGGCGCGGTGCACGGCGGCCGACATACTCGTCCGCCTTCCGAGCGGCAAGCGGCCGCAGATCGATTTCTGGCGCTCGCGACTCGGCGATCAGCTCGACCTCGGCTACATTCCTTCCTATGCCAAGTCTCCCACCACCTGCAGCGGCGAGGGCTGCGTTCAATATGCGATCGTGCGCGGAAAAGCCTCGAAGGAAGGCGATCAGGTCGAGTTACAGGCGTCAGCGCGTGGGAAGCGCTTCAACATCCTGCTGCGGGCGCGGCCCGATACCTCCAGCTACACTATCCGGCTTGATCGCCTGTGGTTCTGGCCAATGCTCGGCCCACACGCCCAGTTGACGGCGACGAGTACCGACTGGACGGTTGAGAGAAAGCAAGGGAAGAGCGACAACCGACTCTACTAGGGGCGCCGACCCGCCGCCGCACGGATCTCGTCGTAGGGAGTCGGGTCCAAGAACATCTGCTCGATCATCTTCCGCCACGCTGGCGGTACGTATCCAGTCCGGTCGGCGAACAGCCCCATCCGGAGGCTGCGGTCGCATACGAACTCGTCGTCGCGCACGATCTCGACGTCGATACCGAAGGCGTACTTAATCAGCTCGAGCAGGTCGAACTTCGAGATCGGCGCGCTTGCAACATGGTGAACGCCGCTCAGATCCGGAGTCCGTTGCATCACAAGATCGATGATGCGGGCCATCTCGATCGTCGAGAAGCCTGAATAGATCGCGCGCGAGAACCCAGTGATCGCGCTACCGCGCTGCGACAAGAACCACTCGACCAGGCCATGGCTGCGTTTGCGCACCTCGCGCCCGATGATCGAGCTGCGGACCGTCAGCGCCGCCGGCTCGCCCTCGCCCAGTTCCCCTAGGTACTTCGACTTTCCGTAGACGTCGTCGACATCGGAGGGATCGTGTTCAGCGTAGTTGCCCTTGCGGCCGGAGAAGACCGCGTCGGTGCTGATGTGAATCAGCCGCGAGCCAGAC
>SDBV01008782.1_pt1 | contig 13557 bp, 3 predicted proteins | sample 2277081 | NCBI WGS metagenome assembly SDBV01 (sample SAMN10402039, study PRJNA504765) | marine sediment metagenome | isolation source: marine sediment core GS10_PC15, 223 cmbsf | place: Arctic Ocean: Southern Knipovich Ridge | collected 2010 | reverse complement strand
TGCGCCAGTAGTAGGTCGTGTTATTGGTCATTGTGCCGGGGTCATAGCTGAGCGCCGTCTGGTTGCCCTTTAATTCACCGGAATCCGGCGAAGAATCTGTACCTAAATACACATTATAGTTGGTTGCGCCAGTGCCTGCCGACCAGCTAAGGTCAGCAGTTGCGCTTACATCCGTTGCCGCGTCAGCAGGACTCGGATTGCTTACCTGATTCGGTCCTGCAACGATAGTAGTAAAGCTCCAGACACTACCGGTTGTCATGCCGGCGCTATTGTTTGAATCGATACGCCAGTAGTAGGTCGTCACGTTAGCCATAGTGCCAGGGTCAAAAATTGCTGTTGGCTGATTGCCCTGGAACTCAGTGGAGTCCGGCGTAGAATCTGTGCCGAAGTACACATCATGGTCGGTTGCGCCCGAATCAGCTGTCCAACTAAGGGTACGGGCTGCACTTACATTTGTTGCTCCGTCAGCAGGACTTGGATCGCTGGCCGCCGCCGGAGGTTGTGGACTGCCGCCACCGGATGCCGGTTCAAATGCGGCTAATGAGTGGGTAAGCCGTTTGCTGTTCGTACCAGTTTTAGCATTTTCCCAACTCATTGTGGTCTGGCCTGCCGATGCTACCGACTTATAACTGCCACCGCCTCGGAGCTTATTGCTCGATCCCTGATCCCAGTGCTCTGTCATGCCGCCGGCAGTAGTCGACCATAATTCGTTATTATCGGTCCCCACCGCATCAATTACCCAGGCGCCATCTGTCTGGGTGGTAATATTAGTAGAAATAGTGGGGGTGACATCGTAGTTCTGTTCACTGTTGGTTGCAACAGCTTCAGCAGCCTGTTGCTTGACGTTCTCTAATGAAATCGCACCACCGACTATGTAATCAACCGTACCGCTGGTGGTTATCGTAATAGTATCTGTACTCGAAGCAGGAGCGAGCAGATACCACAATTCTGTCCTGACCTTGACCGATGTACTACCAGCGTTTATACCGGAATTTGACACATACGTGAAGTTATCACTTCCGAATGTAACACTGCTCACGTCCAGGTCTGCTACGTTATCGTCGTCCCTGCCAGCATAACTAACCACCAGAATCCTGTTGCTGCCTGAGCCGACCGTATGCGACCAGGCTAACGTCGTAGTGTTGCTGCCGCCGCCGGCACTGCTGTTTGCGTCGAAGGCAATATCCGCCCCTTCCGATTCTGTCGTAAAGCTCCACACGTTGCCGGTAGTTGTGCCCACAACGTTATTCGAATCGATACGCCAGTAATAGGTCGTATCGTTACTCATAGTCCCTGTATCAAAGGTTGTAGTTGCCTGATTGCCCTGCAATGTGCCCGGACTCGTTTGGCCGAAGTACACATCATAGTTGTCCGCTCCGGTTGCCGCCGACCAACTCAGATCCGTTGTAATAGTGACACCTGTTGCCGCATTGGCCGGGCTTGCCCCTGTAACCTGGGCAGGCGCCGCCACGATGGTCGTAAAGCTCCATACGTTACCGGCGGTTGTACCGCCGATATTGTTGGAATCAATTCGCCAGTAATAGGTTGTACCATTACTCAAAGAACCCGGCTCATAAGTCAGCCCTGCCTGGTTGCCCTTCAATTCAGTTGCATCCGGCGTGGCATCGGTACCGAAATATACATCATAGTTAGATGCACCGGAGGCCGCAGACCAACTGATGTCAGCCGTTATTGCCTGATTGGTTGCAGCATCCGAAGGACTTGCGCCTGTCACTTGCGCAGGCGCCGCCACGATAGTCGTAAAGCTCCAGATGTTACCTGTTGTTGTGCCGGTAGCATTATTCGAATCGATCTGCCAATAGTAAGTTGTAGCGTTGCTTAAAGTACCCGGCTCATAACTTAATCCCACCTGGTTACCCTTCAATTCTCCTGCGTCCGGCGTGGCATCGGTACCGAAGTAAACATCATAGTCATCTGCCCCGGTAGCCGCCGACCAGCTTATGTCAACCGTTATTGCCTGGTTGGTTGCAGCATCCGCAGGACTGGCACCTGTGACCTGGTCGGGAGCCCCACCGCCCGGCGCAGTACCAGTTACCGTTGTTTTGCCGGCATTGGTGACGTTATAATCAACATTCACCGTTCCACTGCCACCGTATGCGATAAGGTCGCCGGCAGTGATGTAGCCGTCGATGGTTGACTCCACATCGCCGTCGATTATCAGCGTGCCGGCTTCAATGTCCATCGTGCCGGTGCCGCTTGCCCCTATACTGATCCCCGAGGCGTTAATAGTGCCACCATCAAATTGCACATGGCCGGTACTGCCGCTTCTGAAGCCTACACGAAGATTGCAGTTAAGGGTGCCGCCATCCATATCAAGAGTACCATCACCATCATGGCCAATAGACATATACGGCTTTCCGATAGTTACCGTTGCCCCACTTTTAATGTACAGTGTGCCGGTGTCACTTGCAGTGTTACCTATCTTAACGGCGCCGCTATACGTTGTAAGGGTGCCGTATATGGTGAGGGTATTACTATTGTATCCCACATAGAATCCGCTTGCGTACGCAGTCGTACCTGAATCAAGCACGGGGTACGGGGTCTTATTATCAGCAATTCTGAGGTTGTCGGCCGAAGTGGGCACTGCCGAGTTGGCCCAGTTGGCGGCCGTGTTCCAGTCATTGCTGCTACTGCCGTCCCAGTGTACAACCGCAGACACATCCGGTGCCATCCCTAACAGCAAAACAACTGTTATTAAGCAAACTAATTTTTTGTACTTATCCATTTTCTTACTCCTTCTCACAAAAATGTTATTAGAATCCTTTAAGACACAAGAAAATAATTTCTTACACATAATCCTTCCTCCCTAAAATAGAATTGTTATTGTTATTGACCGGTTTTACAAAATCTATAATTGCAGGTTCTCCTCCTGGTAAATACAGTAAAATTTGTGTGAAATCCAACGACCCATCCATTTGCTAAATTGCAACAGTTTCCTAAGTGTTCCAGCCACATTTTTATCCCTGCTGTGACAGATGCATTACACATAACCCCATATTTATAATTATAGTAATCAGCGTTGTTACTGCTCGGACTCGTAACGGTCCTGGGCCGGCAGCTTGGTTAGTGTACCGGTGAAATCGTCAACATCCGAACCAGTGCACGGCCAGGGCTTGCCGGCAGGCCACCAGGCCGGCTTTTCCGTCAGGTACAGCGAGGCCGGCATATTGAATGTCGACCAGCTTGCAGGTGCCTTGTCTCCGCCGTAGCTGTTCAGATTCGTAGTCGTCGGTTCCGGTGTATTAAGAATCAGGCCATAATTACCGGCACGGGTGTCACGATAGATATTGCGCTCCAGCCACAGATTGGTAGTTTTGGTGTCATAGTCTCTACAGTTTCCATTTTCGTACTTGCAGAATGGTTGAGCACGATAGGACCACGCAATGTTGCCGATTACATTAAGCTGGTCAGCTACAAACCCTGTCGGATGATATGTCGAGCTGTGGTAATCCTCGTTCTTGAACCATCCCGTATCCACCAGTCGGTTTCTGAAGAAAGTAATCCGCGGCCCCTGCTCACCCCAATAGTTGTCCACCGTGATTGAACTGGTCGTCTCGTTACCTTCGAACAAGTTCTCGTGTGGGTAACGGCCATGGCTGAACATGCCGTGCGTGCCGCGCGGACCAACACAATAGTTATAGGCGATAACACAGCCGCTAGGGCCATTTAGGATGCCTACATCAACATGCAGGTCGTCGAAGATGTTGTTTTCCACTAAAAAATCCGTACAACCACTTGTGATGACAATCGAGTAGTTGTTATACGGCTTTTCTTCTCCCGTCTCGGGCCTGCCGTATTCAGCCCACATCAGCCTGTAGAACTTGCAGTTGCGGATTGTAAGTCGTGTGCTATACTGGGCTTTTAGATGGTAGACGTGTCCGTTGTAAGCAAAGACGTTATCTATCCAGCAGTTTACCGCCCAGTAAATGCCAAACGGGCCTGTAGGCTTTTTCATGCCACCCTGCCACTGTGCCAACGTTAACTCATCGGTCATTACCTTCATGTTTTCAACGCCGGCGTTGATTACCGGATTCATCTTCTGGACACGCGGACTGAAGGAAGTCCCGAAATAGTGACGCAGGGGTTTGTCCATTGTCAGGGTATTGCCATTCTTGGCGATAATCTTGAAATTGTGGAACATGTACTCGTCAGAGAGCCGGGCCGGGTCTACGTGGATGTATGAAAGGTCATTGTCCTGCTCCATGCGACAGAAGTCGCCAACACTGAAACCGGAGACGTCGGCCACTGTGATTTGTGTGGTACCCCTGGGCAATGAGCTGTTGGTAATACTTACGGCCTGGTCAGGCTCGTTACCGTAGAACTTGACACCGCCCCAGGTTTTTGGGCCGCCGCCCGCGTCTCCAGTGATAGTGGTTGTATTACGGCCTGCGCCACGAAGAACCACATTAGAAGGGACCTTAAGCGGGTTTTGAAGTCCAAATCCTCTGAAAATACCTGCCGGCACATAGACCACCTGGTTGCCGCCAGCGGCAGCAGCATCGTTAAGAGCACTCTGCATAGCATTTTTATCCAAAAGACCGTCATTAGGTATCGCATTATAAGGCGGGTCGGTAACGTCACAGAATACAGGCCAGATATTCGCGTCACTGGTATCCGGGATACCACCGTCGACACCCGCAGACCAGGTCGGGATACGGCTGGCTGGAATCTGAAGGTCGCCAAGACCCTGCGGAGCTGCTCCGGTCTTGAAACTCCAGACATCTCCTGTCCAGGTGTCAGGGCTGTTGACCTCGTCTATCCGCCAGTAGTAGATGGTATTGGCATCCATAGTACCAGGCTCAAAGGTTACCGCTGCCTGGTTGCCCTGGAACTCACCGGCGTCCGGCGTTGAATCTGTGCCGAAGTACACATCATGGGAATCAGCCCAGTCTCCTGCGTTCCAGCTAAGATTGGCATTGGGGTCTATATACTGAGCTCCGTTAAATGGTATCGGGGCCGTTGCCTTAAAGGTAGGATCGATAACCGTAAAGCTCCAGACGTCTCCGTACCAGACGTTACCGTCATTGACCTCGTCAACACACCAGTAATAAGTCTGGCCGTAAGTGAGGGTACACGGGTCAAAGATTGTTGAACTTACCAGGCCCATACTTGTACCGCCGGTGCCGGCGTTGACGTCACTGAAGTTAGTACCGAAGTACACATCGTGGCCGCCCACGTCCGCAGCGTAATCACCAGCAACCCAGCTAAGAATCACATCATTGCCTACGTTTACTGCACCATCTTCAGGATAAGGATTCCTTGCCTTGCCTGCATCAGGTCCCATAGCGTACAGCACATCTATGTCGTTTACGTCAAGTGTACGGTTAAATAGACGCACTTCATCGATAACCCCATAGAATGCCTCGTTGCTGTCACTGCGACTACCGGTATTACCAATATCTGCGTAGGTATTCAAAGTTGCAAGGCCGCTGTACGAACCACTTGATTCATTAATACTGTTGACATACACATTATAGTTCGAGCCGTCCCAGGTCAATGCTATGTGATACCACTTACCGGCTTCTAATTCCTTAATCTGTGTTGCTACCGCGTCGTTACTTCCCATTCCAAGGTCAAGGTAGCCATCCGATTGGCAATACAACTGAATCCTGTTGGCAAATGCCGGCTGGGATGTGTGGCCGAACAGGAAATCCTTGGCCGTAAAGCTGTTCGGACATACCCACATGGAAATCGTACCGGCATTAACATCCATATCATTAGTCGAGACCTGGACCACATCGTTAAATCCGTCAAATTCCAGACCGTTGGCAAACAGACCGGTGACCCAGTCATTGGCATCCATATCTATCAGGTTGCCGTCATTGCCATAGCTGGTCATATCGGAAGCGATGCTCCCTGAACTTTCGTTGAATGTCCACCAACCGATAAGGTTCGGGTCGTTGGGTTCCGGGGTCTCGACATTATCAAACGTGGCAGTACAGACCACACCATCGTCATGTGACGTTACAGCCAGACCAAGATATATATGCTCGGCCATTGTAATATTCACGTCGCTGCCAACCTGAGTCCAGTTATTAGCGTCAGCAGAAACATAACCGCTGAAGACACTACCACTGCGGACGACACGGACCCAATATGGCGGTACCGGGCTGTCATTCCTGGTTTGATTCGCGTTAGCTCCTGTAGCGTTACGATAGAGAAACGCACTGCCGGCAGGCCGCATATGCATAAACGCAAACGCTGAATCCGGATTAAGGGTTTCGCGAATCATAACACCGGCCTTGGCCCAGGAGTTTGTGTTCTCTACGCTGATAACTCGGGCCGTTATGGTACCACTGCCCTGCAGTGGCTGATAGGCATAGTGGAATTCATCTGTTGTGCCAACGATATCTGCACCTGAACCATCAACCGTAAATACGTCACCGGTAATATCGAGGCCGCCAGGTGCATTGACGTCACCAATGTCCCTGTGGAACCAGTTGCCAAGCGCCCCGCCTGACATTGTTGTAAAGCTCCAGACACTACCGGTGGTCATACCGGCCACATTGTTGGAATCAATACGCCAGTAATAAGTGGTTGCTGCGGTCAGAGTACCGGGGTCAAATATCTGTGCAGCCTGGTTGCCTTTAAATGTGCCCGGACTGGTTGTGCCGAAGTATACATCGAAATTATCCGCACCAGTAGCGCTCCAGCTCAAATCTGCGCTGGTAGGCACTGCGGTTGCGCCGTCAGCCGGGTTAGGATTGCTCGCCGCCGAAGGTGCTGTGGCAATGGTCGTGAAGCTCCAGACGGGCCCGGTGGTTATGCCGGCTGTGTTATTGGAATCGATGCGCCAGTAGTAGGTCGTGTTATTGGTCATTGTGCCGGGGTCATAGCTAAGTGCTGTCTGGTTGCCCTTTAATTCACCGGAATCCGGTGTTGAATCTGTACCTAAGTACACATCATAATTATCTGCGCCACTGCCTGCCGACCAGCTAAGGTCAGCAGTTGCGCTTACATCGAATGCGCCGTCAGAGGGACTCGGATTGCTTACCTGGCCGGGTCCGGCAACAATTGTAGTAAAGCTCCAGACACTGCCGGTAGTTGTACCATTGGCATTGACTTCATCGATACGCCAGTAATATGCGGTGTTATTACTCATAGTGCCGGGGTCAAAGGTAGTAGAAGCCTGGTTACCCTGGAACTCGGTTGAATCAGGCGTAGAATCTGTGCCGAAGTACACATCATGGCCGGTTGCGCCCGAACCTGCCGTCCAGCTAAGGTCAGCAGTCGCACTTACATTGGTTGCTCCGTCAGATGGGCTTGGACCGCTGGCTGCCGCCGGAGGTTGTCCGCCGCCGCCCGATGCCGGCTCAAACGCAGCTAATGAGTGGGTAAGCCGTTTGCTGCCCGTACCCGGAGTAGTAAAGAGCCAACTCATAGTCGTCGACCCTGCCGAGGCCACAGACTTGGTACTGCCGGCCCCAGAGTACTTGTTATGTGGTACTCTAGTCCACTGATCATCCATGCCGCTGGTAGTAGTGGACCATGAGCCGTTGCCCACGGCCAAGGCCACAGCATCAAACACCCAGGCACCATCGGTTTGGGTAGTGATGTTGGTGGATATGCTCATATTTTCTCCGCTTGATTGGTATTTCGTGTTTGTTGCGACCGCTTCAGCAGCCTGTTGCTTCACGTTCTCTAATGAAACAGCACCACCGACCCTGTAATTATTAGTACCGGCGCACGTGATAGTGATAGTGTCTGTCCCGGAGGCCGGATTCAGCAGGTACCACAACTCTGTCCGTACGGCTATGCCGCTTTTATCGTAACCCTGCGCCGAGCCGGACACCAGAGTTAAACTGGTACCACCGTAATTCACATCACTTACTACCAAATCACATGGGTCACCACCTGTGGGATCACCATCCCGACCGGAAAAAGCTACCAGCAGGATTCTGTTACTGCCTGTGCCGACCGTATGCGACCAGCTTATCGATGTAGTTACGGCAGTCGAACTGGCTGAACTGTTTGCATCGAACGTAATAGCTCCGCCGCCTATATTCGGGTCCTGCTCAGTTGTGAAGCTCCAGATGTCACCGTAAGCTATCACTACATCATTAGTATCAAGTTCATCGACTGCCCAGTAGTATGTAGTATTGTAATCCAGGTCGTTGGCCGGGCTGTAAGATGTGACACTTAAGTTACCCATAAACTCGGAAGATGAATTATTGGCATCAGCCACCGAACTGTAACTGGTACCAAGATACAAATCATGCGAATTGGCATCAATACCCGCTGTCCAGCTAAGGTCGATACTCACGCTTACATTTGTGGCACTATCGCACGGGTCGGGGTTACTTGCCGAGCTGACATAGAAATTCGGGTCAGCCAGGACAGCTATCTGGTTGACATCCATGACCCTGTCGTAAATACGGACCTCGTCTATCACACCATCAAACGGGTCGCTGCGATCTGCGCTGTTGCCGTTGTTGCCTACATCAGCGTAAGTCTCCAGTGTAGAAAGACCCGTATATGTACCATTTGCATCGTTATTACCATCAACATATACAACATAGTTTATCCCGTCCCAGGTTAGTGCGATATGGTGCCATTCGTCGGTTGTTATAGTTGCAATATCCGTCGCTACGGAAGTACTGTCTCCAAGACCTAAGTCGAGTTTTCCATCGCTGTTACAATACAACTGTATCCTGTTATCCCACGGCTGTGTTGCGTGGCCGAACAGGAACTGTGTTGAATTGAGATTGTCGGCATAAGCCCACAGCGAAACCGTACCACGGCTGGCATCCATCGCGTCTGTCGGTAACTCAAGTGCCTCGCCAGCGGTTGCGGTAAACTCAAGGCCGTTGCCGCCAAAGCCGGCTACCCAGCTATTGGCGTCCAGAACAACCAGCGTCCCGTTGTTGCCGTTGCCGCTGTCATCGGCTGCTGTGGTGCCTGAGCTTTCATTGAGTTTATAAAGACCCGCGGGGCTGTTAACATCAGGAGCAGGTTCCGGCGTAACGGTTGTAAAGCTCCAGACCGTACCGGTAGTTGTGCCAGAATCGTTCTTTGAGTCGATAAGCCAGTAATAAGTCGTACTGGCAGTCATAACACCGGCGTCATAATTCGTCGCCGAGGTATTGCCCAGAAGTTCACCCGAATCCGGCGTCGAATCGGTGCCAAGGTATACATCATAAGTTGCCGCATTAGTCCCTGCCGTCCAGCTCAAATCTGCCGTTAAATTCACATCCGTTGCGCCATCGGCTGGATTTGGACTGCTGGCTTGACCCGGCAATGGCATTGCCGTAAAGCTCCAGACATTACCTGTGGTCATGCCGGCGACATTGTTCGAGTCAATACGCCAGTAGTAGGTTATATTAGCGTCCATAGTATTGGGGTCATAGCTTGTTGCCGCTTGGTTGCCCTGTAACTCGGTTGCGTCCGGTGTCGAATCTGTACCGAAGTAAACATCATAATTCTCTGCCCTGGCAGCAGCGTCCCAATACAAATCTGCATCCAGACTAAGAAGTGTATCTCCATCATTGGGGTCGGGTCCGCTTGCCTGGTCAGGTGCTGCCACGATGGTCGTAAAGCTCCAGACAGAACCGGTTGTTGTTCCGATAGCGTTCTTTTCATCGATACGCCAGTAATAGGTTGTGTCATTATCCATAGTGCCGGTATCGAAGGTTGTCGCAGCCTGATTACCCTGGAACACGCCCGGAGTGGTGGTACCGAAGTAGACATCGTGGCTGGTTGCGTTGGCATCAGCCGTCCAACTCAAATCAGTGGTTACACTTACATCAGTAGCCGCATCAGCGGGACTGGGACTTGTGGCTTGGCCGGGTGGCGAGCCGCTGCCGCTGGATGCCGGCTCAAACGCCGCCAGCGAGTGGGTAAGTCGTTTGCTGCCCGTACCCGGAGTAGTAAAGAGCCAACTCATAGTCGTCGACCCTGCCAAGGCAACTGACTTGGTACTGCCGGCCCCAGAGTACTTGTTATGTGGTACTCTAGTCCACTGATCATCCATGCCGCTGGTAGTGGTGGACCATGAACCGTTGCCCACAGCCAGAGCCACGGCATCAATCACCCAGGCCCCGTCGGTCTGGGTAGTGATGTTGGTGGATATGCTCATATTTTCTCCGCTTGATTGGAATTTCGTGTTTGTTGCGACCGCTTCTGCTGCCTGCTGTTTTACGTTCTCTAATGAAACTGCACCACCGACCCTGAAATTATTAGTACCGGTACACGTGATAGTGATAGTGTCTGTCCCGGAGGCCGGATTCAGCAGATACCATAGCTCTGTCCTGACGGCTATGCCATTCTGCGCGAAACCCTGCTCAGAGCCGGACACCAAACTCAGATTAGCACTGCCATAAGTAACGCTGCTCACTACCAAATCAACTGGGTCACCATCTGTGGGATTACCATCTCGACCGGAAAAAGCTACCAGCAGGATTCTGTTACTGCCTGTGCCCACGGTGTGCGACCAGCTAATCGTCGTACCTGCAGTAGTCGCACTGGCTGAACTATTTGCATCAAATATAATAGGAGCGCCGGAGGCCGCCACCGTAGTAAAGCTCCAGACGTTACCGGTAGTTGTGCCGCCAACATTATTTGAATCAATACGCCAGTAAATAGGTTGTATCATTAGTCAAAGTACCCGGATCAAAGGTCAGCCCTGCCTGGTTGCCCTGAGACGTACCTGGGCTGCTTTCGCCAAAGTATACATCATAATTATCCGCACCAGTAGCCGCCGACCAGCTTATATCAACCGTTATAGCCTGGTTGGTTGCACCATCCGAAGGACTGGCACCTGTCACCTGATCGGGCGGGCTTACCACAACAGTCGTAAAGCTCCATACATTACCTGTGGTTGTGCCGTTGGAATTATTCGAATCGATACGCCAATAGTAGGTTGTAGCGTTACTCAGAGTACCCGGCTCATAGCTTAACCCTGCCTGGTTGCCTTTTAATTCACCTGCGTCCGGCGTGGCATCGGTGCCAAAATACGCATCATAGTCATCTGCCCCGGTAGCTGCCGACCAGCTTATATCAACCGTTATAGCCTGGCTAATTGCGCCATCGGAAGGACTTGCGCCTGTAACCTGGTCGGGTGGTGAACCGCCTGCACTGGCGGTTACCGTAGTTTTGCCGGCATTGGTAACATTGTAATCAACATTTATTGTACCGCTGCCGCCATAAGCGGTAAGGTCGCCGGAACTGACCTCGCTGTTGATGGTTGGAATATCATTGCCATCAAGTATTAGCGTGCCGGCTTCAATGTCCATTGTACCGGTACCGTTTACCCCTAACTCAAGCGTTGAAGCATTAAGTGTACCGCCATCAAGCTGGATATGTCCGACACTACCGCTGTTACTACCGACCCTGATAGTGCTGGCGGTCCATGTCCCGCCCTCCATATCAAGAGTACCTGTACCCTTATCAGCTACATGCATAAGCCATTTTCCGATGGTTACACTGGCGCCACTTTTCACATAAAGTGTTGAAGTTCCACCGGTGTCGTGAGCTATCGCAACGTTGGCACTATACGTTGTAAGGCTTCCATATATCGTCAGATTGTCAGTCGGAGACCCACCTAAGTAGAATCCTTTCGCGTACGCAGTCGTATTTGCGTCAATAACGGCATATGGAGTGTTGCCTTCGTCAATTCTCAAATCGTCGGCAGAAGTTGGCACTGCCGAGGTACTCCAGTTACTGGCCGTGGCCCAGTCGCTGGTTCCCGGCCACCACCATACAAGCGCCGAGGCATTACCTGCCATACCCAGCACAAGAACAACTGCCGCTAAACAAAAGGTTTTTTTGTACGTGTTCATTTTCTTTCTCCTCAAAAAAATGTTTCGAATATTTTTTTCTTTATTACAAAACTTATAATTGCATAATTAAATAGCGCAAATGCGTATGCCGATTTTGCGCAAAACCTCGGCTGGATAGAAAAGTTGCCGCCGATTTCTTAGTATAGGGATTCTGAAAGAGTTGCTTGTAAACGCCGGCAAACCCAAATGACTTCCGGGCCTTGATGCTTACCGCCATCATTTTTTGCTACCTGTATCCTTAAAAACAGTTCTCAAGATTTTAGACTTATTTTAAGAAACAGGCAGAACCGAAACTCCCCTTCGGAAAGAAAATGGAAACCTCCGATTTTGCCTTCGACTTGCAGGCCTAAATCCCGCACGCCAAGACGACTTGTCCCTCATCGCAAGCCACATTACCCCACATCCCTTTACACCTACCTAATGCATATCATCGTTCTTCAATAATCGGCAGATTTCGAGTTAAACTACATCTCAATTCACTTTTACTACATCCGAATTTCGCTTTTACCACTAAAGGTATACCTCTGTCAAGGAAATTTTTTTGGATTCTTAAAGAAAGGAAGGGGGGGCAAGATGTAACCTCTGTATTTACAAGATGTTATGGGCGTTGCGAACCTCAAATTTTTTTTGCCGTGCATTGGTTTTTCTGGGTAAGTTCAATTCTGTTTGAAGGCATTAATAACTCTTTCCGGTTTTGTTAATAAATTTGCAAAAAAGAAACAGTGCCGTAGATCGCCTGCACAGACCGACCGCTATCTTGGGGAGACTTATTGTGTTTATCAATACTGAAGACTGTCCGGGGAAATTCTGAACACAATAGAACCCCTTAAATCCTCTTAAACACAACCGCAAAAGTGAAGATATGAAGAGAAGGGCATCCTTAAGTATAATTTGGAAAACCTAATGTTACCTTATGTACGAAAGGAGGCCCAAAATGAGTACACCTTATAGTTGGAGCAGATGTAGATTGCAAGATGACGGAATTAGCTGTTGAAAGAAATGAGAAAATTGTTGTCAGAGATCGAGTGCCCACAGACATAAAGTCTATAAGAAGTTTTCTCGCCTCAATACAGGGCAAAAAGATCATGGTCGTTGAGGAGGGTCCGATGGCAGGTTGGCTATATCGTAACCTTAAATCAGATGTCGATAAATTCGTTGTCTGTGATCCACGCCGAAATAAGCTTATCGGTTGTGATGGTAGTAAGACTGATTGTCCTACTCAAAAATTCGAACTTGTTCATATCAAAGGGCTTATGTAGAATAGCAATTTCGTTTATAATTGCAATTTTATTATGATTCTGTTGGAGAAAATTCTTTGAAAAGTATCGTGAACCACCGACACACGGATTTTCAGTCCGTTAGCGGGTTTTGTAAGTGCTTGTCAATAAACGATTAATAACTGTTAAATAACGACTTATGATGGTGACCGAAGCGTAACAGTAGCGTAATAGTAGCCTAAAGGCGCCAAACTGTTGCAAATTCTGTTGCAGATTCAGGACTCGGATTAACCTAATTTATATTTGAGTGGTTTTAAAATCGTGCTTCGTTTCGAAGAAATTGTAGTCAGATAGCACCGTGGGGTGAAGTGGAGTGCCCCTATTTTTAGTACCAGCTGTTATGAGAGTACATCGCACATTTGACCCGCACCCAATTCCTGGTCCAATCTTTATGCGAATTTAACGCTACTTATCGCTCTGCTGTATTGCTGGAGGTCAGCCGTAGGCTGGCCGGAAGCGATACAGCTTTCGGCAAATTCAAC
>SDBV01008781.1_pt1 | contig 13557 bp, 7 predicted proteins | sample 2277081 | NCBI WGS metagenome assembly SDBV01 (sample SAMN10402039, study PRJNA504765) | marine sediment metagenome | isolation source: marine sediment core GS10_PC15, 223 cmbsf | place: Arctic Ocean: Southern Knipovich Ridge | collected 2010 | reverse complement strand
AGGACAGTATCCGGTACCTGAGCCTAAAGCGGGTGAGGTCCTTATGAAGATCGAGATGTGCGGTATATGCGGCACCGATATTCATACGTGGCGTGCGCCGGCGGAGGCGGTATTCGGGCTGGAGTATCCTATCAGTCTGGGCCATGAGATATCCGGTGTCATCGAGGCGCTCGGCGAGGGCGTAACGACGGATTCTGTAGGGACGCCGATTAAGGAAGGCGACAGGATCGGAGTGATACCGGCTATTCATTGCGGCAAGTGCTACTTTTGCAGGATTGCCAAGACGCCGGAGAAGTGTACGGACTGGAAGACCTACGGGACGTGGCCCAAGGCCGATCAGCCGCCGCACTTTACGGGCGGGTACGGAGACTACCTGTACATACATGACCCGGCATCTTTTTTCATCAAGTCAACAACGACTGCGGAAAGAACCGCTTTTCTGGAACCGATGGCGGTTGTGGTTCATTCCATGCTGCATGCCAGGATAAAGCTGGGCGATACGGTTGTAGTCCAGGGGTCAGGGCCTATCGGGCTGCTTACGACAGCCTGCTCCAGGCTTGCCGGTGCCTCGCTGGTGATTGCCACCGGCCGGAGAAATCGGGCCCGCGTGGAGTTGGCTAAGGACATGGGAGCGGACCATATTATTCTTGCTGCGGATACGCCTTCGGCGAAGGAGAGGAGGGATTTCGTTTTTGACCTATCGCTTAATAATGTCGGCGCCGATGTTGTGATAAATACGGTGGGGACTACAGAGGCGTTCAAGGAATGCTTCGATTTTGTAAGGGACAGCGGCACGCTTGTCGAAGTGGGCAATTTCGTCGACTCCGGGACATTTGAGTTCAATCCGTGCAAGCATCTTTGCGAGAGAGGCATCTCGATCATCGGCAGCTTTGATAACGAAGCCGAGCATTTCGTCCGGTCGATGCCCCTGATCTCGGATGAGCGGATTCCGCTGGAGAAGCTGATCTCTCATAAGGTGCCGGTCGAAGATGTCGAGGAAGTGCTGGCGACGATCGAAAAAGGCGAGCCGCTGGACGGCAAGGAAATCGTCAAGGCCATGATGGTTCCGGAAATTTCGGAAAGGAGCTAAGATGTTAAGGAATATCCCTGCGTGTATTTCGCCCGAACTGATGTTTACGCTTATGAGCATGGGACACGGCGACGAGATTGTTTTGGCCGACGCCGATTTCCCGGCTGAATCGAACTCTGAGAATGTCATCCGGGCGGACGGGCTTGATGTGTCGACGCTGCTCGAAGCGATCCTGCCGTTTTTCCCGCTTGATCCGTATGTGGATAAGCCTGCGATCACGATGGACTGTTCGGAATGGGGCGACGAGCCCGAGTCGTACGAACGGTTTCGCAAGATTATAAAGAAGCACTATGACAAGTTCGCGGACTTCGAGCTGGAAAAGCGGTTCGATTTGTATAAGCGGGCGGCGAAGGCGTGTGCGGTGGTTGTGACCAGCGAGGCGGACGGCAATGTGATCCTGAAAAAGGGCCCGGTGATGATGTAAGAATCGGTGGGCGATCAGTTATGGCAAAACGTTTTATCGACAGGTTTGAAGTGATTTTGCTTGATATGGGGCGTACGTTCATGTTCGACGCGGATCGCTTCGAGGTGAGCGACAATCCCGGGCGGACCTACCGGCAGTTCGGCGGGAGTCGTCTTGACGATGCGGAGGTACATCAGATACTGTCGGGACTTGTTGAGGAGATGGTGGTCAACGAAAGGGAACCTGCGCACTATGAGAACCATCCTTCGGTTCTGTATGACCTTAAGAATTGCCCGCAAACATGCTCGCTGCCGCCTTCGGAACTGGCATTGCTGGAAAAGGTATTCGCCGAGCATGAGATCGGGACGATTCCGGCAAGCCATATTGAGCATCTGCGCCAACTTCGCCGCACACACCCGCTGGGAATTGTTTCCGACATCTGGTCTCGCAGTGAGCGTTTTTTCCTGGAGTTCGAGCGACTTGGGATAAGAGAGCTTTTTGACGTGATCGTTTTTTCTTCCGATGTCGGCGCAATGAAGCCTTCTGCAAAGCTTTTCGCCAAGGCGATGGAAGCATTCGATGTCGACGTCTCCAAGGCGGTCTATATCGGCGACCGTTTGATTAAGGATGTGGCCGGGGCCAAGAATTTCGGCATGTCCGCGATCTGGATCCGACAGGAAGACTCGTCCCAGGATGACATGATCGTCGAACCTGATCTGATCGTCAATGATCTGTCGGATGTGCTTACCTGACGGAAGTGGTGTTATGAGAAGAGAACCCGGCTAAGGCTAAGATTGCCCTTTGAATTTAAGGAAGTTGAAGATGGATGAGAAAGTCATGGTTGCCGGGCATCTTTGCCTTGACATTTCACCGAGGTTTCCAAACCTGCAGGAATGTGATTTCAGTGAGGTGTTTTCGCCCGGCCGGCTGACGATGGTCGCGACGACAGCATCAACTCTATAAGCACTCATACTCATCCGGTAACAGGCGGCGACACGCTCAACGATATTGCCACAGCCCTGGCAGCCGATATCAACGCCGGTGCCGCAGGCGATTTCACGGCTGTGGCCGAAGGAGACCTCCTGCTGGTCGTCAATCGCGCCGGTCAGGCCTTCACCACGACCTTTACCATAACTCCGGCGGCGGGCAGCCTGGACGGCTCCTTTACCATCGACGAAACTACTGCTCTTACAACCGTCGCAGATCTGGTCGGCGGGCCATTTGCCGGCGAGGTATGGAAAGCATATGTAACCGTTAACGATGTTACAACCGTCCACAGCTACCCGGTAACCGGCAGTGATACGCTCGCCGACGTTGCCGCTCAACTGGCCATCGACATTAACACAAACGCACCGGCTGAGTTTACCGTCACCACGGAAGGCGAAATACTCGTGATAATCAACCGGGTGGGAACGTCCTTCTCGACGGGTTACAAGATTACCTCCGCGACGGCCATTTCAGATGAGACATCGAGTGCAGCAGCGGATTCGGCTGTGATTACTCTAAGCGGAACCCCGGTAGCCGGTGAGACATGGGAAATCGATCTGTCCGGCGGCAGCTACGACTATGTTGTAGCCGCCGACGACAGGCTCTCAGACATTGTCGCGGCATTGGTCGACGAAATTAACAACGCTTCAAGCGCCTTCACCGCTGCGGTCAAGGGCATTAGCTTCGTAGTTGTCAACGACTCGGCCACGTTTACGCCGACCTTCACGATTACGCCGTTTAACGGCTATGCAATCGCCAGTCCCGACAGTGCAGCGACCGTGACGCTGAGCGGTACACCCGAGGCCAACGAAATCTGGACGGTTAATCTGGGCACAAGCACACACAGCCACAGGGTTACCATAAGCCAGAGTCTCGCCGATATCGCCGCGGCACTGGCCGAGGATATCAACGCCAATGCCGCCGGCGACTTTACCGCAACCACCGAAGGCGACGTGCTGATAATTGCCGACCGGGCCGGAAGCTCGTTTACGACGACCTTTGCAATCACAGTGCGAAGCGCTTACGCAATTGACAATAGTACCGCCACAACGACCACGGCGGTATTTACCGCTGCACCGGTTGAGGGCGAGGTATGGACGGTCGACCTCGGCACAAGCACGCACAGCCACACAGTCGATAGCGGTGAGACCGTCGAGGATATCGTTTTGTCGCTGGCCGCCGATATCAATACCAACGCGGCAAACAATTTCGCCGCTGTTAGCAACGGCGACACGCTCGTGATCGTCAATATCGCCGGTTCGACATTCACCACGACGACAACGATTACACCGTCAGGTTCTTTGGCTGTCGACGACGCAACCGCTGCATCCACGATGGCCACGTTTACCGGCACGCCGGTTGCAAACGAAATATGGTATCTGACGGCAGCGACGCCAACTGAAACCCATTCGTTCAGTCATGCGATTGCCGGCGGCGACACCCTTGCCGATATTGCAACGGCAATAGCTGCCGCCATCAATGCCGACCCGGCGGCGTCCGACTACACGGCTATGGTCCTGGGCGACACGGTTATAATCGCCAATGTTGCCGGTGACGCCTTCACAACAACATTCGACATTACGCTGGCAGACGGCTACACAAGCGGCTCGGTTGTCGTCGACGCTGCTACCGCAATTGCGGCAACCGCCCAACTAACCGGTCTGCCCGCCGAAGGGGAAGTCTGGTCAATACTGCTAAGCAATGGCGACGGCAGTGAACTCCTGAGCACCCACAGCTACATCGCCGGCGAGACCGATGATGTGCCGGCAGTTGCTTTGGCGCTGGCGACGGATATCAATGCCGCTGCGACAGACGACTTTACCGCCACCGTGGAAGGCTCTACCGTGCTGATCGTAAATCGCTCCGGAGTCGCCTTTACGACGGACGTCCAAATCACGCCCGTGCGTCGACCGGCAGGCTCGATGGTCACCGATGCGGCGACGGCAACGACAACCACAGCCCAGCTTGGCGGCTTAGCGGTCGAAGGCGTTGTCTGGTCCATCATGCTCGGCATCGACGGGGTTACCAACGAATTTAGCTACATGGTCAATGCCGGCGATACGCTGGCGGACATTGCTGCGGCCCTGGTCGATGCCATTAACGCATCCATCGAAGCGGCTGATTTCACGGCGATTGCCGCCGGCGACAGCCTGATGATCGTTAACCGCATCGGCGAGGCCTTCACAACGACCCTCAAGGCCCAGTTCGTCACACGCGGCGACGGCTATGCAATGGTAACCGTCGATTACGATATGGGTGACGACGCCCTGAGGTCACGTTTGCAGAGCCTCTACGGTTTCGAAGGGATACGGGTCGCCGAAGGCCGAACCGCTGGAAACGTTACCTATACCATCAGCTTTGTTGACGGGCAGGCGGGAATAGACTTCGACCAGATCGAATGGGCCGAAACCCGCGAAGAGACCGGCCTTATCCCGGGTCGGGGCGCTTCGGTGGATGTCAGTATCAGGACATTGCGCGACGGCTCACCTGACAATCCGCAAATCAATAATGTACAGACAATCGCTATGGATGCCGGCGGCGGAACGTTTACGCTCAGCTTCATGATCGAAGACGACCTTGGCCGGCTTGTCGAGCATACAAGCGGGCCGATTCCCTACAACGCCTCGGCCCTGGACCTGTTCAAAATAATCAGCCCGATCCTGAACCCCAACGGCGCGACGATAGACATCGATCCCGAATTCGACAGGATTACACGGAACCCGGCCAGGCCCTACACCGACAATGTATCCGTAAGAAAATATGACGGTGTGTTCCAGATTACCTTCCGGGGCGAGCACAGCGACCTGTTGATTCATGATATCGACACCACCCAGCTTGCAGGTATGGCCCGCAAAGCCACAGTAACACTCAGCGGCGTCACCGCCGGCTCTTATGTCATCGACGACGCCACTGCTGCTGCGACCGCCGTAGCGTTAAGCGGCACACCGGCTTCCGGTGAGCTCTGGCAGGTGCTGCTGACGGTTGGTGTCTTTACGAACACGTTCAATCATATCGTGGTAAGCAGCAGCATTACGGTAGCTGAAATTGCAACGGCGCTCGCCGCTGAGATCAACTTAAAAGCCGGCGCCGACTTTACGGCCACCACCCAGGGCGACATGCTGATAATTGTCAACACCACCGGCACAGAATTCAGCACCGCCTTGGCGATCGTACCCACCGGCGGCAGCGGCAGCTACACGATCGACGATACCACGGCTATAACAACCACCGCCGACCTGAGCGGCACGCCGCTTGTAGATGAAATCTGGACGATTACGCTGGACGATTCGATATTAGCGACCACCCACAGTTACAAGGTCGCCGGCGGTGATTCGCCCGAGGACATCGCAGCGGCGCTGGCTGGTGTCATTATTGCCGAAGGCCCGCCTGAGTACACGGCAACGGTGGAGGGCAATGTCCTCACCATCGAGAATCTGGCGGGCAACACATTCACCGCCTCGTTTACGCTCACACCGGTTACAGACAGCACCGGCAGTGCCGTCGTCGAGGTCGCCACCGCCATCGTTGACACCAGTATCGACGGAATCAACTACTACACGATCGAGACTCTCAATATCGACCTCGGTGCAGGTGACGACGTATTCAACGTTCGGGGCACAAACTCGACGACGACCACCAACCTCGATCTGGCTGATGGCGATGAGCGTATCTACATCTCCTCGACCGCCGACTTCGACCTCGATACCTCAACCGACTTCCTGTTCGGACACCTTCACGATGTCAGGGGTACGATCAATATCGATGCCGGCGCAGGCGTACACGAACTTATGATCAGCGACGAGGGCGCAACCATAGGCGACGACGATGTCTTGATTACCGACAGCCACGCCCGGGCAACCCTGCGTGAGGACAAAGTAAATATTGCCGAAATCTACGTGACAGGCCTGGCACAAGGCTCGATAACCTACAAGACCGATCTTGCCGACGGCGACTTTGCACCCGGCATCACGATCTGGGCCGGGTGGGGCGACGATACCATCGAAATAGATGGTACGCACTGGCGAGATCCCCTGTCAGTGGAGCACCCGTCAATCCGGACGGTGACGACACTCAATACCGGCCTTGGCGACGATAATGTCACCGTTGACCTCGACAGCGGCGAGGACGGCTTCTTCGTGCTCAACACGCAGGGACCGTATGACGATTACACCAACTGGTCCGACCGCGACACGGTTGATGGCTCCGCGTCGACGCTGCCGCTGGTCATATTCGGGGGCCAGGATGACGACGACCTGACCGGCGGGACCAATGTCAACATCATCTTTGGCGATCGCGGCCGGGTGTTGTACTTCACAGATGACGGGTTCGCCGGCGATCCGGTCACCGTACTCGGCCATGGCGGCCCGGGCGACAAGACCGATGGACTCGTCCATGAACTCGGCCTGGTCTTTACCGTCGACCCGTTTGTTGGCGGCAATGACACCCTGTTCGGCGGTCTCATCGCAGATATTATTCTTGCCGGCAACAACGGTCTTGTCGGTGATTATGTTGACGCCGGTGAGGGCAACAACATCGTCTTCGGCGATCATGGCGTCATCGAGTTGGACCAGGGCATACTGCAATCGGTTATGATTACGGATATCGATTATGGCGGCAACGACCAGATAACAACGGGCCCGGGCAACGATATCATACTTGGCGGAACCGCGGACGATACAATTTACGCCGGCGCCGGAAACGACCTGGTCTTCGGTGACCACGGATACATCGCAACCGTGCCCGGAGGCGGTGTCGATGCCAACGCTCTGCCGCTCTCCGATGCCGGCCTAAACGATCCGTTCACCTTCACCGCCATTGATACGCAGAATGCCCACGACGGCGGAAACGACATTATCCACGGTCAGGACGGCGAGGATATCATTCTCGGCCAGCAGGGCGACGATTTCATCTATGGCATGACCGGAAGCGACATACTCTTCGGCGACGGCCAGGATGACGATCTTATTGGCGGATACGGCCATGACTGGATTTCCGGCGGCGCAGGCATTGACGGTGTGCTCGGCGATGACGGCAGAATTTACACCAGCCGCAACAGCAACACAGGCGAGCCGCTTTACGGCATTGCAGGATTTGCCGATTCGGAAATGGGCGAGGAAATCGACACCCCCGGCAATATTCAGCAGGCTGTTATCAATGAAAGCGGAAAACTGAAAAAGACCGTTAACATTACTCCGTTTAAGCTGGGCGACCCCGAGGACCTGGACTATGGCCATGAGCTGTTCGATCCGACTTTCGCCGATGACATCATCTACGGCGGCTGGGGCGACGATTTCCTCCACGGCGGCGACGGCGATGACGCCATATCCGGAGCAGAGGCCTTGCCCGTGTTCTACAATGCACCGGTCAACAACGGAAACGTTCTCAGGTTCGGCGAAGAGAGACAAGGCGAGTTCGCCGCCTATAATGAGTATGATCCGTGGCACAAGGTCTATGTCGACGAAAACGGCATCTTCACCGACGAAACGGGCAGCGAATTCCTGCTCAATTTCGACGCCGGTGAAGGATTGCTCGATACGCGTTACGATCCGGCTGGCACGCTCAGCGACGGCGACGACGTCATATTCGGCGACATTGGCAACGACTGGCTGGTAGGCGGCAGTGGAAAAGACCACCTCTACGGCGGCTACGGCTCCGACCTGCTCAATGTTGACGACGACCACGATACCAACGCCGGGGCCAACGACACACCTGATACGGATGCGACCTATGAAGACATCGCATACGGCGGCGCCGGACGGGACGTGCTGATCGCCAATACCGGTGGCGACCGTCTGATTGACTGGGCCGGCGAGTTCAACAGTTATGTCGTGCCGTTTGCACCCTTCGGAGCCTTTACGGTCAGCCGAGCCCTCCAGCCCGGACTGATGCGATATCTCTATGACCTCTCCGCCAGCGACGGTGCCGACCCGACACGTGCCGCAGATACCGGTGCAGATGCCGCTCGCAACGGTGAGCCGGAAGGCGAGATGGGGCTGGCAAACCAGCGGGATCGCGATTGGCAAAAGCAAACCGGGGCACCGGATGATCCTCAACCCGGAAATATCCCCGGCGGAGCACGCGATGTGATGCGATCAGCTACCTTTAACAGCGGCAACATGGCACCGGTGGCGGATTGCCGCCGGGAGCTATCACGGCACAGCCGACTGGGGCGATGACTTTGCGATCAGCCTTATGGACCTGGGACTGACCGATGGCTTGCAGCTAAATTCCATACTCGAACTGGAGGCGACCGTAAATACGCAGTCCACCGCGGGGCTGATATTTGATTTCTACAGCGAATCGGACTTTAAGTTCGTGGCAATAAAGGCTGACACCGGCCAGGCAGCCATCGGCCATTACACCGCAAAACGCGGCTGGCAATATGACGCCGTAGTCGACAGGAATATTAAGTCCGGCAGAGATTACCAGCTTACCGTTTCGCTGAAGGGCACTACCGTAAGCGTCTCGCTCGACGGCCAGGTCGTACTGGGCCATGTATTCAATGCCGTCGTAGTGGACGGAACCTTCGGCCTGATGGCCAACACTGAAGGCTCTTTTGACGATGTGACCGTTAAAACCGACGACCCCGCTTTCCGGGATGACGGAGACAGTATCTTCGCTTCCGGCACACCCTGTGCTTGTCAAGCGCCAATGGGACACCTGCAAAAACAGGTATATCTGTTTGAAATATAAGCATTTACGATTTTGGAACTGCATCTGGCATTTTCTGCCTCAAAATGCTATAATCCTTCCGTTGAATTGACTTTCATTTCCGAATTAAGCTCCAAAAGCAGAGGCAATGACCAAAAGTATCGATATCATTAACGCGGCTGTCGAACTTATTATTAAGGGAGCTATTCTGGCTGCCCGATTCTCTGGAAGAACTCGCAAACGAAACTTGAAACGACTTTCCAGAATGGATGCTGACAGCAAAGATAAAGAGATCATCTTTCTTAGAGATAAGGTTTTTCAGCTAAAAACTCAGGTATTCATTCTTCAAAAAGGAGCCCGGAAGAAACAAAAGAACCCTCGATACACTCTGCGAGAAAGGCTGTTCATTATCTGTCACATGGAAACCTTTCAGATACCGAGATGCAGGGTAACTGAGCATCTGGGTATTGCCAAATCAACTCTCTACAGATGGCTGCATAAGATCCAGGATCAAAACAACTCAAGGATTCCTGGAAACAAAACACCGATGCAAATAGCATCTCTTGTTTGGGAAATTACAAAGGCCAATATCAGTTGGGGCAGGGTTCGAATAGCCAACCAACTGGGACTGTTAAACATCTTTCTCTCAGCTTCTACAGTGCGGAATATTCTCAATAGACCAAAACCTCCAAAACAGCCCGTATCTCAACCTAAACCCAAAAAGACTGAAGATGAACAAGCCCGCTCAATTCCTGCCTGGTATCCGAATCATGTCTGGTCTATCGACATCACAATGGTATTTTGCCGGGGACTTTGGCCAATGGACATCTGCGTTGTGATTGATCATTATTCCAGGAAAGTAACGGCCGCAGTACCACTGGAAGGCCCCAATGCCGGCTGGATCAATAATGCTTTAGAAAGTGCCATTGAAAAATACGGCCCACCCAAACATATTATCTCCGATCAGGGTGGTGTATTTATCGGAGATGTATTTGCAGAGCTGTTGGCAACTTATGAAATACTGCATCGTTTTGGAGCCATAGGAAAACATGGCTCAATCGCTGTCACGGAAAGAGTGAATAAAACCCTAAAATATGAGTGGCTAAAACGAGTTGCCATCATCAAGGATTTTGATCATCTGACTGAGCTATGCAGAGAATTTGAAATCTGGTACAACAGTTAAGGCCATTTTTTCAGAATTGGGAGATAAAGTGTTGTGTGGTTGTATTCGGGTTGTAGGTGTTCGCCGGCGAAAATAGCCTTTTGCAGTGGTCCCATTCATGCTTGACAAGCGCATCGAGTCCCTTGGGGTTAAATACCAGCCCAGAGCCCGCCAGAGCTTGAGGGGAAGATGCGTCCTGTGGAGTAGATCAGGCCTGGATCCACATCTTTGTTTTGCAGGAGCGGCCCATCAAGATCAATATAGTCACACAGTTGTGCTATGACATAACCGGGTGCCATGGCCAGCGAACTGCCACACATATTTCCCACCATCAAGCCAAATCCCATTTCCAGGGAACGCCTGGCCAAGTGTAGTGCTTCTGTCAAACCACCGGTTTTATCCAATTTGATATTGATGACATCGTACTTGCCAACAAGTCCAGGCAGGTCGGCCGAGGTATGTACCGATTCATCAGCGGCGATCTTCAAAGGGCCCTGATAATCAGCCAAACACGCATCCTGACCAACCAGAAAGGGTTGTTCCAGCAGCGAAATATCCAGCTCGATTAAACTCGCTTCAAATTGCCCAAAGCGTTGCCAGTCCCACGACTGGTTGGCGTCAATGATGATGCGGGCCTCAGGCCGAAGCCTGCGTACGTTTGCTATGGTTTCGAGCGAGCCTTGTTTATCGGCTTTGATCTTGATCGTCTGGTAAGCTTGAAATTTAGTCGCCAGTTCTCCGGCATGCTCAGCGCCAACGACCCCGATCGTATAAGCCGTATCGGTTGATGCCCCGGGGGCTATACCAGTGTCCACCCAGATCGAGCGTTTGTTGCGGCAGCAATGTAAATCCCATAAAGCGCAGTCCAGGCCGTTACGCGCGCCACCGGCAGGCAAGAGTTGACCCAGCGCCTCGCGATCAATACCCGTCTCGACGCGGTGTCGGCTGGCTTCGATTTGCCGGCAGATTGATTCAATGGTTTCACCGTGGTAATCCACGCCGCAGGTTTCTCCCCGGCCGCTATGGCCCAACTCATCGGTCAGTGTGACGATTACACATTCAATATAATCATAGCTTCTGTCAGCGATGATGAAAGGCTCGACCATCGTCCAACGTTTGACACTGTAGTCGAGTTTCAACATGATGTTTTTTCCAGATAATCTATGAACTCACCTGCCCCGGTTGCCACCGGATCGAAAACTATCAAGCCGGTCTCGTCTCTGACGCCGGCGAGTGCATCGTTACGTTCTTTATCTGTCATTGATCGTGTGTTAAGACTAATGCCACTGCAGCGTATTTCAGGGTTGGTCAGTCGTCCCATCACTAAATACAATTCGATGACTTCCAGCAGAGGTGGAATTTTCACATTCAGACCGTCCTGGATACATTTGTGGCGTGGATCGTGGCAGAGAACAATTTCATCGGGCTGAGAACCGTGTAACAGGCCGAGCGTTACCGCTGCATAGCCGGGATGGATCAGTGATCCTTGCCCCTCGATGATGTCCCAGTGATCGGCACTGGCATCAGGAGAAAGCACTTCTGCCGCGCCGGAAACAAAGTCACTGATAACAGAATCGATGGGCAAGCCACTACCTGCGATCATGATGCCGGTTTGCCCCGTGGCACGGTAATGGGCGTTGATGCCGCGTGTACGCATTTCCTTGGCGATGGTCAATGCCGTATATTTCTTACCCAGGGCGCAATCTGTGCCGACGGTTAGCAAACGGTGACCGGTTCGTTTGATCCCGGTGCCCACTGGAAAGTTGATTTTGGGGTTTCGAATCTCCACAAGTTTAACGCCTGCCTTTGCAGCGGCATCGGGAAGGCCGGGTATTTCTGCAAGTTTCTGATGGCCGCCACTGACAATGTTTAGCCCCGCATTGGCTGCCTTAATCAGATCCCCGTGCCATGACTCTGCCAGATAACCGCCAACGTCTGCGATGCCGATGATTAGGGACTTGGCTCCGGCAGCAGCGGCCTCTTCCATGGTCATATCGCAGAGGCCGACAGAAACCGTATCCTCGTTTGAACGAAATTGCCCAATCGTGCGCTCGCTTGCCCAGTGGGCCATCCCAAACCCGGTTTTGCAACTACCTTCATCAGTAACATCCCCAAGGTAAACCAGATAGGGTGCGTCAATGTCGGGTTGAAAATTAAAGTCGCCCATCGTTATTTCCCGGTTGTTGATGGTTCTGCGGAAAACATGATCCCGCTCCTTTCAGTCAATGATATTAAGCCGAATTACGTGAGACAATTCCCCCGGGCATCGCATCGGTTTGCTTACTATTCTTGATCACCTGCTTCCCATTGACCACCAGGTGAACCACCCCCTGGCAGTATTGCCCCGGCTTAACATAAGTTGCTTTGTCTGTAATATTCTCAGCATCAAATACAACGACATCGGCAACCATTTTTTCCTTCAGTCGCCCCCGATCATTGAATCCCATAATGTCCGCCGGTAGAGAAGTCATCTTACGAATCATTTCCTCCAGAGACATCATTTTTTTCTCACGAACGTAATATCGAATCGCTCTTGGAAAACTTCCGAAACTGCGAGGGTGAGCACCTACGCTCTTTGACGCGGCAAAAGCCCCACCATCAGAGGCGATCACACAATAAGGCAGAGCAATGATCCGGTCCGTATTCTTCTGGCTCATACCAAAACCAATAATGCTCACACCACCCTTGATCTGCTGATCCGAAATAAATTCATAGGGTTCAACTCCCCGCTCTTTTGCGATCTCACCGATTCGCTTACCGATCAGCCCCTCATCACCTTCAGGCAATCCCCCGCCAATCATCAGCGAATCCCAACCACCGTTGAGTTCTACCAGATCCTCGGCATAGGCTTTCATTTTTTTACGCTGCTGCAGATCTTTCAGGTTCGCCCTGAGCTTTCCATTTTCCCTGGCCCACTTTGGATAGAAATAGCTGAATCCCGTATTCCATGCTGTATAGGGATATCGATCGCAGTGCACCGTCAAGCCTTCCTTACGCGCCCGCTCAATCTTTGTAATCGCCTCGTCGATCATGTGCCAGTTTGGCGGTCCGGCCATCTTGAAATGCGTCACCACCAGCCCCAGACCGGATTCCCGCGAAATGCGAATTGCTTCATCCAGGGCATCCAACACGCCTCGGTCTTCACTTCGCATATGTGTCTGATAGAGTCCACCATACTCCGCCGCTGCCTTGGCAATTTCGACGATCTCTTCGGTACTGGCAAAACCACCGGGCAAATACTCCAGGCCCGAAGATAATCCCAGC
>SDBV01008780.1_pt1 | contig 13559 bp, 21 predicted proteins | sample 2277081 | NCBI WGS metagenome assembly SDBV01 (sample SAMN10402039, study PRJNA504765) | marine sediment metagenome | isolation source: marine sediment core GS10_PC15, 223 cmbsf | place: Arctic Ocean: Southern Knipovich Ridge | collected 2010 | reverse complement strand
CGACTTCACTCACGAGCCAGGGTGGTAACATGGAAGACACGATACAAGTAGTCATCCAGGGAGGTGCGGTGGGACTCGCCGCCCTCGCCATAGGGTCGCTACACCTCGCGTTGCGGGCAGTGCTCAACCACCTACCTCACATAGCTGCGAGCCAGGAGCGCACATCACAGGCGTTGGAGAACCTGGCCGCTGAACACCGTCAGCACCAGCTAGACACCGTGGTACTCCTGGCCAAGACAAAGGATAGGTCGTAATGCCTCCACGTGTAGCGCGGCGGGGATGGGATGTACTCATTGCAGGTGAACCGTACAATTTTGGCCCTCATGGGGTGGGCGGTGGAATCAGCCTGGGTTCGGCCGAGGATGTAGGTGTCCAGAACGCCAGCCTTGGCACCATCATCATGCCCTCGTTCCACCACGGGTACGGACAGGAGGTCGTGGGCAACCCGCAGCAAGCCTTCACCGTACATAACCTTGACACGTCCATACCGGCGCACATCTTCCTGAGCGGGTTTAATACGAGTTATGGGCCTATCACTGCGGCCTTCCCAGTAGCGAAACAGAAATACTTCGGCTCCCTCCACTATGATGACGAGTCGGACCACATATTGCTCGTCTCGGAGCGTAAGCTGGCTCGCATCAATGCGGGCACGGGTGTCATCACGGAGGCCACGCTACGGGGTGGGGATACGGCCCTGTCCGGTACCCAGGCGTTTCGGGGCGGACTATTCAAGTGGTTCCAGCACTGGATTGCGGGCATTGCGGACGATGTCACATACGGCGTGACACTTCACGACCGTTCCGTGGGGTTCGCCTTCTGGGACGTGGCTACGGACATCTACGACACAGAGATTGGGCACGACGAGGACCACAGCTTTGGGGACTCGAACCGTGGCCGCGCTGTGTACGCCTTCAACTCGGGCCTCAACGGCCAGGCCAACGAGATCGACTTCACCCTGTCGATTGACAAGCGGTTCGGTGATGCGGCCGGTGGGTTTACGAAGCACGGGCCATTCCAGGAGCTAGGCATCCCCCGCCTCGGGTGGGTGAAGATGGTCGGCTCGACCCTGCTCATTATGCGCGAGAACGGTTCTATCCTCTCTGTAGACGAGAGTACGGGCGGGTTGGCACTGGTCGCAGAGAACCTTTACGCACAGGTCGGGGCAGACACGTCATTCGGCTGGCACCCCAAGTCGTACCTCGGTGGGTTGGTGTTCCCAGGGTTCGGGCAGATATGGTCGTTGGACCTGAACAGCCTGAGCATCACGAACATTACGCCGAACAAGGTGCAGAACGCCGTCGCGTTCCCCGTGCCCGACTGGCCCGAGGAGGGTGAGCACGCTGTCGCAGTGCGCGGCGACGAGATATGGATCGTTTCAACCGCTGCTACCGACAAGTCCAAGCTCGTAATCGTCCGTGGCAAGCACTACAAGGACGGCTTCCACTACCAGACATGGGCGAGCACGGACCCTGTTAGTGGTATTGACGCGCTTGAAGACAAGCTGATCATGGATGCCATCATTGTCAAGAACTCCAAAGCTGCTAGTAATGACGGACTCTGGATACTGTGGCGACCCACAACGGGCGCGAATACTGATGATGCTTGGCTAACAAAGTTCGACCTACCAGCTACAGACTGGTCGGCCAAACCCGAACTCGGTGCAGTAGTCCTTGCTGGTGTAGCCAAACTCACCGGCTCACGTTACGGTGGTGATGGTAACGCGGCCGGAGCACTCAAGCGGTTCATCCAGTTCCGAGGCTTCTTCCACCGAGGGGCCGCGAACCAGCACAACGTCGGCGCAATCATTGACGACGGTGCTCCCATATCCTTGACCACTGATGCGGCTGATGGCGTCGTGGCACTTGACTTCCCAGCCACCTCGGCCTCAGTTGGTAGAGACATCCAGGTCACGTATCAGCGCGACCAGAACGACCTCTCGGCCGTAGGGTACGCAGTGATGCCCTGGGCCTTCGACTTCCTGTGGATACCCGAGGAGTCAGACTCGTTCACGATCCGCATCTTTGCGAGCAATGACTACCAGGAGATTCGCAAGTCAGCCCGTGACATCTTCGACGAACTGGATGCGTTGCGCCACACGATTGTTACGTTGAAGTTCCCGCACGATATCACGTGGAGCGTATTTATTACGTCCGTGTCAACCAGCACCATCACCGCACTGCCTGGGCAAGTCTCCGGCGAGGAGTCGATGCTCGTGACGGTCAGCGGGCGGCGTTTGTAGGGGTGACCCGTGGATGATGCTGTCGGTCGAAGCGAACGGACCAGGGGCCGCGCACTCTTCCACAAGCGGCGGGCTACGCAAATACCTCGGTACAAAGCGTTGCCGCCCCGTGGCGAGGCGGCGGATGTTGCATACCTAGACACCGACGACAAGCTTTACTATTGGAATATCACAACAGCGTCTTGGGTAGTGCTCGCTACAGGTGGGGCTGGACACACCGAGGACCACGACCATGATGGCACACCGACACAGAAGTTGCTCGCAACAAACACGCACGAATCACCCGCCGCAGACACGCACCACACACAGGTCCACGTACTAAGTGGGGCGGACCACACTGGCCCGATCTCCGACGCCCAACACCCAGCAATTGTTTCCGGCGACCTTCACGCTGAGTACATGAATGTGGCTCGGCATAATGCCGTTGGTGACGGGACTCCACACCACACTTTTGTCGTAGTAGGTGATACAACACACACCGTCTCCATTGGTGGCCAGATACTTCAAGGTGTAGCTGCCGCCCCAACGCAACAAGGCCATGTGAAGTTGGCCAACCACCTCGGCGGGACTGCCAACCTGCCGGAGGTGAACAACCACAATGTCATCGCATCTGGGGGACTCCATTCTGAGTACGCCTTAGCCGCTAACACTCACGGGACGCCATCGGCTGATACCCACCACGCCGAAACCCACGCACCCGAGTCTCACAGCGGCACGGACATTACGGGTGCAGAACTTGAAGACCTGTCGGATGGTGGGGCGACTACGCTACACACACACGCCGGACCCAACGGTATACGCGCACTGGTCTTTACGTTCCCCGACGAAGAACTGGCTGTGGCCGTACTCATACCACGCCCGTCCTGGATACTACTTGACAACCACGCCGCCCCTGCATCCGAGAGCGACCAGCGTTTCACTGTTACGGCCGACACAGTTGGGGCGGGTACGAACACCGTCATCCTGGAGTCGACCACTACGAGCCCATTCACTGGGTCGCCTAGCTGGACAGCCCGTGCTACACTGGCACTAGGCACGTCGAAGCGTGTCAGCACGACCAGCTTTGGGGGTTGGACGTGGGACCCAACTACGGAGTATCTACGGGTACGTTGTTCGGTTGTGAACGCAACAGCACCCAAAGAGGTACTCGGTTACTTTGAGTGGGAGTAGAACAGATGACTATCCGCCGCGCCACTGCCCGTGATATTATGTTCATCAAGCGCGGCCTTGCGGCGCTCCCCAACCCGCCGAACCTGGGCGAGGGTGACGTAGAGCGCAGCATCGAGGAGCGCGACTTCTTCTACGTAGACACCGTACGTAAAGTGTTTGCACTCACCATACCTCGGCCTGACGAACCGGATACCTATATCCCCTATTGGATATGGGCGGGCAAGTTTAGCGTAGTGCTCCATACGCCCGTGCTGGGCGCCGCCTGTCGCGCTGTCCGGCGTGCCTATCCTGCTCTCGGCCCGCAGCCTATCTGGGGCGACTTCCCTGGCGCTGGCAGCACGGACGCGAAGCGCAAGCTGGACTCGGAGCGGCAGGCGGCGGAGCACAGTTCGTGGCTGGGGGACGCGCTCTCGACAGCGGACTCGAAGAACAACGATAAGATGGGCGAGGGGCGGGCCACGCTTGACGCGGTGATCGCAGGCGTGGCCGCGCTGGAGGCGGTGCGCTGATGGCTCCCCTCGATCCAGCGTTCATGGGGCCAGCTCACCAGACCGATATGGACGCCTATTCTTTCGACGTAGACACCGCCCCCACGCAGTACACCTTCGTTACGGATGGTGGAAAGGTCTACATTGACCGCCACGAAAGCAAGCTGTTGCAAGTTACCGCGTTCAAAAGCGCGGGGGGTGGCCTGAAATACGCCTGGCCCTACATTATGGAAACGGGACTCTTTGGCGCTGGTGCGTTGACCTCAGGGCAGGTAATTAACGTCTGCTCCTGGGGAAATCAGGTGCGGCTGGAGTTAGAGCAATCCGGCGGTGATCTGGGTAAGTACATCTGGCGGGTCTACGACGAGGACAGCAGCGTCGTTCGTCTCAGCGGTACGACGCTATTCAGCCGCGGCACCTATCAGGAGATTCGCATAGATCAGGATCGCACCAATTGGACGCTCTGGGTTGATGGAGTCAATGAGGGAAGCGCCGCTGACATCAATGTGGTCGTGAATACACAGCTTGACCTTGCTAGTGGCCCCAGCGATGGCACGAACAACGATCTTAGGTACCGAGGCATGGGCATTAGAATGAGTGCCGATGAAGCCGACCGCCCCGACGTGTCTAGCATTACCTACGGCGCATGTTATCCAGGGGGTAACGACGGCGGCAGTGGCCAGAACCAGTACAGCGATACAGCTTGCAGTGCTGCTGATGACAACGGCGACTATACGGAGTGGGACGATTGGGCATCAGGCTCGGCGGACGATGCTACTTCCTTCAACTGTGGCCCTGGCGGCACCGCCGAGCGCGAGATTAGTACGCTCGTCAATGTCACCGTAGCGAATGTAGCCAGCATCTACGTCAGGGCGCGTATGAGGGCCAGCCTCGCGACCAAAACCGTACAGACCTTTACAATCGAGCGTGACGGCTCGGGCAATGAACAAGAGAAGGCAAACAACAATGTAACGTCGGATAACTGGCGCACCCGCGTCGGTCATTATTTCGACACCGACCCCAATGGCGATCCGTGGAATCAAACTAGACTAGACGCCCTTCGCCTGGGAGTACGGACGCTCGACACGAACGGGGCGAATGACCAGTGGACGGCAATCTTCGCAGAAGCGTGGGGGATGACGACCGACCCGCCGCCCGTCGCCACATCCCGCCGCCGCGCCCACGTTCAATTTATCTAGCGTTCCGTACCATACTCCTCGGACGTACCGTGGATGTTCTGTTCGTGGCGGGGCGTACGGTAGAGCAGCCAAGACAGGCACACAGCAGCGATCTGGTTGACCTCCTCGCAGAGGTCCCCCTCACGGCCCTGTAGTATTGCCTCGGCAGCTTCACCTACCTCCTCCGTCAAGATGGTGAGCCACTGCTCGTCGGGACGGCCGTGGAAGTCTGTACCCCACTTCTCGTCCTGTTTACGACGCTCCTCCAACACGTTGGCTAGGAGAAGCGTCTCTCGTGCTTGACGTAACTCTTCGGTAGACCGCATTACCGCATCAACCGCGTGCGCGATGACCACAACTCGTCGAACAGGTCTTCGGGAATATCCTGCGGCCCGTCCACACCGATGTATGTCAACAGCCGCACGTTCTCCATCGACACAACCTGGTGTGACGAGACGAAGTCCGTGATCAGGATGCCGTTGAAGCCGTCTTTCTTCACCATGATTCGTGCGTCCATATCATCCTCCTCGTCTAGTAGTAGGTTCTTCACCATGGGTATGAGCAGCCCCCATGGGTTGCGGCCTGATGGGCAGGATGTCGGGGAAATCCAGTTGTGCTCCCACAAGCCAGAGCGTGTTATCAGGTTCTTTACGTGACCCTCTCGTCGGCCCCATGCTACGACACGGGCCGTGCTGCGTAGTTGCGGGCCTGTCCACGGCTCGCTCTCGTCACCGTTCGGACCCCCCTCCTCCTCAATGCCCCATAGGTCACGGTTGTTGCTGATGTCCGAGCCTGGGTCGTCACGGTCGCCGGAGTGCCAGCACCACGCAGTGACAGGGTAGTACTGCTCGACTACTCCATCCTTGAAGATGCCAATCTGCCACGAGTTCTGTTGCCCAGGGTCCGTTGGACGACCCGTACCCACCATGCTGTGGATGACGACCCCATGCTTGTTCTGTTGGGGGCCTGAGACACGGCCTGGTGGGCCAGGTATTCGCTTCGCTCCAGGGAACCATAGCTGCGCCATTCGTAACTCCTATCTACCTGGGCACACCTTCTCTATCATACCATCATGCCATTTGTGTGCGGCATGCCAATCAGGGTAGTCACACTGTTGTACTATGCGTCTCGTACTCATACGCTGATGTTCGTGTCAATCTTGATGCGTCCCGCGATCAAGCGCGGACGTATGTATACTACCACACCCCCGAGTTGAGTGGGGGGCATCATACCGGCTTCGCCGTAGCCCGCAGCAGCGTACCCATGAGCGTTGCGGCCACCGACGTAGTACGACTTGAGGAACCCGCCCGTGGATGCGGCTCTACGCACCCGTGACTTGTCGATGATGCGGCCCGAGGGTAGGGCGTCGTAGTCTAGGAACGGCATCGGGGCCGCAGCGGTCTGAGGGAGATGCCCTATCAGGTAGATGTCAGCCATGAACCGTTGCATGATGTACTGTATGCGGTTGAGCGCGGCACCCATGGTCTGGCCTGACCCCACCCCGTGGTGGAACCAGATGCGGGCGGTGCTGTAGTGGTTCTTCTTCGTCGTCCCGTCTAGTGCCGAGTTGAACTGGAGGATAATCAGGCCCGCCCCGTCGCCCATGTACGGGCACCCCAAGCGGCCTGCAAGAATCGTATCCGTGGTCGAACCATCCTCGAACGGCCAGTAATGGTGGCCCGAGACAAGTCCGAGCCATTGCCCCTTGGTCGGAGCGAGTATCTTCCACAGCTTGTCGGTCTGCTCTAACATCGCTTCTTCCATGAAGGCGCGGACGGAGTCGTACAACTGGGGCCGCGTGGTCATTATCGCTTTACGGTTGGATGGACTCGCAACGTCTCCGTAATCACCCATGCCCATGAAGTACGCGCCCTGCTTCATGCCCCATTCGAGGTGCCGCTCCAAGCGATCAACGTCGCAGCCCTCCGCACCATACTGTATGTCACCGATGGGGAGGACCATGACTTCTTCCAACGGCAATGTCAAGGACCGTGTCACCTTCGGTGCGAACGCAGAGATTTCCATAGTCCGTTACGCCTCCTCGTTAGGGTCCGCCTCCACGGACGTTGGTTGGTTGATGTCTATGCCTATACCGCTTTTCTGGTACGGCACGAGTTCAACGTCTTCGAGCAGTGCAAGCAGGATGAACAGGTAGTTCACCGCATCCGTGATGCGGCCGAGGATGGGTTCGGATTGGGCTGCACCATCTGTGCGTATGAATGTCTCAATGGCGTCGATGTGCTTGCCGAAGTATACGCCCCATGCCTGGAGGGTACCAATCCCCCACCGCTCACCGGCCCGCTTGAAGTTGGCGTTCACGTCGGCTTGATGGTCAGTACCCGCGTAGTCCCGCCCCTTTGCCAGCATCACGGGGAAACAGTATGTCTTGAGGAACTCGTCGATGATGTCTTTGCGCTGATCGTGTGTTATCATACGTCCTCCCTAAGTATACGAGTTATGGCAAGCACAGTCCAGAGGCCCGCAGTGAGCATGGTCGAGAACGCCCCGTACCACTGCTCTAGCATGATCAGGGCCGTCGCTGTCACCCCGAGGAGCACGGCCGTAGGTACGGACGACCACAATGTGATCGTGGTGCGCCCTGTCCACGCCTGACGGACCGCTGGTAGTAACGCCATGGCGAAGCCAAGGCCGGACACAGTGAGTAGGAAATCAGGCACGAGGCAACGCCTCCACTGCACGACAGAACTCTGCGACTGTGTAGATCGGAATTCCTGGGCAACACGGGTTGTAGCGCCGAACCATGCGGAAGATGTTGATGTCGGCCAGCATCCAAGGTTCCACGTTCAACTTCACTAGTTGAGGTAGGTTCTTCGGGCTGTCTTCGAGCACTGCTATGGGGCACAGGTCCTTGACAATCTCCCACTTCTTCTGGCGCGTAACCCGACGAGACAGCACGTGGTACGGGTTGGGTAGTTCCTGATCGACGAGCCACATGACGGTCTGACCCACTGGATCGACCCCTACGTTTCGGTCCGTAACGTAGACAATGTCGAACTGTTCGGCCAACACCCGCAACGCCTCGTCATCCGCTTCCGTTGTGAGTGACGGCATGTCAACCCAGAACGTCTCGGACTCCCGTATTACGTCCCACACGTCATCCTCGTTACGCTTCGAGAACCCTGGGTTGTCGTAGTCGTCACGGAACTGCCACGTGTTCTGCTCCACCGACCCCTTGATGCGTAGAGCCTCGGGTTCCATACCTGTGACCTCCGCAGCGAGTCGTAGGAACCCGAGTGTAAAGTCAGCGAGGACTCCGTCGATGTCTAGTACCACTACCGGTTTCATTACTAGCCTCCCTAATTATTTTCTACGGGCATGAGTGTGACAATCCGGCAACGCGGCGTGCCACAGCATACAGACTTCCTACCCCCACGCAACACCCACTGCCACTTCCCCTTGACGAACAGGTAGTGTAAGTGGTACTGCCTACCATGTACAAAGGGCGGCTCGCGTCGTGCCCACCACTCACCCTGCTTCTGCTTTGGTTCGGTCCAATTTGGCATCGGTTCGTCAGGCATTACCACGCTCCAATCGTTGTTGCGAGCCGCCCCGCCATCTTCTTCGTGAACCCTGCGGCCCGCCAGTCCGACTCGGACCACCCCAAAATCGAGACGAGTCCGAACTGCTCGGCCAGCCGTTCCGCTATGCCACGCTTGTCCCGTATCGACGGCACCGCAGCGAGCACGCGGTACACCACCTCGGCCTTGTCCGTCATGGGTCCGACGTACGGGAAGTGTGCTTCGAGTACTGGTGAGTCCTTGGACTTCGGCCGCGCCAAGTAGTCGAACAGCGAGGCGAGACGCTTGTGTATCTGCTTCGTCTGCTGGCAGTGGACAACCATCACACCCCGTAGCTGCCGGCCGAGGAGTATGTTGTCTAGTGCCGTGAAGTCCTTGAGGTGGTTGGGCATGGTTGCGGGCGAGTCAACGTCGTGCTTCTTATTCGCGCTGGCGTCGATAGCAAAGGCCCGTGATACCCAATCCTGAATCGTCCCCCTTATGAACAAGCCTGATAGTTCGTACTGCTCAGACATGCGTTGAAGCTGCGAGTCGAGGCGACCCGAGGTGCGCGAGTTGACGAGGTCGGGGATTGTCTTGTCCTCGAACCCGACCAACCCCCAGACCGGAGAGCGCCAAGCAAAGTCGCCGCACTCCAGCCGTGCGACGTGAGGGGTGAAGCCGTGCGCCTTCAACTGAGGTGCCATCCAGTCAGGTTGGCGGTCATCCACTAGGATGAAGCGGTCCTTCTTAGCCATTACCCCGCCCCCCCAAAACAGTGAGGGCCCCGTCTGCGATGGCCCAAGCTGCATACGACGAGGCGCAGGATGTGTGGTGACACAACTCAAAGCCAGCACACACCTGTCCCTGCTCTGCTTTAATCTCCTTGAGGGCCTCAAGTGCAATTCGTAGCTCCTCTAAGGTAGTCATGCTGCGGGCGACCACAGCGCCTTGTACTCCTCGGGTACGGAGCCGTACACCATCGCATAGAGCAGCTTGAATGTCAGGTTCGGGACGACCGTACCTACGAGGGACTCGTTGATCTTCGAGGTGTCCATGTAGAAGTTGTGGGTCTGGCCCGTGCTCCCCTGGGCGGGTACCTCGGAGGGGTACTGGCGCTGCTCGGGCGTGAAGACGTAGACCTCGTTCGTGACCCACCGCTTCCGGTGCTTGAAGCCATCCGACTCCATCTTGTCCGATTCCTTCTTCGCACCCTCCCACTTCTTGCGTGCCATGGCCGTGGTACACACGTGGAACGGTGCGTTCTGTAGGCGTGACAGGTACGAGTTCATGTAAGTATTTGCGGGTGAGTAATCCTTCGGTAACACCCCTTCACCGCCACGCATTAGCTTGGCGATCTTCGCCACGTCCCAGAACAGGTCGCCACCATCCAGGATGAACGTACCCTCTCCCTTGAGCAACGCCTTCTTGAGTAGTGCATCAGCCTTCGCAATGTACTGGGCCGCAGAACCGGCCGTCAAGCCGTCCACCTCGAACACGAGCCGCTCGTACTCGATGTCGTAGCTGTCCGGCAACTGTACGAGAAGGTGGCTCATGTCCTTGTCAAAGTTGAGGATGAAGAACGGGGGTGGGAACGTCAGGGCAAAGGCGGTCTTGCCTGCACCCGATGTACCGTAGACGTTCGCAAATATCCGGTCCGCCTCACCCTTCGGGGACTCACCCCCCTTGAGTTGTTCAGCCATCCGTACTACCCCTCCAGTCCGAACTTGCCACGCAGTTGACGCGCAACCTTCTCACAAGCCATCGTCGCCGCAAAGATTCGGTTGTGTGCTTTCAGCTTCTCGTACCTATTACCAGCACGTAGATGCCCCCGAGCCGAGCGTAGGGCAGTACCCGCCTCACTCAGCGCCTCTGCTGCAAGCAATAAGGTGTCGTGTTTACTAGCCATCCGTTATGCCTCCTGTCTGTCGTGGACAGTCATTCGACCATCCCCATACGCTCTGATCTTCTGCTCCATGTACCCGTAGATGTCGCGCTTCTTCGACTTGGGTAGCGTCACGACCCTGCCGTCTGGGTGCTTGAACCGCCAGTGCCTCGGGTGGTCCGTCACCTCGAACCCCACCTTGCGTAGCAGCTTCGCTGCCTCACGCACCTTCACCGTGGCCACGCTTTGTCTTTATCTTTCAACAACGGCACATGTGCGTCTTGTCCGGCCTGCTCGACACGAGCCTTCACGTTCGGCCCGTGAATCTCGAAGGTGATGTGCCCAACGTTGAGACGCATCGACTTGTGGTACCACGCCGTACCCTCACCGTGGACAGTCTCCTCGAACGCCTTGGCCTGGGCCTCGAACGCCTTGTACTGCTCGTAACTCAGAGTCACGTACATGTCTGTTGTTGGGTTAAGGTTATCCATTTCTAGCACGCCCTTTCCATAGCGTATCAGTCATACGTTTGTCCAACGCCGCGAGGTACAAGCATCTACGGCAACTAGTGTGCGGGTGTATACAGTTTGACATCTCGTGCTGAATTGGTGGCAGTAGGTTTCGCATGTCCTCTGCTGTCAACTCCAACCGCACCCGTTTTGCGCCAGCCATCACTTGCCTCCTATGCATAACTCGGCCCACCCGCAGTAGCCGCAGGGCATCTTGCCGTCGGCCGCAACAAGGGCGGGGTCGAGTATCGCACCTTCGTGCCATATCTTGGGCACGTTGGTCATGGGTATGTCCTTGTTCGTCACGAAGTAGTCCACCGTCCGCGCCGACTCCTGTGCCTGCTTGAACGCAGTGGGGTCGTAGTCCACGATCTCGATCCAGAAGGGGGGAGGTGGCTCGTCCTGCTTCTTGATCTTCATCCATATCCACTTCATCGCGGACGAGTCGGCCATGCCTGCAATGAGCACGGCTCGTGGCATACCGTGGCTGTGCATGTATGACTGCACCTGGGCGTAGTACCCGTACTCCGCTTCCTTCAACCCCTTCTGCACGAAGTTCGCATACCCCCACACCCCGAGGTTCTTGAGTTCAAGCACCATGCTGTCACCCATGAGTAGGCCGTCTGGTGTGCCAGGTATCTTGTCAGGTATACCCGCCTCATACTCTATCTCCTCGGGGTGTTGTGTAACGTCGAAGCCAGCCATCGCCAGCACATCGTACCAGAACGACTCCATCAGCACCCCGCCCTCCATCTTGATGATGGACTGGACGGGGACCTCGTTGCTCCGAGGTGTACGCCGCCCTGCGTACACGTTCTGCTTGACGCACGAGGCCGTAGCGGAGGCGGAGGGCACCACATGGGGATGCTCCGAATCCTGACGTGCTCGCCAATCGAGTACGCCCTGGTACACACGGTCCCAGATCGCTACGGTATCTGGGTCTTGTGGTCGTGTTGCGATTTGTACTGCCATGTGAATACCCTCCGTCCGCAGCGCCTACGCGGCGACTAGCGTTCCGTCGTTGTCGGACATGATGCCCTTCTCGACCAACGCAGCGACGAGCGACCCGTCTACTGCCCCTTCGAGGATGTTGACACCCCCGTAGGTGCCGACCCGCTTGAGGTCGTCGTCGGTGAGAATCTCGTTCAACACCACGTCTGCCGACTTGCCGTCGAGGACCTGTGCGAGGCGTGCCCCGACTTCATCCTCGTCAAGGCTCGAAGCGGTGGGGTTAGCGTCAGAGCCGCTCTCATTCGAGCTAGCCACAACCCGTACCTCACCTTCGTACTTCGTGCCCTTCTCCGTAACCTCCTCGGGCCACAGCGAGAACTTCTTCGTGAAGCCACCACCAAGCGGGGCCTCGTAGCCCGTGAAGTGTATGAGACGGCCGACTGCTGTGTCGTCCTGGTTCACCTTGAGCGGTGAGGCCGAGACGCCCTTGTCGAGGTATGCCTGGGCCAGCACGTTCGGGGCCATCCCCTTACCCAGGAAGTCGCCGTTCTTGTTGACCAGCTTCACCATGTCCGTGTATACGAACGCATGGCCATCGTCACCCTTGACGTTCACTGCCTCGGCCCGTATGAACCAGACCGGAATCGGGTTGCCTGCCGATGACTTCGCAATGAACTGCTCGTAGTTCTCTTGGATACCCAGGGCTGCGGCCTGTTCGAGTGTCTCGATATAGACAGTCGTTTGGATCACGCCCCAGAAATCTCGATATGACTCCGGCGGGTTCTCGGGGTCATACGGTTGCTTGGCTTCGTCTGCCATCGTTTGTGTCTCCTCTCTCGTGTGCTCGTGTCTAGTGCTTGGGTGTGTGCTAGCTAGTCATGCAAATCCTCCCTTCGTTCGTGACGCCTTTGTAACGTACCAGGTCGTTGCGCTCTTGTCAATATCGCTCATGCGAGTAAGCAGTTTAGCCCCAATATCTTGTCCAGCCAACGTAACAACTCGGGCGCAACCATCTTCCGCCACCGCTCCGCAATAATCCAAGGCCACACCCATAGGTCGCAGAACCCTTGTATCATGTTGTCACCCGTGGGGCCTGCCCGTATGAGAACGCGCATGGTGGTTTGTGAGTTCGTGCCAACAAGCAGAAGCCACGACCTGGTATGAACACTGGGCATTTATCCATGTTAGCCTCCTGTCAATGAGTACCGGAACGGGCTGGACTTGCCGCCTGTCCCTGTCTTCACGATGATACCCCGCCCCGATAGCTGGCTTAGTATGGCAGAGATGCGAGATACGGAGAAGCCTGTACCCTCGGCCATGTCCTCCTGGGTTGCTCCGTCCTGTTCACCGAGGCACTTGAGTACGCCGCCCTCTACCGTGGCTGCGTCACCCTCAACTGTCTTCCATCCTAGCTCGTCACTATAGTCCAGATGGATTAGGTCGGGCGTCTCCCCATAGCGTGACCAGGTCTGTAGGCGGCGACGGCTCGACAAGTCCCATGGGTGGATGCGGCCGAGTTCCATGGGGATGTCCACGTTCGCCATGAGGGCGGACGAGCTACGGATACCCGTACCCGCTGGGCCACCCGCCTTCGTCGTGTGATGCACGAGGAGCACGGACT
>SDBV01008779.1_pt1 | contig 13561 bp, 9 predicted proteins | sample 2277081 | NCBI WGS metagenome assembly SDBV01 (sample SAMN10402039, study PRJNA504765) | marine sediment metagenome | isolation source: marine sediment core GS10_PC15, 223 cmbsf | place: Arctic Ocean: Southern Knipovich Ridge | collected 2010 | reverse complement strand
CCGGGCTGATCGCGTCGCTTATCGCCGCCGCCATCCCGGCCTGGATTTCGGCAGGCATCCGCCCGGCCGAGGCGATGCGGCCGCCGGCGCCACCAGCGGGCCGCCGCCTGCTGATCGAGAATCTGCTGCCGCCGCTCAAGCGCCTTCCCAACGTCGTCAAGCTGCCCCTGCGCAACATCTGGCGTGTACCCAGCCGCACGGTCTACACCGCCTTCGGTATGGCCGCCGGCGTCTCGTTGGTGCTCGTTGCTGCATCCTTCCTCGACTCCTACGACCGCGCCATCGACCTTCAGTTCGACCGGATCCAGAACTACGACGCGCGGGTCAACTTCGTGGAGCCGTTTCCGATAGCGCTCGTCGACGAGGTCGAGGGCATCGAAAGCGTCCGCGACGCGGAGCCTCTCATGGAGGTGCCGGTTGAGCTTTCCGCGGACGGTGCGCGGCACGCGACCCTGCTACAGGGGCTGGAGTCCGGCGGCGACCTGCTGAGGGCCTACACACCGGACGGCGACCGCCTGGAGCCGACCGACGGTCTCCTCATCACGACGGTCGTCGCCAACCTTCTTGGCGTCGAAAAGGGCGACAGCGTGAACGTACGGCCGATCGCACCCGGGGCTGAGGCCGTCTCGCTCACAGTGGACGACATCGCGCAGCAGCCGCTGGGCGACGTCGTCTTCGCACGGCTGGATACGGCCCAGGCGCTGACCGGCGGCCAGCCGATCGGATCGGCGCTCCTCGTGTCTTTCTCCGGCGATCCGACGCCCGCGTTGGAGTCGCAGCTCTACTCTCTGAACGGGGCCGGCAGCATCGATTTCACGAGCGACGTTCGTGAATACCTCGATGAGCTGAACGGCCTCTTCCTGGTATTCATCGGCGTCATGCTCGTCTTCGGCGTCGCATTGGGATTCGCCATCATCTTCAACACGATCACCATCAACGCGCTCGAACGCCGGCGAGAGCTGGCGACCATGCGCACGTTTGGCACCGGCGTTGGCCGGCTGGCATTCATGCTGACAGTGGAGAACGCAGTGATGGGTGTGATCGGCGTCGGCGTCGGGTTGCCCATCGGCTACGCCCTGTCGCAGTACTTCGCCCAGTTCTATCAGAACGATCTCTTCGACATGCCGGTCGTCATCTACACGCGGACCTACGGCATCGCCGCCTTCGGCGCACTGATCGTCCTGCTCCTTGCCGAGATACCGGCCGTGCGTTTCGTCCGGCGTCTGGACCTGGCGGCCGTCGTCCGCGAAATCGCCACCTAGCGCGCCGTCGATGCGCGTCAGGATGGGTCCGGGGCGTCGGTGAGCAGTTCCTGCGGCAGGTCGACGAGTTTGGCGCGCAGGTACTCGCCCAGGCTCTTGGCCTGCGGGTCGGGCCGGGTCGAAGAGGAGACGCCCTCGCCGAGCAGGCCGACAACGACGAAGTTGAGCGCCCGCAGGTTCGGCAGTTCGTAGCGCAGCACCTCAAGGTCTCGCGCCTCGCTCACCAGCTCCTTGAACCGCTCGACCGTCAGGAAGTCCGCCAGCCAGGCGTACGCCGGGTCGTTCCGCGCCCAGACGCCGACGTTGGCGTTGCCGCCCTTGTCTCCGGAGCGAGCGCCGAAGATGGCGCCAAGAGGCGCACGTGAGGCCGGCCCCGCGGGCACCGCGGCAGAGAGTGCTGAGGTGGGCTCCACCGTCACAGTTTCATCCGACTTCGCGGGCGGGACAGGGATCCGCGAGCCGTCATGCGTCACGACCACTTCGTCGATGGCGTCAACGGGCACGAGCGCCGGCCAGTAGACGCCGAACGCGTTCTCCGACGAGAGCCCGGACGCCATGTGGAACCCCGGATAGCTGGCGAGCGCCATTTCGATGACCTTCGCCGAAAACGGGCGGCCGACCTTCTGGGCATCCCTGTCCTTGACTGTCACCCGCAGGTAGGCGCCGGCTTCCTCGTTTGACTCCGGGTCCTCCTTGTCGGAGCGGGTGAGCCTCACGTCGACTTCGTCGAACTGCTCCTTGCCGCCCAGCTCAGCGAACAGCGTCTCCTCCGCCAGCTTCGCCTTCTCCTCGATGTCGAGGCCCGTGAGGACAAACGTCATCGTGTTGCGGAAGCCGCCGAGGTAGTTGATGCAGACCTTCGTCGTATCGGGAGCCGGCTCGCCGCGCACACCGCTCACGCGCACGCGGTTCGGCGCTTCCTGCTCCAGCTCGATCGTGTCGAAGCGCGCCACGACGTCCGGGTTCATGTATCGTTCGCTGCCGATCTCGTAGAGCAGCTGGGCGGTGACGGTGCCGGTGGAGACGAGACCGCCGGTCCCCTCATGCTTGGTCACGACGAACGAGCCGTCGTCGTGCATCTCGGCGATCGGGAAGCCGGGATGTTCGAGCCCCGGCACCTCCTGGAAGAACGAGTAGTTGCCGCCGGTGGCCTGCGCGCCGCACTCCAGGATGTGGCCCGCGACCACCGAAGAGGCTAGCCGGTCCCAGTCCGACCGGCCCCAGCCGAAGTGCCACGCGGCCGGCCCGACGACGACGGACGCGTCGGTGACGCGCGGGGCAATGACGACGTCGGCGCCGGTGTTGAGCGCCTCGACGATGCCCCAGGCGCCGAGGTAAGCGTTGGCCGCGATCGGCTGGATGCCCGATTCGGCGAGCGGCTGCCCGCTGTCCAGGTGGGCCAGGGCCTCGCCGCCGGCCTGCAGGCCGGGGAGCTTCGTCAGGATGTCGTCCCCTTCGATGTGCGCGATGTTCGCCTGCAGTCCAAGGCCGTCGGCGAGGGCGCGCATCCGCACGGCGAGCGCCGCCGGGTTGAGCCCGCCGGCGTTGGTGACGATCTTGATCCCCTTGTCGAGGCAAGTTCCGAGCACCTCTTCCATCTGCTTCAGGAACGTCCGCGCGTAGCCGCCCTCGCTGTCCTTCTGCTTCATCTTCCAGAGGATGAGAAGCGTCAGCTCCGCAAGGTAGTCGCCCGTCAGGAAGTCGATCGGTCCGCCCTCGACCATCTCGCGGGCGGCCGAAAGGCGGTCCCCGTAGAAGCCGGAGCAGTTGGCGACGCGCAGGACGGGCTTCGCCTCGCCGGCCATCACTTGCCCTCGGCCCAGCGCGGCGGACGCTTCTGCGCGAAGGCCGTCATGCCCTCGATCGCTTCTTCGGAGCCGAAGTATTCCGCCGTCCACTCCGACGTTTTCGCGAACGCGTCGTCCAGCGTCATGCCGGGGACTTCGCGGACCAGCCGCTTGCAGCCCCGGAGCGCTCCAGGGGCGCCCTTCAGAACGCTCGCCACGTAGCCATCCACCGTTTCGTCGAGCTGATCCCCGGGCACGGCGGCGTTGAGGAGCCCGAGGCGAGCGGCCTCAACCGCGTCGAACGTCTCGCCGGTCAGGAATAGCTCCATGCCCTTCGTCACGCCCAGCTTGGGCAGGACGACAACGGAGATGATCGCCGGAATGAGACCGAGGCGCACTTCGCTGAACGCGAACGTTGCGTCCTCCACCGCGACGGCCATGTCGCACGCCGCGATCAGGCCGATGCCGCCGGCGCGCGTTGGCCCGCCGATGCGGGCGATTACCGGCTTTGGCGAGCGCCAGATGGTCTTGAGGATCGTAACGAGTCCACCGGGGCCTGCGGGCTGTCCGGGTGGGCCGCCGCCGCGCATCTCCTTTAGATCGGCGCCCGAGCAGAAGACGGGGCCGGTGTGCGTGAGGACGATCAGCCGCGCCCGGTCGTCGGTGAGCGCTGCTTCGAGGCTCGTTTCCAGGCCGCTCATCAGGGCGCGGGAGAGCGCGTTGCGGTTAGCTGGCGAGTCGAGCGTGATCGTGGCCACGCCTCCCGCGACTTCAAGGTGAACGAACTCCTCGCTCATGCCTCTCTTTTCCTGGCGAACTGTCCCGGCTGCCTGCCGCTTCCAGGCGGGCCCGCGAACGTCTGCGCGATCCCGATCCACTCTTTCGCTGCCTCACCTTGCACTTCAAGGTCCGTATCCGCCACGTGACGCCGCTGCGTGGCCACGCGACAGAAGTCCGTCGCCGTGCCGCGAACGATATCGGTAGCGTCCGGATCGCCGAGCACCCACGTTTCTCCCGACGGCGACGTCAGTTCGACGCGGATCGTCGCGTCGGGTACCTGCTTTCCCTGGACCGAGTAACTGTACGGTCGCGCACGAACGCCGATGAACGCCACGTGGCGCAGCCGGTCCGTGTCCGGCCGCTCCGCCCCGACGGCGTCGACGACGTCCAGGCCGTGCGCCCACGTTTCCATCAGTCGCGCGGTGATGAACGACGCCGGGCTCATATCTGGGCCGTACCAGGGCACGCGGTCGGCCGGGTCGGCTTTGCGAGCGGCCGCGATCAGGCCGCCGCTTGCCGAACGCCACCAGTCCAGGAGTTCGCCGATTCTTGCGTTTCGGCCGCGCTCCAGAGTGATGGCCTCGAAATTTCCCGGGTCTTTCATCAGCTCTTGGATCTCCGCCTTGAAGCCGTTGCGGTCCTGCATGGCCCGCGTGGCGGCCTCGTCGAAGTAGGCGAGGTGCGCCAGCTGGTCTTGCACCGACCAACCCTCAGCGGGAGTCTGCCTGGCCCAGTCCGCCTCTGAGAGGCCGTCGAGCACCTTCCCGAGTGCTGCCTGTTCGGCCTCCAGGTCGTTTACGATCTCGTCCAGCGCATCGCTCATGATTCGTCCTTCCCCGTGTCTACCACCAGCAGCACGTGCCCGGCCTCGACCTGCTCATCGGCCGCGACGCGCACCTCTGTCACGACGCCGTCCTCTGCGCAGGTGATCATGTGCTCCATCTTCATCGCCTCGACGATCACCAGCACTTCGCCTGCGGTCACCTGCTGGCCGGGGCTGACGTTCACCGACACGATCCGGCCCGGCATCGGCGCCAGGTAACCTCCGGCCACTCGTTCGCGCTCCGGTTCCGGGAAGCGAGGCACCTCGACCAGACGAACTTCACCAGCCGGGCCCTGCACCCAGTGGTCGGCGCCCCGACTGACGACCGAGAGCGCCTGCTGGACGCCGTCGATCTCGAGTTCGATCCAGCCGTCTTCCAAGCGCATTATCCGCGCCTCGCCGCTGTGGCCGGCGACTTCGTAGGTGAAGGTACCGTCTCCCTTTCTGAAGTACTGGGCCAGAACCTCTTCGTCCCGGTGCAGGTAGCGGATCTGCTGCATCGCCGAGGGGTTGTTCCGCCATCCGGAGGGCATCGTCGCGAGCACGCGCGCTTTCGCTCGTCGCGCCCGTTGTGCGTCAAGCGCAGCGGCGAGCGCGGCGGCCCGCAGCTGCTCTTCGCTGACCGCACGCTCGCGCGCCGGGTTGTGGCGCTCAATGAAGTCCGTGGTCGTGTCGCCGGCGATGAAGGCATCGTGGCGCAGGACGTTCACGAGGAAGTCCCGGTTGGAGGTGATGCCGTGCAACTGCAGCTGCTCGAGGACGTTCGCCAGCCGGGACGCTGCCTCAGTGCGGTCGCGCGCGTGCACGATGACCTTGGCGAGCATCGGGTCGAAGTACGGTGAGACCTCAGAGCCGGCCTCGACGCCTGACTCGAAGCGAGCCGGGAGCGTCGCGTCGGGCCGCCAGGCGATCAGACGGCCGGTTGCGGGGAGGAAGTCGTTTGCCGGGTCCTCGGCGTATATCCGCGCCTCGATCGCGTGGCCCTCGATGCTCAGCTCTTCCTGGCCAAAGGAGAGCGGATCGCCCTCGGCGACCCGAATCTGCTCGCGGACCAGGTCCAGTCCTGTGATCTCCTCGGTCACCGGGTGCTCGACCTGGAGCCGGGTGTTCATTTCGAGGAAGTAGAAGCTTCCATCCTTGTCCAGCATGAACTCCACTGTTCCGGCGTTGTCGTAGCCGACGGCCCTGGCGGCTTCGACGGCGGCCTCGCCAAGGCGGCTTCGCAGCTCGGCGTCAACCGCGGGCGACGGTGCCTCTTCGATGATCTTCTGGTGGCGGCGCTGGATTGAGCACTCCCTCTCGAAGCAGTGGACGGTGTTCCCGTGGCTGTCACCGAAGATCTGTACCTCGACGTGACGCGCCCCCTTCAGGAAGCGCTCCAGGAACACGGTGTCGTCCCCGAATGCGCTGGCGGCCTCCCGCCGCGCGGACGAGACCGCGTCAGCGAGGTCAGCCTCGTCATCGACGACGCGCATGCCTTTGCCGCCGCCGCCGGCCGCTGCCTTAACCAGCAGCGGGTAGCCTACGTTGGCGGCGCGCTTGCGGACCTCCTTGGTCACGCCCCTGGCGACTTTAACCGTCGGCAAGGTCGGGACGTTGGCTTCGGTCATAAGCTTCTTGGCGGCGAGCTTGTCGCCCATCGTGGCGATAGCTTCCGCGCGCGGACCGACCCAGGTCAGGCCGGCGCCGACTACCGCGCGTGCGAACTCCGCGTTTTCGGCGAGGAAGCCGTAGCCTGGATGAACGGCGTCGGCCCCGGTGCGCCGGGCGGCTTCGAGGACTTTTTCGATGTCGAGGTAGGTCTCCTGGCTCGTCGTGCCCCGCAGCGATACTGCCTGGTCCGCATCCCGCACGAAAGGGGCGTCCGCATCGGGCTCGGCGTATACCGCGACCGTGGCGATGCCCATCTCTCGCGCCGTGCGCATGATGCGGCGGGCGATCTCGCCGCGTCCGGCAACCAGCAGCCTCGAAATTCGTGGCACCGGGCTACATCCTGTAGACGCCATAGCCCTGGGCGCCCTTGACTTCGTTGTTGTGACAGGCAGAGAGCGCCATTGCGAGCACTGAGCGCGTGTCACGCGGGTCGATGATGCCGTCGTCAACGACCCGCCCGGTGGCGTACAGTGCGAGCGACGACTTCTCTGTGAAGTCCTCGACCGCGGCCGTAATCATCGCGTCCTGGGCCTCGTTGAATTCTTCCCCTGTCCTGGCGGCCGCCGCCCGCCTGACGATCGACATGACGCCGGCGAGCTGCTTGGGACCCATCACCGAGATCTTGGCCGTCGGCCAGGTGAACACGAAGCGGGTATCGTAGGCGCGGCCGCTCATGCCGTAGTTACCGGCTCCGTAGCTGGCGCCGATGATGACGGTGATGTGCGGCACCTTCGAGTTCGAGACGGCGTTGATCATCTTCGAGCCTTCTTTGACGATGCCGCCCTGCTCGTAGACCTTGCCGACGATGTAGCCGGTGATGTTCTGCAGGAATACGATCGGCACGTCAATCTGATTGCAGAGCTGGATGAACTGAGTCGCCTTTCGCGATTCGTCCAGGAAGAGCACGCCGTTGTTGCCCAGGATGCCGACGGGGAACCCGTGGATCGAAGCCCAGCCCGTGACCAGCGTCGGGCCGTAGAGCGGCTTGAACTCCTCGAAGCGTGAGCCGTCAACGATGCGCCCGATCACCTCGCGGATGTCCATCGGCGTGCGCAGGTCGACCGGCAGCAGGCCGAGGAGGTCTTCGCGGTCGTACAACGGCTCGTCCGGCGGCATCGTCGGTCCGGGGCCCAGCTTCCGCCAGTTGAGGTGCGATATCACGTTGCGGGCCATGCGCAGCGCGTCGACTTCGTCCTCAGCGAGGTAATCGGCCAGGCCGGACTTGGTCGCGTGCACCTCGGCGCCGCCCAGCTCTTCGTCGTCCGAGTCTTCGCCAGTCGCCATCTTCACCAGCGGCGGGCCGCCCAGGAACACCTTCGACCGTCCGCGGATGAAGATGTTGTAGTCGGACATGCCGGGCTGGTAAGCGCCGCCGGCCGTCGAGCTGCCGAAGACGACGGACATCGTGGGGATGCGCATCGCTGACAGCTCGGTGATGTCGTGGAAGAAGCGGCCGCTCTCCGCGAAGTGGCCTAGCTGGCGGCGCAGCTCGTCATCAGGCGAGCCGCCGCCGCGTGGCCGCAGATCGGCGCCGGCGGACTCCACGAACTGGATGTACGGCAGGCGATTGAGCCGGGAGATCTCCAGCGCGCGGTCGATCTTCTTGCCGACGATCGGCGTGAGCGCACCGCTGAGCACGGTCGGGTCGTTGCCGGCGATCATGCACTCCACGTCGGCGACCACTCCGATTCCTGTTACGAAACCGCCCCCGACGGCAAAGTCGGTACCCCAACCCGCCAGCGGACTGATCTCGAGGAACGGCGAGTCGCGGTCGAGGAGCAGCTCAATCCGCTCTCGTATCATCATCTTCCCCCGCGCCCGGAGTCGCTCGACGCGGCGCTCGCCACCGCCGGCGCGGGCCAGTCCGAGCTGCTCTTCGACGTCCTGGAGCAGCTCGTTCATGGCCTCGCGATTCGCGCGGAAGCTCTCAGAGTTTGGGTCGATGCTCGTTTGCCAGCGTTCCAAATTCAGTCGTATCCCGGGGTCGCGCCCTGCCGCGATTCGGCGAGCCTATGTCCTGTGTGCGACCCGTATTGTAGGCGCGCCGTTCCCACGGGCGCAATTTGCGGTGCCGTTCGCTAGAATGGGGCACGGCCCCGGCCGGACCCACGCAAGACACCCCGGAAGAGAGGACTGACGTGTTCGAAGAGATTCCCGAAGAGAAGATGATCCGCGAGTTCGTGCGGCAGGTCGCAAAGCAGTACGACCGCGAGTACTGGCTGGCGAAGGCCCGTGAAGGTGCTTTTCCGGACGAGCTCTGGCAGGAGATGGGGGCCGGTGGATACCTGGGGATGATGATCCCCGAGGAGCACGGTGGCGGTGGGCTCGGCCTGCAGCAGATGGCGGTGCTCATCGAGGAGATGGGCCAGCACGGCATCCCGCTGCTTCTCATGGTGGTGGGCAACGTGATGGACGCCGGCCTCATCGCGAAGTATGGGAGCGAGGAGATGAAGAAGCGCTACCTGCCGCCGCTCGCCCGCGGCGACATTCGCTTCTGCTTCGCTCTGACGGAGCCGACGGCTGGCTCGAACAGCTTCCGCATCACGACCTCGGCGAAGCTGGACGGCGACGAGTATGTGCTGAACGGCCAGAAGATGTTCATCACCGGTGTCGACGCCTCGGATCATCTGCTCGTTGTCGCTCGCACGACGCCGTTCGAAGAGGTGGAGGACAAGCGGGAAGGGCTCTCGCTGTTCGTCATGGACCGCCGCGCGCCCGGCATCACTCTGCAGCCACTGGAGATGGGCGTACTCCATCCCGAGACACAGTTCGCGGTCTACTTCGATGATGTCCGCGTGCCGCGCGCTGACCTCATCGGCGAAGAGGGGAAGGGCACCCGGTACCTGTTCGATGCCCTCAACCCGGAACGCATCACGGCCGCGGCGGTCGCGGTGGGGCTCGGACGGCACGTGCTGGACAAGGCGGTGAGCTACGCCAAGGAACGCGTCGTCTTCGACAAGCCGATCGGCACCCACCAGGGGCTGGCGCACCCGCTGGCGGAGGCGAAGACGCACCTCGAACTGGCGGCGGTGATGACTCGATACGCTGCCTATCTGGCTGACGAGGGTGACAAGTTGACGGCCGGCGAGTACGCCAACATGGCGAAGTTCGCTGCGGCCGACGCGGCCACCGAGGCCTGCGACGTGGCGATCGAGGTGCACGGGGGGAGCGGTTTCAGCACAGACGTCGACCTCATCACCCTGTGGCCGTACATCCGCATGCTGCGAACCGTGCCGGTCTCGCGCGAGATGATCCTGAACTACATCGGCGAGCACGTCCTCGGCCTGCCCCGCTCGTACTGAGTGCGCGTCGGCTCAACCGCCTGCTTTAGGCCGGCGGGCACTTACGGGGCGACATAGCGGCGGCCACGATGGCACAATCGGCTAATAGTGAGGAGATTTTAAGCATGGGCGACGTCACTGGCGGAGAGCTGCTCGTAAGAAGTCTGCACGCAGAGGGTGTGCGCCACGTCTGGGCGATCCCCGACGGGACGTACATGATCTTCCTGGAGGCGCTCGAGCGGTTGGGACCGGAGCTTGGCATGGAGCTGCTGGTCCCGGATCACGAGGCCGCAGCCGCGCACGCGGCAGACGCCATGACGCGCGTGACGGGGAAGCCCGCCGTCGTCATGGCCTGCGCCGGGCCCGGCGCCGCCAACCTGATCTCCGGCGTTCTCTGCGCGCAGGACGAAGGCAGTCCGGTGATTGCGATCACGACGACGCGTCGCTCAGACATCGCCTACCCGTACCTCGGCGGCATGCAGGTGTTGGACCAGCAGGCTTACTTCAAGCCAGCGGTCAAGTGGAACACGCAGATCAACCATTGGAAGCGCATTCCGGACGGGGTGCGCCAGGCGTTTCGGGCGGCGATGATGGGCCGGCCCGGGCCCGTCCACATCGAGTTCCCAGAGGACATTCTTGCCCAGAAGGGCGATCTGGATGATGCGGCGCTGTGGGCGCAAGAGGAAGGCTCCTTCGCGCCTGCGCCGGCCGATCCCGACCTCGTCCGCCGCGCCGCGGAGATGCTCGTCGACGCGCGGCTGCCGCTCATCCACTGCGGCGGCGGTACGCAGCGCTCGGGCGCCGGGGCTGAGTTGCTGGCGCTCGCGGAATACCTCGGCTGCCCGGTGACGGTGGGCGCTGGTTCGCGCGGCATCGTCCCCGACGGACACGAACTTGTGCTGCAGCCGGTCTCGCCGGCCGCCGCTGTGGCGAAGAACATGGCGGATGTCGTTCTCGCGATCGGCACGAGGCTGGGCGAGCTCGACTTCTGGGGCAAGCCGCCGGTCTGGGCGGCGTCTGGACAGCAGAAACTGATCCAGTCGGACATCGACCCTCGCAACATCGGGCTCAGCCGCCCGGTCGACCTTGCGCTCGTTGGCGACGCCAGGGCGGTTGCAGGTCAGCTGCTGGGGGCCGTGCGTGAGCTGACGCCAAAGCGCGAGACGCACGAGCAGATGGCCTCGATCCGGGCCGCCGAAGAGGGCTGGCGCGAGCAGATGAACGCGCGCATCGCCGACCTGGACCGCAAGCCGATGGTGTCGGGCCAGATATTCGCCGTCACGAACGAGTACTTCGCCGACGATGCCATCGCCGCGCTCGACGGCGGCAACACCTGCGTCTGGGCCGCGCACTACCTGATGGTCCGGGCGCCTCGTTCCATGCTCTGGACCTCCAACGCCGGCCACCTGGGGACGGGCCTACCCTTCGCCGTCGGTGCGAAGATAGCGGCCCCCGAGCGCACCGTCTTCTGCGTCACCGGTGACAGCGCATTTCGCTTCAACATGCAGGAGCTGGAAACGGCCGTCCGCTACAAGCTCCCGATCATCGTGATCGTCGCCGTCGACGGCGCGTACGGCATGGAGAAGAGCGCCCAGCGCCGCGTCTTCGGCCGCGAGGCGGACTGGTACGGCAGCCTCCACTCGCCCGTGCGCTACGACAAGGTCGCCGAGGCGATGGGCTGTTACGGGGAGTTCGTTGAGAGCGCTTCTGAGCTGTCCGCCGCGCTCGAAAGAGCGACCGCCAGCGGGCAGACCGCGGTGATCCACGCGGCCGTCGATCCTGTCGAGAACATAGACCCGCCCGGCCTCGCGCTGTGGGCGGCTGCGAGGTCCGGCGCCTAGTGACGGACCTCCGCGGCAAGGCAGCCCTCGTCACCGGCGGCGGCACGGGCATTGGCCGCGCGACTGCTATCGCGCTTACTGAAGCCGGGGCAGCCGTTGTCATTGCCGACATCGACGAAGCCGCCGGGCAAGAGACGGTCGGGTTGATCGGTGCGGCGAACGGACGCAGCGCGTTCGTGCGAACCGACGTCACGGAGTGGGATGACCTGGAGCGGATGGTCTCCTTCACGGTGGAGACGTTCGGCGGGCTTCACGTCTTTCACAACAATGCCGGCATCAACACCGGCTGGCCGGACTTCCCGGAGGCCGTGCGTGAGCGCTGGGAGAAGGTCCTCGCCATCAATCTGTGGGCGGTGATAGCCGGGGTACAGGCGGTTGTGCCTGCCATGCGGAGCAGCGGCGGCGGCGCCATCGTCAACATGGCCTCGCTGGCCGGGCTCGTCGCCTACGGCACGGATCCCATATACGCGGCGACCAAGCACGGCGTCGTCGGGCTGACGCGCGCGCTCGGCGGGCTGAAGGAGGAGGCGAACATTCGCGTCAACTGCCTCTGCCCGGCCTTCGTCGATACGCCGTTGCCCAGGCGCAGGCTCGGCGACATGCCGCCGGATCAGCGCGCCCGCTGGGAGGGCGCACTGGAGCGCATACCGATGATCGCGCCATCTGAAGTGGCCGAAGGCGTGCTCGAGCTGGTGGGCGACGAATCGCTTGCCGGAGAAGTGATGGTTATGCTGCACGGCGGCGTGCGCAAGCTCGCGCCCGTGCCCAGCTTTACGTGAGATGAAGACGAGGAGGAAGAAGTGAAGGATCTGAAGGGTAAAGTGGCGGTCGTGACCGGCGGTGCCAGCGGGATCGGCCGGGCGATGGCTGATCGCTTCGCCGCCGAGGGCATGAAGGTTGTGCTGGCGGACATTGAGTCAGACGCCCTGGCGCGTGCCGAGGCCGAAATGAAGGCGGACTCCGCTGAAGTCGCCTCCATGGTGACGGATGTATCCAAGGGCGAGGACGTCGAGGCGCTGGCCCGTTTCACGATGGAGACTTTCGGTGGCGTGCACGTCGTCTGCAACAACGCCGGCGTAGGCGTCGGCGGCGTCAGCTGGGAAGCCACCGTTCAGGACTGGGAGTGGCTGCTCGGCGTCAACCTCTGGGGCGTCATCCACGGCATCCGCGCGTTCGTCCCCCTCATGATCGAGCAGGATGAGGAGTCGCACATCGTTAATACCGCCTCTGGCGCCGGACTGCACACGCGGCCGTGGCTCGCGATGTACTGTGCCAGCAAGCACGCAGTCGTGGCGCTGTCGGAGTCGCTGCACCACGAACTGGCGCTGATGGGCAAAAAGACGAAGGTGTCGGTGCTCTGTCCGGCGGTGGTTAACACCCGCATCGGCGAGTCGGGGCGGAATCGGCCGGCTGCCCTCGCCAACGATGCGGAAGCAGGCAACCCGGCCCAGATGGAAGCGATGGAGCAGGCCTTTCGCGCGATGCTCGCCGGCGGCCTCGCACCTGACGCCGTCGCGGCGGCCGTGCTCGATGCCATCCGGGACGAGCGCTTCTACGTGCTCACGCACGAGGAGACGAAGGAGACTGTCCGCACGCGGATGGAGGACATCGTCGCGGGCCGCAACCCGACGCTCCAGCCAATCGTCTGAGCTTCCGATCGGCGATTGGTGAGGGCAGACCGTTCGAGTTGGTGCGGGCGAGCGAAACCGGATACGATTCTGAGGGCCGGGGGCCCGTAGCTCAGCGGTTAGAGCTCCGGACTTTTAATCCGGGAGTCGTGGGTTCGAATCCCACCGGGCCCTCCATTCCCCACTGTTACCCAGATTCTCGCCTCCGAATCTAGCGATCTCGACCATGCCGTCCGGTCAATGCTGACCAGGGGATTCGTTTCGCGACTAGGGGACTGGACGATTTCGACAGACCCGAACAGCTCGGCCTTAGATAGGATTCGCGCGCTATTTCGGTGTCAGCTGACTCCCGGAATACCAGTCCGGAGCACTGATGTGACGCAGAGCATTTGATTTCCAGGCAGAGGGTCGCGGGCTCGATCCCCGTCTCCCGCTCCAGATACGATTTCTGCCCGATAGACAACTAGATTAGCCATCTCCGTTTCGGAGGCTATGGCCCTGGCTTT
>SDBV01008777.1_pt1 | contig 13562 bp, 16 predicted proteins | sample 2277081 | NCBI WGS metagenome assembly SDBV01 (sample SAMN10402039, study PRJNA504765) | marine sediment metagenome | isolation source: marine sediment core GS10_PC15, 223 cmbsf | place: Arctic Ocean: Southern Knipovich Ridge | collected 2010 | reverse complement strand
ATTTGGAATGATTGATATTGTTGGTTTCAAAAAGAAAACTCAAATTTCAAAAGCACGGGTAGAGGGATACGAGGTCGAGGAAAAATCTGGAATGTCTCAACAAAATAGAAATTTTGAGAAATTGCAACAACTCAAAAAAAGTTTTTCTTCTGACATTGTGGTTGATGTCTGTCAATTAAAATCAAACCAAAATCATAAAGACCCACGAGTTTGCCCGAGAAGATTTTATGGAGGTTTGCTTTAGAAGATGATAATTTATAAAATATTTGCTAAAAATGGGGAAATCGACGAGGAGTGGAAGTTAACAAAGCAAACAAAGCAAAGAGATGTTGCTTATGTAGTTTATTGTATGCAACAGAAAATCAATCTTTTGATGTCTTTAGAATTTGATAAAGAGCTTGAAATAAGCTATGATATCGATGAAAATGGCAATCCTATAAATAAAGAGGATAAAGAAGGATGAAAGTCGGAATTTATTGCAGAGTTTCAACAGACAAACAAGAATCAGAAAATCAATTAATTCAATTAAGAGAATTTTCTAAAAAGAATGATTGGATAATCTTTAAAGAGTATATTGATATAATTTCTGGAAAGGAAATAAGCAGACCTTCATTTGATTTATTATTTCAAGACGCACATAAAAAGCTTTTTGATATTGTTTTATTTTGGGATTTGTCAAGATTTTCAAGAGCAGGGACTTTATTCACTTTGCAAAAACTTCAAGAATTAAAGAACTCTGGAATAAATTGGGCAAGTTACCAAGAACCTTATATAAGAAGTATTGGGCAATTTTCTGATGTGATTATTTCTTTGCTTTCAACAATAGCAAAAATCGAAAGAGAAAAAATAAGTCAGAGAACCAAAGCAGGATTAGAGAGGTTAAAAGCACAAGGAAAGAAGCTCGGAAGACCTAAGGGGAAGAAGGATAAGAAAAGAAGAGTTAGGAAATATTTTAAGAAACCTAACTCAAATTTTTAATCTTTTGACTAACTACTCCTCAAATTTACAAAATGTTTTCTGTATTAAATCAAGATTTTCTTTATCACACAAAGTTTTAAGTGAAGTTCTAAAAGATCTACACCATGTGCATCTATTATCTTTCCCTTTTCCACTTATCAATAAACTAAATTTTCGGGGAGCTGATTTCTCTATTTTTATATCTGTAGATAAGGGATTTGTTTCGACTTTTTTATCTACCCAAGATTCAATTTTATTAAGATTATCTTCATTAAGATTTTTTGGTAAGATTATAGAAAATTTACAATCAATAACATTTCCCCAAAATTCTTTCTCATATTCTAAAAATATTATATTGTTTAAGTCTATCTTTTTCTTCTTTAGATTATCTGGAACTTTTAAACTCCCATCTTGATTAAATTCTAATTTATTCATTTTTTCTTCATTAATGTATCAATGACCTTATCTGATCTATATGTATTAATCTCCACTATTCTTTTTTTAAGATATTCTTTCCAATCATTTTCCTTCTTGAATTGGTGTATAAAAATTATTTGAATTCTATTTTTTTTGTAGATTTCTTTACGGTAATCATAACAAGTTCTTTCCTGTCCACAAACTTCAATATAGATTCCAAGTTCTGGAAGATAAAAATCTGGAGTCCATACTCTGGGACGCTCTTTTTCATCTAAAATAAAAACTGGATTTTCAAATAACCAATAAAGATTTATTTCTTGTAGGTAATCTGCTACTTCTTTTTCAGCACGAGTCATCCCCCCATAAATTGTTTCTTCTTTGTTCATTTGACTAACTCCATCAACTTGTCAATAATCTTAATTTCTGCAAGAGTGTCAAGTTCGCAATATTTTTCTAACGCTTCCCTTATTTTCTTCTTTTCTTTTTCTGAAACATTTCCATAGGTTGCATTTTCATAAGCAATACTTGCATCACCGCCATTATTAATTTCCATGTCCTTATAGCTCAAATCTGACATAACAGGAAGAACTTTTTTTATTGATGCACTCCCACATTGTTTAGGATCATAATAATAAAACTGCCTAAATGGGATTAATAAATCTTTGATTCTTGGCATAATGTTTTTGCTTAACCAATCTTGGAATTCTGGGAAAGCATCACAATGTTCTGTAAACACTCCTTTTTCAAAACTTTCATTATAAACAATTATATCTCCTTTCTTTCCCAAATTATCTTTTAATGATTGAAGAAATTTAGGTCTTGGATCATTAATTCCATCTGCTAAGAAAGATATATGCTCTGGCTTTGCTCCTGGTTTTTTAACAATATGGAGAGAATATTGAAAGCCAATTCTTTGATAAGGCTTCATGCCGTCAAATTTTGGAAGTGCAGGATTGATTGTTTCAAAATCCAAGTAATAAAGAGGATATTTCAAATCATCTAAGAATTTTTTAATTTTATTTTTGTCAATATTACAATTTCCATTTACAGCACATGCTCTTTGGATTTGCTGTCTTGGATTAAGCTTAAAACTTTTTGGAATATCTTTTATTTTTAGAATCCCACTATTATATAATTCGTAGGATTTCTTTCCACCTAGATAGAGATTAAACACATTTTCTTTAGGAAGATGATCCCAACACTCGCATTTCATCCCACATTCATAAGGATCTTTACAGTGCTTTCCAATATCTACTTTCGGGCACTTTTTTGAATTTATAATTTTTAACATATTATCAATTCTTTTCTGAATTCCATCCATCGCACTGTTTGCCTCTTGCGTTATTTCTGTCTGCACAAATAATTCTTTAGGTTCAATTTCTCCACTTCTTACATATTGATTATTGATGTGCATAAGAAAACACTTCCTTATTTTCAATCCGCATTTTTCATAAAGATATCTTTGAAAAGAAACATCATGAACATTGACATCCTTGACTTTAGTTCCACTCTTGACTTCAATTACATCCCACTCATCCTCTCCAACAGGGGATAAAATATCTGGTCTTGAGAATATATCATCAATAAGAAAAGATGCTTCAAATAATGGTTTTCTTTCTTTAAGAAGCTCCTGTGTCTTATTTAGGTTTGCTTTAAAATCTTCTGTTGGAATATCAATTCCATCAGGGAATACTTTTTTTGCTAATTCTCCAACTATATTTCCAACTTCAAATTTATGTTTAGCTGATTCATCTGGTTCAGGAGTCTTTTTATTGATCTCCATCCAAAGAAGTTTCGGACATTGTAATCCTAAAAGATACTTTGATTTTGTTAATATTGTCATCTATTAAGAAATGAATTTGTTGGTTATAAATATAATGTTAAAAAGTTTGAGATTATAATGATTTTAAATATTTTTTACACATATCTTTTTGATCTTCATTCAAATTATTCCACAGAATAGTTTCCTTAAATAAATCCCATTGATTCTGTTTCCAGTTAGGGTTTTGTGTTGGATTTATATCTGGGTTTTGTGAAGAATTAATATTGGGGGTTTGATCAGGGTTTATTTCTGGATTTTGTGTAGGATTAATTTTTGGATTTTGTGAAGGCAATAGCTTTGGATCCTGTATATTTTGCTTTTCCATTAATTTAACAGCAAAATTGATTAATTTATACATAGTAGTTTACAGAGATTTAGATGTTTTAAATTTTTCTATGTTTTTTCCAACCAAAACGTCCGTTTTAATTGTTATTTTTTAATAATCTCATTCTAAATTATAATCTTCTCTTGTTATTGTATTAATTGCTATTTTTTCTTCTTCTAAATTCCCATCATAACCAGCGTATCCATATTTTCCAGCAGTAGCATCTAAGACAATACATTTTTCTCCATTTATATTATAATAAGAAATCTTATTATTTTCAAGGAATTCTGCTAAAATGTTATCTGAAGAATATTTAAAATAAAATTTTATATTTAGTGAAAAAGTAAGATCTTCCTCCAAATCAGTATTTTGAATAATAATCCCTCCATACTTATCTAAACCCTTGCAATTATCTGATATTGAAATAATATTTTCATTTTGACAGGATTCATAATGCATAAATGTTTCGCCATCAAGAAGTAAATTAAAATCCTCTTGTGTAGGAACAATATAAATATCAACAGGTTCTGAAGATGAGATTGAATACTCTATATCTAATTGTTCTATTGGATATTCTAGTTTAGAACCATCCCCTCCATAATAATAAATCTCTCCTTCATCCAAATCAAATTCTTGATTAACTTCATTTAAGAAGTAAATCTCTTTTTTATTTATTATGACATCTAAATCTTCTTCTTTTCCAAGGTCCCTTGCAATTTGTTTTATTAGAGATTCTTGAATATATTCAGATAAAGAATCTATATTTATGTCACACGCTAAAGAGTATGCATGAGTGTCTGTGAGAACTACATAAGTTTCAACACCGAGATTTTCTAAGTAACTATTTAATAAAATTGTTAAATCTTCACAATCTCCTCCTTTAATATCTAAAGTTTCATGAGGGGTCTGAATTAATTCATCCATCCTAGGATCAGGATAATAATTAAAATTCTCAACAACATATCTATAGACTTCATTAGCAAAACACTCTTTATTATTAGTAGGACAATCTTTAACAATTGATGTTGCTTGTTTCCTTATTTCCATATTATTTGTTTCAATAGGATCTATGTAAGGTTCTGCTTCTGTTACAGAATCGCTATAGGGATACCAGAATATAATTATTCCTATAATTATTACAACAATCCAAATAATATTTCCGATTTTATTTTTTTGTTTCTTAGGCATTTTAATTATTTAGCTTATCCATTTAAAATATCTAAAACTTTCTGAGCTTTTTTTCTTGAATATTCACTTTTGTCCTTCTTTGCAATTTTCTCAAAAAGTTTTTTATGTGATTCAATTAAAGTCTTATCCCCTTTGGCAATCATTCCCAAAGTATCAATATAAGCATCTTTTAACCATTGTAACGCATCAACATCTAAATAAGCTGTTGTATCTAACTTAGTCTGCTTAGCAATTTTTTTTGGAGATTCAATATAAGAAACTAAATCTCCAATAATATCCTCAACTTTCTCAGGATATTTGCTCCCAATTGCACCAAGATTAAATGCTATAAATCTTCGGGTATTCCAATAAGAAGAAGTGCGTAGTTTATCTTTCAGTAAAGGGATAAATTTTTCAACAAGAGAAATATCTATTTTTGCCAATGTTCCTAAATTATGAGATTCAATAAGGCTATCAAGATTATTCCCTAAAAATTTTATATAATATTTAGCAAGTTCATTGAATTGAATTTTATCTTTTTTAATTAAACTCATAATTAAAGAATCAGAAGCATTTCCTATTTGGGTCTTTTGTAAACCATGCAATTTCTTAGCAAAGTTGATAAAATCCTTTGGATTTTTTATTTCTTTTTTCTTAGGAGTGTAATAACTTCTCAAACCATAAATTAACTTATTTCCTTCATCATAATTTTTTGATTCAATTAAACTAAATATTTTCTTAAAAACACTTGTATAATCAGAATAATCTATCTCTTTAATGTCGTTATTTAAATCTAATTTTATTTTTAATTTCTTCCATGCTTTCTCAGGAGAAACAGGAACTTTTATTGAAATATATTTTTCTGCAACTTTAAAAAATAATTCTTTAATTTTTTTTTCATTATAAGAAATCTGACCCGATTCTTCATTAACCATGTGGATAATTCCAGGAGCTAAGAAAGCCGTTGAAGGATCAAAATCTTTATCATCTTTAAATCCTAAACAAACATTATTAGCCCCATTTATATCCAAATAACAAATAAATAACAAAGATTCTAATGCTTGGAGATGCTTCCCCTCCTTAGATAAAATATTTACTTTATCAAGTTGATTATTTCTATAAAGCCCCCATTGTCTTTCTTTAACATTTTTCATTTCTTCTTTAGCTATTTTTCTCCACTTAATATCATTCACAGAAGGCTCTTTCCCAAATTGTTTTTTTAATTCCTTTTTGGCTTCCATATATTGAGAATCTTCTGTTAAACTCTCTCCCTCTTTTTGAGCATGATACTTTTCCCATTCTTTTTCAAGAGCCTCTTTTTGATCTTCACGAATAAGAACCTTTTTCCTATCTAATGGTCGTGTTCTGGAAAAAATATATTTTCCACAATGAGGACATTTTTTCTTTGCTTTTGGAATCACTTCTAACTTTTTATTACAATAAGGGCAAGAATCAATTTCTCCGATTTCTACAAATATCTCTTCTTTTTGGGAGCTCAATAATTTCTTAAAAAATCCCATTTATTTTACCTCAACAACATTCTCCGCAAAATCCTTAAATTTTTTGTGGTAAGGCTTATGAGAGATTAAAATAATTTGTTTATCTTCAGATAATTTTTTCATTGCAGTCATAGTTTTCTTCAATCTAATATCATCAAAATTATGGAAGGGGTCATCAAAGATTAAAGGAATATTTATGTTTCCGCTTAACAAATCAGACATAGTGGTTCTAACTGTAAAATAAACTTGGTCTTTTGCTCCCTGGCTTAAAAGTTCTACATCAACATATTCATTAACCTCTGGGGCTTTAATTTGTATATCTAAAGTTTCTTCATCTATTTTTAGATTAGAATATTTTCCATCTGTAATGACATTAAGCAACTCTTTTGAGTTTGATTCTATTGATGGTGTAAATTTATGTTGAACTGAAGTTTCTGCCATCTCCAAAAATCTTGATGATAATCCAAACTCTTCTGCTTTTTCTTTTAGTTCTTGAATTTTCTGCTCAATACTATCTATTTCTTCTTGAATTTCCTCAGGGCTTTTAACAAGTTCTTTTGTTTTATTTATGCTTGTTTTCAATTCAATATTTTTTTCTTTTAATTTATCAACTTCTCCTTCCAAATTGTCTAAATCTCTAAAATCGTCTATTGTAAACTTAACAAGTTTGTATTCCTCAAGTTTTGATTCCATTACAGCTTTTTTATTTATCAAATCTTTTTTCTGTTTTTGATATTTAGGCAACTTCTCAGAAACTACTTTAGATTTCTTGGGAGAGTCTTTCTCTTTTCTCAATTTGTTTCCATAAATTATAAGGGGAATACCAACAATCGCACCGATTATAGTAAGTGATAATAATACTCCAACAACCATAAGAACTATTGGCATGATTTTGCTCTTTTCAACAGATGGCTCATCCTCATCTCCCTCTTCAAAAGTTTCAATCATATCATCAACTTGGCTTATCTCTTTGTCAATGTTTTTTTCGTCTTTTAGCAAAACTTCTTTTTTATCAAATAACTTTTTATTCTCTTTTAGTTTGGTTAATTTTTCTGATTTTTGAAGTAATTTTTTCTTAACTTCTTCATGTTTTTCTGAATCTTCTATAACTCTTCCCTTGCTTTCCTCAGCGTCCTGTAAATCTTCTTTTAATCCATACAAATCCTCTACCATAGATTCTGCTTCCTTTCTACTATCTTTTTCTATTTTCTTTATTTTTTGCAGGGATTTTGTTGCTGATGCTCCGCCAGTTCCAACAAGAACCTCTTCAATCATATCTCTTAATTTATTTTTAGTATTTCTATCCCCAAGGATAGCCATTTGTGATTGCCTGATAAATGTTGTATTCTCAAAAACTTTCTGTTCATCAAATCCAAAATGTTCTTTTATGTATTTATCAACTGTGCTTCCAATTGAAGAAATCTCTTTCGTTTTTCCCTTATCTATTTTTTCTAATTTTCTTCTTGAATTTTTATAATCTGAAATAACCCTAAATATTTCTCCCTTATCAGTTTTGTATGTTAATGATGCTCTGCATATGTCGGGGTTTGTCCAGCAGATATAAGGATTAATTCTAAGAGAAGTATATTTGAATAGCGATGCTAAAATTCCTTCTAAAATTGTGCTTTTTCCAGTTTCATTTAGTCCTGTTATAAAATTAATTCCTTCTTTAAATTCTACAACTTTATTTTTCTTAAATTTTCCAAATCCTTCAATTTCAAGTTTTATTAGTTTTGTCATCTTATAATTTTTTATCTAAATACCCTATACCAATTCTCAAAGCATTCTCTAACCTTTTCTTTTTCTGAGCATCTTCTTCTTTTTTGATATCCTCCCTGATTAATTTAATGTATTGACCCCGAATAGTTTCATCTTCCTTAAGATTGTCTGGAATATGGACTGCATCAACTATTTTTAAAAAGAAATATTTTTGCTCAAACTCCTTCATTAAAAAATCAACATCTATCTGAAAATCAAGAGAAGGGCTTCCCTTTAAAATTAATCTTAATATTTTATTCTCGCCTTTATTTTTTTCTAAAACTTTTTTTAATTCTAAATCATTATCAAGTTTTGTACAATCGACTTCGAGCGTATGAAACTCCCTTATAGCTGTTTTAATTGGTTTAACATCAACTTTCCCGTCTGAATATTTAACAAGAAGAACTGAAGAATCTGCACTGTTTTTGAAACTTAAACCTTCTGGAGAACCTGAATAAAAACATTTAACTTTTCCTTTTATCTCCAGTAAATCATGAAAATGTCCTAAAGCGATATAATCTAAATTTGAATTATCTACTTGTAATTTTTTAATTGGTCTATAACTATATTCTGGGTCTTCCTCTACTTTGAGATTTACAGTAGAACCATGAACCAATCCCACATTAAAATTATCACTTTTTTCTGCCTTAAAATTATTCAGGGGTTCTTTTGTGTTATTTGTATATGCAATTCCATAAACAGTAAGATTTCCAACAGTTTTAGGTTCTAAACTATTACTATCAAAAATAATAACATTTGAAGGAAATTTATACCCAAACCATACACTCTCTTTTTGATAAGGGTCATGATTTCCAGAAATTATAAATGCAGAAATATTTTTTTCTTTTAATCTTTTTAATTCATCAATTACAAAGGTCACAAGAGATTTTGAAGGGTTTGGATCATCAAATAAATCTCCCGCAATTAATAAAGAATCAATTTTTTCTTTTATACATAAATCAACGATGTTAGAGAATACATCCTGGCAATCTCTTCTATGGATTCTTGATTTATCTCCTAATGATTTGAAGGTCATTCCAAGATGCAAATCTCCTGTGTGAATTATTTTAATTTCTTGTGTCATTTTTATTAGTTAATTTTTAATGATTTTAACAGTAAAAATACCTATAAAAGTCTTACTAAAAACGTCCCTTTATAGAGGTTTGATCTTAGGGCATTTTTATGAGGAGAGTTTAAACCCCCCTTTTTAGTTACTCCACAGATAAAGCTTCTTCTTCAAATTTTTCAAATTCTCCTTCTTCTCTAAAATCAATAGTATATTCTAATTTTCCTATTTTGTGAATTATAACAGAATCTATTCCTATCTCCTGAAGCATCTCATAAGTAAGCAATTCTCCCTCTTTTAATTGAAGCACATCTCTTAAAATCCATTTCCCAAGAGCTTTATTTGGGTCACTCATTAGTGCTTTATCATTGTCTTGACAAACCTTCGCTGACATATAATATCCATTGGGAAGTTTAAGTTTAAACTTAACCTCCCTCTTAGGAAAGAATCCTTGAAATTCTTTGTGAATCCAAGAAGGTATTCTAATATAGGCTTCATTTTCATTTCTTTTGGTTATCTTCCCCTTTTTATCTTTCCTTCCCTTTGCATCCCATTGATTTAAACTACTTCTCTTAGGAACTACCTTATTGCCTTTTTCTATAGAATATAATGGTAAGACTACAAATTGATGTTTAAGTTCCATAACTTTTAGAACATCTTTTTTATGAGTTTCTAAAGTCTTATCAAGGACATTGAAAGGGTCGTCTAAAATTTTAACATTAAATTGAGATACGATATTTTCTCTTGGAAACTTTTTTAATAAAACACTTTTTGATATATTGAAATTGTAGTCATTTTTGCTATCTGTAAACTTTATTGATTTTCCATTATTACCAATAATTTTTAATTTTTCAATATCTATTAAATCCATAGGATACTCACAGATAATCATCTTTCCTCTTTCTCTCCTTATGCAATGATATTGAACAAAATCTATTCCATAAGCTCTCTTTGTGAATTCAATTCTTTTATTTCTCAATTCTGCAATCTTTTTGGCTTTCTCCAATACAGGAAGGGATGAGAATTGAAGTATTGCTTTATTAAATTCTGCCACTTTTTGAGCCGAGTTTCCAACAAAGGTTTTTATCCCTATTCCAGTCTTTTTATATACGGCATCAACAGAAGAATCATCTCGCCCTTTATTTTCAGCATCAAAAGATTTACAGTAAAGATTTTCTGCTACCCTTGAATCTAAGTAGGGTGCATCATTTTCTGAGAAAAGTCTGCTAAGAGACCCAACAATCTCAAGCATTTTTTCATAATATTCTTTATTTTGTTTCTTAAAATTTTGATACTTATGCATTTAAATAATTAGAATTTTACATTTATATTTCTTCACTTTTAGGGTAAACTTTATTTATGTTCTTTTTTTATTATTCTTATGGTTGATAATCTCACTAAAGAACAAAGAAGCTATTGTATGAGCAAGATTCGCAGTTCTAATACTCGGGCTGAACTTTCTTATAAATCTCAAAATAATCTTTTGGAATTTCATCCAAAAGGGTTGTTTGGAAATCCCGATTTTGCAGACTGGAAGAAAAAAATAGTCTTTTTTATAGATGGATGTTTTTGGCATATGTGCCCCAAACATTATGCAGAGCCAAAATCAAATAAATCTTATTGGAATCCTAAGATTCTAAAAAATATTATAAGAGATGCCGAAATAAGTATTGCATATAAAAATGCAGGGTGGAAAGTTAAACGAGTATGGGAGCATGAAATTAAGCCTTAATTTTTTGCTGGGGGTTCAAAATTTTCCCTTCCATAACTGCCCTTATGTTATCTGCTATTCTTTTAATTACAGGGACTGTAACACTATTCCCTGCTTGATGGTATAATTCACTGTTAGATATATCCTTTGGCAACTTGAAACTTTTTGGAAATCCTTGTAATAAAAAACATTCTTTAGGAGTTAGTTTTCTTATTCCTACAGAATTTTTAATCAATGGAACATTATGCCCCCCTCTGCCCATATTTGCAGTTAAAGTTGGAACAACTCCTTTTTTATTCACCCTAATATATTTTCTTCTCCATTGATATACAGTATGCTCAGAATTAACTTCATCTATCATTTTTTCATAAAGGGGTTTATTATTATAGTAATATTTCTCTTCTGCTTCTTCTGCAACATATTCTCTGAAACTTTTCTTTAAGGGTATTGGTTTTGGAAATGCAAATGCATCTGCCTTTTTTTTATCAAGAAATCCTACAATGAAAATTCTTTCTCTATTCTGCGGAATGTTTCCATGTTTCATACTGTTTAATACTTCTGCTAAAACATGATATCCTAAGTCTTCTAAAGTCTTTTTTATTATTTTGAATGTTTTTTCTTTATCATGTGTTTTCAGGTTTTTCACATTTTCAAGCATTACTACAGGAGGTCTTTTTTTCTTAAGAATTTTTGTTATACAAAAGAAAAGATTTCCTCTTCTTTTGTCTTTAAAACCCTTACGATCTCCTGCAATACTGAATGATTGGCAGGGAAATCCTCCAAGAAAGACATCAAATTTTGGGATATTTTTTATATTGATTTTCCAAATATCTTCTAAAAATAATTTTGGCTCCTTAAAATTTTTGTCATATGTTTCTTTGCAATTTTTGTCAAAATCATTTGCAAATATTGTCTTAAATCCCGCCTTTTCAAATCCTAATCTCATTCCTCCAACTCCTGCAAAGAAATCAGCAGTTTTTAATTTTTCATTTTTCATTTTTTCTTCAACCTCTTTTTAATTTCTGGATGAGTCTTAAGAAGATTATTAATAACAGTAGAACGCTTTGCTCCTAAATTCTCTTTACAAATAGTTTCAAGGATAGATAAAATAGATTTATCTAACGATACACTCACCTCTTTTTTTGGCATAATTAATTTAATTTCATCTTGCTTATAAACATTTCTATTATTTATATTAGTTATCATAGTCCTCATAGTTTAAATAGAACTATTAGTTTATAAATCTTCTCCCAATTTTGGCTTTGTTTAATAAGTCAATAAATCATCTTACTTTTTAAACAGAAGCCACTTATTAAACAAAGCTTAGAAATCTATTAAATTTAAAAGGTAAATCTTTATAATTTATTTCTAATTTCCTTACCTTTTTTTGATAATCTATAAATAATGCCCTTTACTCCTTGCTTCTTGCTTGGATTTAAACATTCAGCATATTTTTTCTTAGCTAACCATTTTAAAGCCCTTGATGTTTCTCTTAATGTAAGGGTTTTTCCATCTTTAGAATCTATCTTAGAATTAACTTTTCTCATAATTTCTGAAACCATTAAAGCATTACCTTCCAAAATTAAGAAAACAAGTTTATGTTGTCTCCCTCTAAATATTTCAGCTCTTTTTAATTCTAAGTTTTTATTCATACACGGAAGATACACAAAATATCTTAAATAATAAGATACACAGTAGATACGCAATATATATATTAGAGGATAATAAACCTTTAAAACTTTCAAAAATACTGATTTTTCAAGGTGATGGTACCTCAGAAGCCTGATTCTGAATGAAAATAAAATGATAATTTCGCATTCAGAAAAAAGATTTTCTTTCAATATTCATAATCCAAAAAGGATAACATTGCTTAGTAATGTTTTGATAGAGCTGAAAGGAGGTATAAAAAATAGAAGAAAATGAATAAGAAATTATTAACAACTGTTATGGTTGGGGTTATGGCTATGGCTTTGGTTAGTGCAGCATTAGTAGGTTATTTGAGCAATACTGTAACTGCTGATGTAGAAGTAAAATCACCAATAGTGCAGAGTATTTCATTGGATGGAGTTGATGGTTGGTCAGAAACACTTTCACTTCCTGAGATGTATACTGGTGGAGAAAAAACATTTACATTTTATGTGGAAACTGAAAATATTGCAGGCGAATCAATTACAGGAAATGTTGAAAATATTGTAACAAATCCATCAGGATTAACTTGTGCTGATTTTGAAAGTGTGATAGTTAGCACAGATAGTGGAACAGGTTATGGACCAGAATATAATTTGATTAATTTAGGTTTATGTAATGACCTTGCATGGAACAAAATACAGTTTAGTTATGGACCAACACCAATAGAATGGGATGCAGGACAAGTAGACATAACTGAAATAGTAGTTACTTTCAATGATGTAATTGGAAAATATGTCTTTACAAGTCAAGTAGTACCAACAGCATAAATCAAAAAACAAAATTTAATTTATTTTTTTATCTTTTTATTTTATGCTCATAATCTCTTCGGAGATAGAAGACCTAAAGGTTATTTCATAAGCCTTTTCATTCCCCTCTCGTCATTGAGAGGGTTGGGTCTTCTAACAAAACAAAATGGAAGGACTCCTTCAACAGAAGCTACTTTTTAAACAAAGCCCCCTTAAACAAAACTTATAAAAAGGACGATCTCATATTAATCCTACTTAACTTCGGTTAAGGTTATCTGACTTCGGTTAGGTAAGGAAAGATGTGAATTTCGGTTTGTGTCTTTCCATTTATTTTCTTATAATTCTAAAAAACCTCTAAAATAAAAGAGAGTATGTCTAAAAGGCTTGTTCTCGGCGTGGGCGTTC
>SDBV01008776.1_pt1 | contig 13564 bp, 11 predicted proteins | sample 2277081 | NCBI WGS metagenome assembly SDBV01 (sample SAMN10402039, study PRJNA504765) | marine sediment metagenome | isolation source: marine sediment core GS10_PC15, 223 cmbsf | place: Arctic Ocean: Southern Knipovich Ridge | collected 2010 | reverse complement strand
AGCAATTTGTTGTTTTTTCTTTCTTTTTATTTGTTTACTAATTAACTCATGTTCCATAAATATATCTGTTATAACAGATTATTTATGATTAACGACATTAGTGTTTGTGTTTGATCAAAGAATGAATTTGAATTTCACCAATTTGACGATGTATATAGTTTTCCGTTACCAGATTATATTGATCTTGAGAAGTTCAAGCAATTTTATTGAGTAGGATATAAGGGAATTCTAAATAACGAGATATATTTGAGAATAGAGGAATTTAATCGCGAAAATATTACAATTTGGACAGTATGGATGAGTTTTATTTATCATTCCTTGTGTTAGTAACCTTTGAAAAGGCTCATCATATGAGTGAAGCCCAATATCTCTTGAAACTTTGGTAAAAAATCTTGCATAAAGTAAATGTAAAATATACTTACTTTTTAGAGATCAATATTGAGAGAGGGATACCTAATTATAAGAGTGCTTAAGGGAAAAAAGTATAATTCTGTATATATCTCCAAGTGAAATATTTAAAACATCATCAGAAACTGCATCGATTGGAGACATTTTTAATTAATAAAAAAATGAAAATAGTTCTATTAGATGAAAGGGAGGTTGAAAAATTGTATAAATAATTCCCTATTCTGCCTAAAAATAAGAGAAAATAACCTAATCTTTAAATATTTGAATGGTGTTATATTATATGTTAAAATAAAAAATATTTATTAAGAAAATAAGTGGAGGAATAAAGAAATGGCTAATATTCGAAATTATCACAGATTGTTAAAATTACGAATTTGACATCAAAGTAACTACCGTATATGTACCTATTCGACATCTAATAACGAAGTAGTTTTACCGTTTTTATTTACAAAAATAATGCACATACGTCATCAATAGCTTTTCCATCAAGGAATTTTATAACTTTGATTAAAGTCAAACAATTTCAAAAAATAAAGTTTATAAATAATTATTTTTTGATTAATATTATCGGAAATAATAAAGAGTCAATCAATGTGTTAAAAGCCTTCTATTCCTCATTAATTAATTCAAGTTTTAATAAAAGAGTTTAGATAATTATTCGTTGGAGGTCTAATTGTAATATGGGTAAAGTAAGAGAAAATAGTTTTGAGCGTTGGAAAGAGGATAAAGAAAGTCAAGATTTTATAAAAGACCTTGTAGGGAAGATAATGCACGTAGATCCTAAAGAAAAGATTAATAAGAATGCATTATATTCAAAGGATTCAAAGACTGTTGGGGCAAATTTAACTCGATTGTTCTAAATCTGGACCCATTTCATGTCAGCTGATAACTACCCTATCGTTTTTCCAAATGATTATACAATTTTTTCTTTTTTTTCTTTGTATAATTTCAATATACCTGATTTAAAACTTCTTTTGCTTAAAATTAATGAAAAATTAAGCGAGTTTACAAACAAGTTCAACATATCTTTTAGTTTTTCAAAATTCGACTTAATTTTAGAAATTGTCTTTCGTTCAGTAAGAGTGGTATTACCCATCTTGAATAAAATCATAGAAGAATTTAAAACAAATATTTGTCCCCAAGATAAAACTTCAATTATTTGCTACTCAAATGTTTTTTGTAAAAGACTCTCTTCATTTCCACAGCAAATAAGCGATAATCAAAATAATTATAATTTTAGCTTTTCTATCACTTCATATACTTTTATAAATTTAAAAAACCCTAGAAACAGTTTTCTAAAAGCCTTTTCTGATTCTTTGAACAAAATAATTGAAGAAAATTCAGATTTTGAGAATTCTTTTATTGAACTTTATTGGAACATGAACATCTTCCAATTTATAGTTAAAATTTGTGGTAATCAACTATATTTAATTCGAGATATTCTTTTCAAACTATTCGCTGAAATAGAGAAAAAAATTGTCATTAATAAAACGAGTTCAATGTTCAGTTTAAATTCAAATTTTGATGATAATTTTAAAAATCTTTTTCTTAAGGATGAAGAAGTTCCTAAGCAAACAATCAGGTTTATGACTTATATCAATTTAGAGGATTCCTCTATTAAAAATAAGTTATATTGTACTAGCATGTTGCCTAAAATTATAGAAGAAGAATTATGCTCAGCAATAGAATTAAAAAAAATTCTCAATAACCTAGGTTGGTATGATTTAATTATTGTTGGGGAAGCTAAAAACTTGTATAATATTAAAAAATTTTTATATCAGTTAAAATCCTATAAATATAGTAATGATTTGAAAATATTGGAAACTGTGACTAACCTACTATTGTCAAATATGAAAAATGATTGATATCTTTAGTACTCTCAAAACTTTGTGGTACAAATTCTGCGGATTAATTGATGGAATAAAAGTTTTAGAGAAAAATTATGAGTTCTTATCTAAATTATATCATCCTTTTATACCAGATTTATCTTTTATCGATAATAATTTAAAATGTAACCCATTTGAATCTATAAACGAAAGCTTGGGAGAATTAATGCTTTTTTTTGAAAATTTTGGTTTCGATAGGTTTAAAAAAATTCCGAAAAAAGATATAATAAATCAGAAGAACTTTGATACAGAGGAATGGTTATTATTCAACATTAAACTATGGGAAACCATAACACTTTTCGAAATCATTAAATCCAATTTTTATAAACGTACAATCTCATTAGAAATCCCTCAAAATGAGTTTGGATATCACCGAGGTATTGAACGAACAACTGGTAATGAAGGATTTATCCGGGGAGGTGATATCCTAACTGAAAAAATGTTAAAATGTATTAACATACCATTTAAATGGGATTGCCTATTCTCATTTAGTATTCAGCTTGATAAATTATTCTTAGCTCATATTAGACTATTTAGATTATTCAATATTATCCATATCAACTTAAGTGATGAGCTCAAATTTTTTGGGGGGAGTTATTTTTTAATTGCTCATGAATTAGCACACTCTCTAATATTTAACAATGATGTAGATATTAAATTAATCTTAAAAAAAGGAGATCAAAATTCATATTGGTTTTATAAATTAAGTGATAAACTTCCCGAGGTTGTAAATAAATTTCAATCTAAAATTCATTGTAAAAATAAGCATACACAAACTTGTCCATTGGATAAATTATTTTCCAAAGAAAATTACCTAAGACACCTTTTTAAAGAATGTCTTGTAGATTATTTTGCTGTAGAGATAAGTGGTTTTTTTTATTTAATCGCCTTTATTGACGTACTCCCAGAATTTACCTATGAATCCTACATAAGAACATGTTTTACTGTAAATATGTTGAGATTTAAGGATAAATTAAAACCAAAAGATGGTTTATTATATGATGAAAAAAAGACAATTTTTGTTAACTTATTCAAAGAAGAAAAAGAAAAATGTAACGATTGTATTAATGATCTGATGTTTAAATGGTGTAATTATATTGAAAATTATAATCGCGATTTTTTTTATTTAATGATAACTGAATTTTTTTTACTTGATTCTGAAGGGGATTTTACTATATTTAAAAATTTTTTTACCAACAAAAATCTTGATTTTCACAAATATAAAAAGAGTGAGGGAGAATATGATAGAATTATGATGGGAAATAAAATTTTAGATTTAATGAGATTTAATATTAATATACCAAAAAATCTTCATTCTGGAAATATCAAAAAAAATTCATTTAAACCATTATTCGACTTTTTAATAATAGAACCTTATGCAGATATAAATTCAAATGAAAAAAGAGAGAAAATAATCTGTAACTTATCAAAGAATATCCCGGTAATTGGTGTTAATCCGTTATTTCTTTTAAATATCTATTACGAAAAATTTCTCGAAGATACGAGTATTGATTATTATACATTTTTATTTAGTATTTTTAATTCACAATATTAAAATGATTCTTTGTTTTCTTACTATTTGGATTTCTACCTATAATTTTTTTATATCTTATATTACATAGCTTAAAAGATTATCTCATCCAATATTGTAATGTTTTTGTTATTCTAGTACACTCTTCACCACCAATATTGTGATCATTAATAACCATTGATTCCCAAAAACCATTTTTCAAAATAAAATCTGTACATCCCCTTACTAATATGCCTTCGACTTTATGCGTTTCTTTGTTAAATACAGGTGAACCTGAATTTCCTTGATAAGCATCTAAATTAGTTACAAAAAAATTTTGGTTAGAATTATCAACTATTCTTGAATTAATATCAATTTTAACAGGAAGTCCGCAGGGATGTCCAATAACATAGACTGATTGAAATCCATTGACAAATCCTTCAGTTCTTACTTTAACTGCATTATGATCAATAACATTTCTATTCAGTTTAATTAATGCAAAATCTAATCCATTAAATGAATTCACTTTTTTTTTTAATACCTCTTTACCTACATAAATATCATTTTTACTTATAGAATATAGGTGCGCTTCATCTAACATCTGATAATTAAACACAAATCTAATATTATCTAATTCAATTCCTTCAATACAATGCCCTGCCGTAGCGATAATACTATTGCTTATTAAAAAGCCTGTACCAAATGCAATTGACGGTTGATCCTTAAATCTTTCTTTCTCACTTAAGTAATATTTTCTACCTTTATCTAAAAAAATTCTTTTTTTTAGATTAATATCTTTGAGTGTAACAATGTTATCTTCCCCTAAATTGATATTATCTCTATCAATTAAAGAAACAACAGAGTCAGCATTATCTGATATTTTAATTCTATTTTCGAGATTTTTTTCTAATTCCTCAGGAATATTAATTGTATTTCTTTGTAGAAATTCATAGATATCACTCCTATTATCTGATCCGTATATTAACCGTTCAGTAGTATCTGTTAATCCAAATCTCTCTATTAATCTATTAGCACTTTCAAAACACTTTTTTTCATAAAAGAAAGCGTCCATTTACTAAAACCTTGTATTTAAATTTGTCAATTGTGTTTGTCTCAAAGTAAATAAATAGAATATTAATAATTCAATTTGAGTCATTTATTAAATTTTATTTTTGGTAGTTACTAAACCTAATAATAATTTTTAAACATTTCTTATCTTAATTATCTAAAACATATTAGGAAGTAATCATCTCCTTTTTCAAAAAAATAACAAGAGTGTTATCAGTTTATAGGGTTATCTTTGGCAAGTTTATTTAGCTTCGTAACTTAGTTCAAATGGTGTTAAAGTCATATTAGAGCGAAGTTTTATTAGATAAATTCTACAGATGTATACCAGCGTATTTAATTGAAAGCAATAATTCATAATTTATCAGTAATGTAGCTAATCTAAAAGCAAACAAAGTTTAATTGGGAATTTTTTTAAAAAAAAATTGTAAGATCTATTTTCTTTAAATGATAAATTTCATCATTTGAATTTAAATTTTTTTTATAAATTAATGATGGGTAAAACAAATTTCGATTCAACTCATTCTGAGAGTTTTATCTCATGACAGGACAAATTTATTATATTTTTTGCTCTATTCATAGATCTGAATTTTCAGCGAAATCCTACTAGGAATCTCAAATCTTTTTAAGGCAAAGTAGATCTTTCTCGGCTCTAAACATTTAGCAAGTATTTTATATAAATATAATATGAATTATTTATAAAGATAGAATATTATAAGAGATCTTTAGAATATTTATAAAGACAAAAACGGGCTGAACGAATGTGCAAAAATTTATAAAGATAAATAATTAAATAATTGAGTTAACTGGAATAAATTTATTTTGAATGGAAATTTTAATGAAGGAAAGCAAAAAAATAGAAATTTTTAATTTTGAACCAAAAGTCTTAGCTGGTTTAATTGAACAACTAGGAAATGAATTAAATTTTATTCTTGACATTAAAGATGAAATTTACTTACAGAAAAAAAAAAGGCATACTTATTCTCAAAGTTATTGTGATGGAGATATAGAATTTTGGATCGAATTATATAAATTAAAGTATTATGGTGGATCTTGGCAGAGAGTTTTTGATTTTATAATTGAATGCAATAGCCTTTTTAATTTAAAAATTAGTATTACACCTTTCTATAATGGAATGGTACCTATAGTTAAAACGTATTGCGAGCAAAATAACTTAAATTATGAAGAATTTTTAATAGAGCATGGAATTCATAAGACCAAGAAACCGCCAACGGATGAGGATGTTCTCGATTGGATAAAAATATATCAAAATCGAGATTTAGGAGAATCCGTTTGGAGAGTAAAAATCCGTTAGGATTCGTTAGGAGAGTAAAAAAATGTAAAATGTAAATCTTGTGGATCTAAAACATTCGAACAAGGAAAATTCAATATTTGTCCTAAACTATTTCAATTTTATATTTTGCTCCTAGAGGGATTATCCTTACTTCCTTTAATTTATTTTTAATTCGAGTTTTAATAGATTCAAGATTAACTCTTTTTGGAAAATTAAGATATCCATTTTTTATCGTGCATTGTTGGTTGGTAAAAATTACAATAAATTCTCCATTTTTCTTTTTGTATCCGGGGATTCTAGGTTTTTTCTTAAATTTCTTGATTTCTCGCTTATATTCTTTTAGAGCTTTAAAATAAGATTTCCAATTTCTATTCACGTATTTGAGAATTTGCTGTGAAGTCTGAGAAGGAAGATTCTGATAAGCATGTTTATGTTTCAATATGAAATCTAAATCATAATAGGTTATAATATTATTAAGATTAAAGAAATCCTGTCTTGTATACCAATTAGCTAAATTATAAAGGTTCTTAGCTAAATGACATACTTTTGATAATTCTAAGGAATGCCTTATTTGAGTAACTTCAGTTAATCTCATTTTTTTTTATAAATTTTTCGATGAGTTAGTTTTTAGAATAGTTTGATTTTTAGATATATATAATGTTGGTCTTAAGACTCTTAGTAATCCTAATATGTAGTTTGTCTTTACCATATCATCAAAAGAAGATGTTTTTTCTAATAATCATAGTCAGTGAATTTAATAAAAAATTGATAAGAAAATCTGTATCGCTATCTGTTGATATTATCTGAGAGTAATATTTATTATTAAATTATCAATTTATCACAACTATAATAAACATTGAAGAGGGTGCCGATTTTGACGAAAAGTAAACTTTTCCTTTATAAGTAAGACCGACAAAAACGGTTTAACAGTTGAAAATTAGATGCGAGTCTTATTTCGTGTTTTTAAGTATGCTGATTAAAAAGAAATATTTCAAATTTAATTACTCTCTCAGGTGAATTGGGATACAAAATTCATTTTTTTGGCATTCTTGAATTGTGCATTCAAATTTCTAAATTACTATGATACCTGGTATCCATTCAAAAATATTCAATTATAATTTATTTGATCTCGATCAACTCGATTTAGAAAATCAAGATCGTGATTCTTAATTAATGTAAAATGTAAATAAATTAAGAGAAAATGAGTGAATTGGATAAAAAGGATAAAAAAAAAATACAAAAAGAAACTTCAAAAGAAATAAAAAAATATAACTAACCTTTTTTCTCTCTAAAAAATATTTAAAAATTTTATTTTCTTAAATGTAAATTAGGAGATTAAAAAAATAATTCAAGTTACATTTATCTGTCAAATTACAATTATGTAATCCAAGAAAACTAGAAGAGTCTTATAATTTAAAGATTTAAAGAATGGTAAAATTAAATAACATATAAAAAGAAACATTTTTTTAAAAAATAATAACTTAATGTTAAGAAACTATTAAATCATTATAAATAAATTTTAAAATAATGAGATGAAAATAATTCCAATTGTGAATAGTATTACAAGAAGTGAACAGCTAAAAAAGTTGTTTAGTGCATTTATTGAAAGAAATTCCCAGGAATTTTTACAAATAGCTAATGAAATTATAAATTCTGAAGAAAAAAAGAATCATCATTTATTAGCAAAAGAATTGAGAAAAATTCTTAATAATAATTCGAAAAACATATTAAATTATTCTAACTCTCATAAAAGATATAAAACTAACATTCCTATCCCACGAGATACCGAAAAAGGATTTCCATTATTAGAATTAAGAGAATATACATTAAGTTTTAATGATATAATTTTGGATCAGGAGAGTATAGACATATTGAATAACATTATCGAAGAATATCTATATTTTGATATATTTAGAACTTATGGTATTAATGCAAAGCAAAAAATTTTATTTTGTGGACCTCCCGGTACGGGTAAAACATTATCAGCAAAAATTTTGAGTTCCATTTTAAAATTTCCTTTAGTTTATATTCGTTTCGATTCAATTATATCATCATATTTAGGAGAAACAGCAAGCAATCTAAGAAGAATATTTAATTTTATTGAAAATGGAGAGTGGGTTGTTCTATTTGATGAATTCGACATAATTGGTAAAAAAAGAGACGATCCATATGAACATGGAGAAATAAAAAGAATAGTTAACAATTTCATACAAATGCTAGACAATTTTAGAGGTAAAAGCCTAATAATTGCAGCAACAAATCATCATTATTTATTGGATATTGCTATTTGGAGGAGATTTGATGAGATATTATACTTTAAAATGCCTAATGAAAGCTTAAGGTCTTTAATTTTTAAACATTATACTAAAATTTTTAAGAGAAATAAGGATATCAATTACAATGAATTAGCTAAAAAAGGTGAAAATCTTTCTCCTGCTGATATTGCTCAAGTATGTCAAGAAACAATAAAAAAAGCAATATTAAAAAATAGTAATGAGATTAAAAATGATAATATCTTATTGGCAATTAAGAACCAAAGACGAAAAAAATTAATAATTTATGATCAAAATGCCAATAAGAAAATATGAGCATTTGGAAATACCTTTTTCTGAACAACAATATGAACGAAAAAAAAGAAGTGGTTCAATAAAGATTGTATATAAAAAAGAAGAACAACAACAGCATGATGAAACTTATTCTGATGCAAGAATAGAAGAATTGAGTCTAATCCAGAATGAATATAAAAAGAACAAAAAGAAATACGAAGAATTTTTAGATCCTAAATTAATCTTTAAAATTGACGTTGATCATAATATTTTTATCGATGGTTTTAGAAATGAATTAAATAGGATGAACATCAATGTATTAAGCGAATCCCCAGATAACAGCGGTTATTGGATTGTTTTTGCTGATGATGAAGAACTAACTCAATTCAAAAAGAAAGTAATGGTTCATGGTGAAAATGAGACTAGATATAAATTTTTCTATGCCATAAATAAACTTATTGACATTCCCCCTGAGGAAAAAATAGGTCCCGGTCTCAATGAAAATCCTCTAATAGCAGATGAAAAACCATATTTAGATGTTGAAATTTGGAGGATGGATGATGAGAATCTAAATTCCTTCCTTCCTGGATTTAAATCTCTTATTGATAATCAGGGTGGTAAGATATCTGATCACTTAATAACAAAAAATTTTTGCCTTTTAAGAGTACGATTAGATCAGAATTTAATTAACAACATTGCAAATTTGAAAGAAATTGCATTAATAGATCGTCCTCCTTATTATAAAACGATAGAAGAACAATTACAAAGTGATATTGAGGACTTTGATATAAAGGGTAATCCTCCTGAAAAGAACACAGGTATTTTAATTATTGACTCGGGTATAAGATCTGGTCATCCACTTTTAAGCAATGCTGTTGCTGATGAAGCAGCAATTGCTACATATAGAACAGACGGCGTAAGAGCTGATGATCCAACTGATGATGTGGGGCATGGAACAATGGTTTCTGGAGTAGCATTATATGGAGATGTTGGTAAGTGCATAAGGGATCGGACATTTCAACCTGAAATCTGGATTTTCTCATCAAAAGTTATGTATAGAGATGAATATGGTCAATGTGCTTACGATCCTAAAGAATTGTTTGAACATCAGCTTGAGAAAGCAGTAAGAAGATTTGTCACGCAATATGACAATTGCAAAATCATCAATCTTTCTTTAGGTAATAATAAAAGGAGATTTAAGGTTGGGATGAGACAATTTAATTTAGCAGCTCTCATAGATGAATTATCAAAGGAATTAAACGTTGTTTTTGTTATTTCTGCTGGAAATTCAGATCGCCGATTATTTGATAATTATTTGCAGAATTTTTTCGATAATTCTAATGAACAAGTCAAAATAATTGAACCTGCAACATCTGCATTGGGTTTAACTGTTGGTGCTTCTTGTTTCTCACAAGATATGTTAATTAATAATCAAGTAATATCTCCTTTCACTCGTGTTGGTCCAGGTCTTAGAGGGATGATAAAACCCGAATTAATTGATAATGGTGGGGGAGGTTTTAGTAATGAAAAGGATATTATTAGTTTAAATTATAATTGGATAAATGAAGGAAGACTATTTACACGTAATTTTGGCACAAGTTTAAGCACTCCAAAAATCTCTCATATATTAGCTAAATTAATGAATAAGTTTAATAATTATTCACCCAATCTAATAAAAGCAATATTAATTTCTTCTTCTTCAGTATATAAATCTATTGAAGAAACTATAAATGGGATTGATACTGATGAATTTGACGATATTTTAGATTCTATAATGATGACAGGTTATGGAATACCTGATTTAGAATATGCACTCTATTCATTTGATAATCGAGTAGTTTTATTAAAAGAAAATGAATTAGGATTAAATAAAGCACATATTTACCCAATTGATATTCCAGAATCTTTTATAAGAGAAAAAGGAAAACGTTCAATTTCAGTATCGCTGGCTTTCGATCCCCCTGTAAATAAAAATCGAGCTGATTATTTAGGTTGTGTTTTTGAAATAAGACTTTATAAAAATATACCTATTGAAGAGATTGAAGAATATTATAGAACAATTAATATTGGTGAGGAAGATGAAGAAATTATGAATGAGTTTAAGAAAAGATTAACAGCCAATATGATTGGACTTAAACCCAATTTAACTACCAGAAAATTAGGTGTTCACCAAAAAGGCATTATAAAATATATAAGAACTCCAACCAGTATTGATACGACTCTCCCTCTGGTAATGGTTATAATAAATAGAAATCGTTGGATAAAGGAAGAAGAATATATGCAAAATTATGGAGTTGTTGTTACAATTGAACATCAAGCAACTATTAGTTTATATAATGATATAAGAGTAAGAATGAGGAATAGATTAGATAGGTTAAGAATAAGACCTTAATAATAAATTTCTCTTTTTTAACTCTTTTTTGTATAAAAAAAAAACCTTTCTGACTATTTATTTCTTTAACAACTAAAAAAACATCTTCTTTTTGCTTTCGATTTATGGTTAAGAATATTATAATAAACCAAAATCTATCATTAAAATTAATGAAATTATCAATAGAATAATGCAACCTATTTCTAATGGCCAGTATGAACAATATGAAAAAAAAAAAAAAAAATTTTTATCTTTCTTTGAGATAATAACCCAAATTAAGATATTTGGATTAATTTCTTGAATGTTTTTGAATTTAAAATAATTTTTAATTTCTTTATACCCTTTTATTGGAATTTTTATGGCTTCTATTATCCAATTCAACCTAAAATGACCTAATTTATATCGCCATGAAAAATTACCCATATTAAATATTTTTAGACAATAATTTCCAATTATCCTTGCGAAGAATAATCCGCTCCCTGAGATTCTATCGGTGTAAAAGATACTACATTCTTTAATAATATCTTCAAAAAAATATTTGAAAAATATCTTGCGAAATTGACTTATTTTAGTCCTCTTCTCATCTATTAGTGGTGAATAATGCTCTATTAGGCCAAGAACAACATGGTGTTATCTATATAGTTTGGAGAGTAAAAGATCAAAATGGAAATGTCTTAGCAGTACCACAACCTTACGTTGGTCAAACGAGGAGAACAGGTCTGGCAAGGCATCAGGATGAGAGAAGGAAAGCAAAGGGTCTAAGGAAGAGTATGGAAAATAATGATGGGAGAGTAACTGTTGGAAGAAACGAAAGGTTTCTAAAGATGATGGCAAGTTATGATGAAAATATAATAAGTTTGGATGATGCGTTTGAATTGCAAATATACGACATAGCCTATAGTCAATTAGAGCTTGATATTAAAGAAGCCGTTTGAACTGATCACTTTGACTCTGATAATCCTGAGGTAGGATTAAACTATTACCGAGGTCCCCCAGCTTGGGGATATAGCAGGGAAGGAGGTACTTATATTACAAAAAGTGATCTAGTTCAAGGTGTGTTTGATGGACTTAGTTACAAAGGATTTGAAAATGATCCTAGATATCACGGTAGGAAACAGTCATCAATAAGAAACTATATTCAAAAATACATTAAAGACGACCAAGGAAATATAATAAAGGGTCTCCAACAAGCTAGAATAGTTCTCATTAAACCCTATTTACTAGAAGCCATTTGTGCAGGAATGGAAGAGGATAGAATCGCAAATTTTCTTCATGCTCATGGGATCATCCTCGTAGACCAAAAGTATCAAAAGTTTACAGATGGTCTTAAATATTACTTGGAGAAAGCTTTTGATGGATGGGATTTTAAGAAATGCCGTGAAGAATTTTATATAAAGCCTGAAATGGAGAGATTGCTAGCTGAGGGTTTCTTTATTCCCGGCATAGGTACCGAAGAAATACTTCCTTCAGATTTTTCAGATTTGCTTGATAGAATTTACAGAAAAAACGTACAAAAAACGCACCTTGGTACACCCTCTACTGGTTTAGGTCTTATTGAGAAATTAATGCTAAACGGGATCACGGGGATTGAGCTTACTAAGGTTCTTGGATTATGGAGAGACGGTGACAATGCAGGCACTAGACTTAAAGCTAGGACTCGATTACGTTGTTACTTTAGCCATAGTTGGAATATCAAAGACCCTACGATTCCTAGAATTATAACTTTTTTGGTAACACATTATTTACTTGACGAATCCGATTAATTTTTTTCTTTTTGGATAATTTAGAAAATGTATTCCTTGATTATATTTTTAAGTTTAGATGATATTAGTTATTCCATAGAAACATGATTAAATTTGTAATAAACAAACATTTATGTCTAAGATTAGAAAAAAACCAGACAGTTATCTATGTTGACGGCGAGCGTTTTGATCAATGTAAGTATATTTTGTTATCTCGTAAGATAGATGAACTTGAAGAGCTGTTGTCATTAGATTCTATTGATGAATTAGCGGGAAAGTTAGATAAATCAATGGAGCGTGAGCGTGAATCTGTTGAAATCTCACCGGAGACCGAGTTTTGGGCTCATTGTTCAAATTTACAGATGTGGCATGAGAATAATTATGACTCTCGGCTCTTACACAGCAATTTAGCTTTTCCCTTATTAAAAAGATTAACTGAGGTAGGCAATATAAAAGCACAGAGAGTGTTCAGGGAAGAGATTGCAAAAAGATTCGAGAGTAGATATCCCGCAGTTGTGGCTTACTTAATTAGAGAAAGGTATTACAAATTTTTGCCATTTGATTATCTCATTGATATAATTATCGATAGGGATTTATTTAGAACCGTCACAGATGAAGGATATGAGTTTGATTTTGGACTGTACTTGAAAGGTATTGGGGAGAAATATTCTCGTATCATTAAAAATAAAATTATTGATATTATTCATGATCAGAGATTAGATGATTTGATGTTTTTACATGA
>SDBV01008775.1_pt1 | contig 13566 bp, 11 predicted proteins | sample 2277081 | NCBI WGS metagenome assembly SDBV01 (sample SAMN10402039, study PRJNA504765) | marine sediment metagenome | isolation source: marine sediment core GS10_PC15, 223 cmbsf | place: Arctic Ocean: Southern Knipovich Ridge | collected 2010 | reverse complement strand
TTTTCCAATGGTTCCGGCTCTTGCGTCCCCTTTGCCGCGAGGGGATTTCCCTATAGGGGCCGGATGGCGTGCCTGCGATGATGCCCGTCAGAGGCAAGAACTCGTCGAGAACCCTGATCCGATCACTGAACATCACCCGCTACACCGCTGAGACCGGTTCGTTGTTTGCCGCAATGCGCTTCGCCTGCGCCGCTCCCTCCAGATTCATCGACGACTCGCACGGATTGCACGACGTCTGGTCGAAATGCTCGACCAGATGGTCGACAAAAGTCCGCACCTTGGCCGGCAGATGGTGACGGCTTGGATAAGCCACCTGCACTTCGATCTGCGGCAAGCGATAACTACGCAGCAGACGCACAAGCCTGCCCCGCGCGAGATCGTTGCCGATCAGATAGCTTGGCAGAATTGCGAAGCCCATGCCTAGGAGCGCGAACTGACGCAGCATCTCGGTGTTGTTCGCGACGATCGCCTTCGTTGGGCGCAACCGAACTTCGTGTTTGCCATCGAGCGCGGTGAACACCCACTCGTCACCACCGTATTCGGACGGCAGCGACAAACTCGGATGATCCTGCAGTTTCTCAGGACGGCTCGGCGCGCCGTGTTTCCGCAGATACCCGGGCGTTGCGCACACGCTCATGTGTACCGTAGCCAGGCGCCGAATGACGAGGGACGAGATTCCTATCTGCTGCGCACTCAGAACGCCGACGTCGAAGCCTTCTTCCACGAGATCGAGATGGCGATCCAACAGCGTGACTTCCGGAACGACGTTCGGATAGCGCTCGGTGTACGACTGGAGCAACGGTCCCAGAGCGTGCAAACCGAATACCACCGGTGCGACGATGCGCAACGTGCCGACGGGTTTGTGACTGCGTGCCACCACCATCTGCTCGAACTCTTCGAGGTCGCTAAGAATTGAGGCTATCCGCTCGAGGTAGACCCGGCCAGCCTCGGTCAGCGACTGGTTACGCGTTGTGCGGGTGAGCAACCGCGTACCGAGATGCTCTTCGAGATCGGCCACGTGACGAGTCACTGCCGGGGCGGAAATACCCATCGCGTAGGCCGCGCGGACGAAACTCCCGACTTCCGCCACTTTGACGAATACTCGCATCGACTGAAGATGGTTCATGGGGCCACTCCTGCCGCTGTTGTAGCTAGGTACATCTCCCCGCCGCCGTGGACTGGATGACAGGCGGCACAATCCCACCCTTTCGCATGATATGCACCGAGCTGAATCGGTGCATCGTTCCAGGCCGCTGACGACGCCTCTGACCAGACCGCAAACGCATTGGGCAGCGGCATCATCAGCGCAACGCTTATTGCGGCTGTTGCATTCGATAGTTTCAGCTTGTTTGCCTCCGTTATGCGCTTCGCAGTTGTCGACCTTCAGGAAATTGCCGGAACTGCTTGCTGGTAGTCGAGTAGACCGTGTCGGTGAGTGCCGCTATGCCGGAGCGCAAATGCCCCCCGGCACATCGAACTGCGGCGGGGCGCACTCATCGAGTTTGGCCCCGCGTCACCCGCTCCGCTGCAGTCTTCTCACTTGCTTCGGCGCCGGCGGCGGTGCTCTTCGCCATATGTTGTTTGAGCAACGGTAATTGCTGGAGGGACGCCTTGACGTCACCGGCAGTGGAGTAAGCCCATTCGAGATATCTCACGTCGGTCGACGCCTGGGTGACTTCATAAACTGGCGGCACTGCGGATCCGCCTGAATCGAGAATCGTGACGAACACAAAGGGGATGCGTGCCGGCCGGGATGATCCAAACACCCGGGCGACTAGGGATTCAGCAAGTTGAAGCATCTAATCATCACTTGAATGAATCTTGTCCATCGGGAAGGCCAGCGTCTAACCAACTGCTGAACGCTGACTGGCCGCAGATATCGCACGTCACCATCCGATCGGTTGAGATATGGTCTGGAACTGATGGCAACGCCGCGACGCGATCGACAGTTGCGTCGAACGCTTGCCACATTTGAAGCCACAACCGTTCTGGATGGGGACGGGCTGAGAGAAAATGTGCGTGCAACACGCAGCCAGGCAACGAAGTGTCATCTGGCGCCACGATATAAGGTGCGTGCGAGACGTTGCATCTCTCCGCTCTTTTCGGCTTCCTCCAGTTCCCGGTAGACTTGCGCGCGGGTTTTCGATGGAGTGATCTCTTCTCGCGAAGACCGTTGCTGCACCTGGTCTTCATTTGACGCGCCATTGGAAGAGGGTGCGGTGTCAGCCGCATAGCCTACGGTTGCAAAAGCGGTCGCAGCTATGGCGACAACAAAATGGATACGCTTCATCTGTTTACCTTAGTAAATATCGAACGTCATTCGTTCAAACTGAACGGTAATGCGGACGTGAGAAAACGGTCGGCGGTTTCGTGGCGAAACGCAGCACAGTGCTTAATTTTTAGAGCGTGAAGGCTGGGTGAAGCAAGGGCTGCCCGACCTTAAACGGGGAATGTAACGCGTGCGTGGCACGAGGACGGTCGTTGGACGCTACGGCAGTGAGTCGAGTTCATCCTGAATGCTAGACGTAACGACGACGCGTGCACCTTCATCTGCCGCAGCCTTCGCCTTAACGAAGTCGGGTCCAGGTGATCCACCGAGAATTACATTCCGTTGATCTTTAAGCGACATAGCTTCCTCCAATACGATACAAAAATTCCAGTCCCATTTTCTGGATCATTGCCGGCAGTATGTGTCGGTCGTTCGCCAGCAAACAGCGCCAAAAGCCTTTACCACCTCGAAGACCGGCTTTCGAATCTCCGGAGCCGACGGCTCGGAGAGTCCGATCTGATGATGCTGAGCTGCCAGAATCCCATGTGATCTATTCGCATGCTCATTCAATGGGTCTAATTCTCACGAACTTGGTAGCAGCTGCCTATTGAAGCGTGTTGTTAAGTTAAGCGAATTATTTCATGCTTCAGGCGCATACAAATTCAAAGATGCGATAACCAAAATTCAGAAAACAAATATCGCGCGCTGGACCGACGTATTCGCCCGCTCATCGCCGCTTTGCTTCGCAAGCGGTGGAGTCAGACGCTGCCCAACCTGCACCCGAAGAAAGAAGCCCCGCACAGGAACCGTTGCAGGGCTTTGCTTTTGTCGATTACGTCATCAGCTTGCAAAGCTGATTCTCTAAGGCGCTTGTGCAACCTCCGAGCACGCCGCTACGCTTTTCAAGTACTTTGACCGTCCCTCTCGGCCACGAGGCACCGTATCATCGACCGTTAATATCCCCAAACCGAAATGCTTTGGCGACGGCTTTGCCTGCCACCGCGTACAGCGGCGGATGACCGCGCTCCTTCCTGCCGGCAACGAGGCTACGGACGTGGACAACGGCTTCGCCCCGCAGCGGGCGCCGTAGATGACACCGATAAGGGCCTTGGGACTCATCGGCACGAAAACTCGAGCGCGGCCTCGCTCGAACATCTGCCACTCCACCTCATACCTCCATTCTGTCGACTTCGTTAGCAAGGTCCGCACCGCTCAATTCTCGACCTCGGCATGGTTGACCCAATCGGCAGTAACCAACGTGTCAGAGTAGTGCATCGAGAAACCTCTATAGATGCGGGATCGCATGGCACGTAGAACTGGAAGCCAATGCCGCGGTGCTCACTCCTACCGAACATAGGGCGAATCGAGTACCGCTTGATGAGTGGACAGACGACCATGTGTTTTCGCGCTTCAGGGCGCAGTAACCGTCAGTATTCGAATGTCGACGCGGCCGGCGTGCGGTTATCATCGACGAACAAAGATTTTGTCGAAGCGAATCCGCCAGACAATGCAAACACTTGCGAGCGAGCCAAGCGGGCAGACGAGGGATCCGGAACAAGATAGTCGTTAGCTAGCTTGCCGATGTCGGGAACTGGATCGGTATTATGCTGCCTGTTCATTCGCCGAATTAGAATGGCCATAACGGCATAGCTGTCATGACAAAATGGCATATATAAGATTGCACGACAAGTTTTGCTGCTCGTGGAGCAAGATGAATGATATGTATAACTAACTATTAACCAGATGGCATTGATATTGATTAAATAGACTGATAGAAGTAAGCGGGCGTAACGCATACGCTATCCACCCGAGAGACTAGTATGGTTTTTTTGAGAGCGGACGCTCAACAATAGGAGCATATTTGCCGCAGCGGTCAGTAGTGGCATGTTGCTCCGCCGGCGAACTGCTCAACATGCCGAAACCGGCGTCAGGCGCGGAATTACCCGGCTGGACGCACCACTTGAAGTAAGGCGGTTCGACTGAAATCAGTGCCCCGTTTCTTATTTTTGTGCCTGCACAGATCGCCTCAGCTGGTCTCACGATCAATGGGTTGATATGTGATTCAGGCTGTTCAGATCACAAGGTTTTCAGCAAGAGTAGAAGCAATCGCGCTGCTCTGCACAGCGATGTCAAGCCAACCCGTTCACATCAAATTTCGATTTTTCCGTTGGCCCTAGTCGAGCAAACCATCGACCACTTCGGCTCATGTGCCTGTTAACTTTTTGCAACGGGTAATTTTTTTCGGTATTGCTGAAGCAGGCGCCAAGTTACCGTCCGTCTCGCAATAACCAAATTATTCATCCACACGGAGAAGCAGATGAAACGAACAGCGCTCTCGACACTCTCGCTGACACTGTTGGCTACCGCAGGCGCAGCACATGCACAAAGCAGTGTCACGCTATACGGCACCATCGATACGTCGGTTACCTTCATTCATAATGCGAATGCAGCCGGCCAAAACCAATGGTCGGTCGGCAACGCGAGTTACGGGGATCTTTCCGGTAGCCGCTGGGGTCTGAAAGGTCAGGAAGATCTAGGTGGTGGACTGTCGGCCCTCTTTCAGTTGGAAAATGGCTTTAATCCGAGCACGGGGCAGCTTGCGCAGGGCGGTCGCGAGTTCGGTCGTCAGGTATTTGTGGGTTTGACGTCAGGTCAATACGGTACGCTCACCTTGGGTCGCCAATATGACCCGCTCGTTGACCTTGTTCAGGGCATTACTGCCGACAATTATTTCGGGAGCGCATTTGCAACCGTAGGTGACGTCGACAACTACGACAACAGTTCCCGTACCAACAACGCGATCAAATACGTGTCGCCGGTGTTCTCGGGCCTGCAGGTCGAGGGCATGTATGCGTTCGGCGGCGTCGCAGGACAGACGGGCTCGGGACAGACCTGGTCGGCCGCCGCGGTGTATAACAACGGCCCGATCTCGGTGGCGGCGGGTTACTTTGTGGCGAACAATCCATCGGTGAACGGCCTCGTGCGCCCATCGACGACAACTGGCTCCGGCTGGGGCGGAACGTCTGACGGCACCTTCGATGGCTCGTTGGTCAACTTGGGCTTGCAGAGCGCGAAGTCCATCAACATTGCCCGCGTCGCGGCGCAGTATGTGGCGGGTCCTTTCACGTTCGGCGCGGGTTACAGCAACGCGCAGTACAAGTCGGACGGACAATCGGCATTCGCGTCGACTGAGAAGTTCAACACAGGGCAGGGCTTCCTCAACTACCAAGCCACCAAGGCAATCTTGCTGGGCGTGGGTTACAGCTATACGAAGTCGAGCGGCGACACGGCCGCGACGTACCATCAGGTCAGCATTGGCGCAGACTACAACTTGTCCACGCGCACCGACGTATATCTAGTGGGCGCATGGCAACACGCCAGCGGAGAAACGCTTAGCGCAGGTGGCACCGCCGTGGTGGCCGCACAGGCGTCCGTGGGCTCGTATGGCTACGGCGGCACGAACACGCAGGAACTGATTAGCGTTGGACTGCGCCATAGGTTCTGATGATGCTTCGACTGCAGTGTTCATAGCGAAATAACAGCGCGTGACAGACTAAAGCCGGTCGTCAGCGTTAGCTGACACCCGGCTTTGTTTTCCTGCGCCTGCAGGGAACACCCACGCGGGGACGAGAGTCATCTACAAGCCCAATAAGCGTGTCGCTTGAGACCTCGAATCTGAAGGAAGCAGAAGCGCTGCCCTAGCGAGCAGATGGTGGATCACCGACTGCGTAGCTGAGTGAGGAGCCCAATCTCAGCAGGTCAACGGCGTCGGAAGCCTAGCTGCGGTGCTGGTCGCGGGCGATGAGTTAGAGCAATAACTCAAGATACGTCTTAAGAAACGCTTCAAGGCGAGGATCTGAAATCAGGTTAGAAGGAAATTCCTTGAAGTTGACGCGTAGGATACCCAAGACTTGCGTTTTGCCGCTTCCTCAAGTGCGGTCAGCGACGGGACGACCCGCTCGTACAGGCGCCAGTCGTCGTCCGTTAGTGTCACGGAGTGCAGATGCTCGTCAGGCAGTCCGACGCGAAGTCGCGCTTCCGGTGTCGTTGCGGAGCTGACGTCGGGTTGCAAATTGTTAAGCACTTCGCTTGGCAGAACACGCCCATCATTCGCCGCTGCGGAAATTGTGCGTATCCCCTTTGAGCGTTCGCTAGTCGAAGGCGATGGCCTTATATCCCGCGTAGGTTGCGCGCTGGCTACGGGCACTAGGTAAGAGGGGGAACGGAATGCGTTTCATGCTGGTAGAAATCTAATATGGGCATACGAAACTTCGAACGTGCGCCCCGAACGACATGCCTCGTCGAGGTTCAGCCATGCCATACCGTTATGGAAGGTATGACGTGATGGCGATCCTAATCTGATTAAAGAAGAACGAGAATGCTTAAACACCGCGTTTGATGTAGTTCTAGCGACAGGGGGCATTATGTTTTCCGTTATTGGAGTCACTGGCCAGGTCGGAGGCGTTGCTGCGCGACTGCTTCTTGCAAACGGATGTGATGTTCGCGCCGTCATTCGAAATCCAGACAAGGCGTCGACGTTGCGGGAGCAGGGGTACGAGGTCTCGCTTGCGGATCTGCGTGATACGCAAGCGTTGGCGCTGGCGTTCCAGAGAACGGAAGGCGTCTTTGTGATGTTGCCCCTGAACTTCGATCCTTCTTCGGATTTTTCAGAAGCGCTCGAAATCGTTTGGTCGTTGCATGATGCGATTGTAACCGCACAACCTGGCAAGGTCGTCTGCCTGTCGACCATTGGGGCTCAGGTGTTGCAACCTAGTCTGCTCACGCAAGCTCGCTATCTGGAGGAAGCGCTCAGCAAGCTTCCGATGCCGGTCGCGTTCGTGCGTGCTGCGTGGTTCATGGAGAACGCCTTACGTGATGTTGAGCCTGCACGTGAACGCGGGGAGATTCCCTCCTTTCTTCAACCGCTTGGCCGGATGATTCCCATGGTGGCAACGGCCGACATCGGACGCGTGATTTCAGAGACACTCATGGAGGAGTGGGACGGTCTTCGGATCATCGAACTTGAAGGTGATAGGCGCATTAGCCCGAATGACATCGCCGAGACCTTTGATCGACTGCTTGGACGCGACGTTCAGTCGAAACTGGTTCCCCGGGACACGTGGGAGGAAATGTTTCGCGCGCAAGGCATGAAGAATCCTGGCCCACGCATGCAAATGCTCGACGGCCTCAACGAAGGCTGGCTGAAGTTCGAGGGCCGTCGGACTGAAACACGAATTGGGCGCGTGCCATTAGACGTCGTGCTGCGTGAGCTTGTTCGAAACGCGGGCTAATCCGGACTTCAGGGGCTGGCCATGACGAGGTGCGAGATCGGGTGACGAGGCGATTTACGCGCTTCCGGTTAGTGTGTGATGACGCGAATGCTATTCCGCGGCGGGTGGCTTATCGATATTGAAGATCGTGATGACAAATGTCGTTGCGTCTCGGAAGCGACTCGGTAGTTATAGACTATACAGAAGCATTGAGCAGTTCTCCAGACGACATGGCGGCGTAGGTTTCGAGTCAGTCATATGTCGTGCAGATCGCTGTACGAAGTCTCGACGAGGCTGTGGCGAAACGCGTTTTATCTGCGTCTGCTCAAGGTTACTTTCTCTCGGTTTCATATTGATTTCGCACGAGATGCGTCCGGTCTTGTGACGCGCATCGACGCAGTCATGTCGCAATGGCATCGCAAAGATGCCATCTGTGTTGTCGAGAAGGCTGATTCACCGGGCCACAATGCATACGAGTTCGTCGTGGCAATCGGTCACTTTATTTTGCATCGACGCCAGGGGATGTTTTGCAAGCATCACGCACAAGACCGGGTGACAGGGTCGCAGCGTGGCGATGTCTTTGGGTCCGAGGCTCAGGCAAACGAAGTAGCGATATTTTCACATCGATGAGGGTCAAGTAATGTCTCAACCAACGACGCATTTCTTTAAACGAAAGCGAGTCGTACTTCAAATAATAACGCTCGTTGTCGTCGCGGGCTGTGGTCTGCTGCTTAAAACGCATGCATCCGCTCCGTCCGATTCGGTGAACGCCGCGCCCGCACCTCAGGTAGCGGTAGCGCAGGCCCGTATGTTTCAGGTGGATGACCGTCAGGTATTCACTGGCAGATTGCAAGCCGTCGACACGATTGACGTGCGACCACGAGTAAGCGGATATGTGGATGAAGTGCTATTCAAGGAAGGCGCCCGAGTGCACAAGAGCGACGTACTGTTTCGGATCGATCCGCGTCCTTACCGCGCCGAGGTAGACCAGTTGACAGCGGAACTCGCGCAGGCTCAGGCTGAGGCTGCGCAAGCCCGGTCCGATTCGGAACGAGGTAGACGATTGCTCACGCAGAGTGCGATTTCGCGGGAAGCGTCGGAGCAACTTGACACTGCAGCAAGTACATCCCGGTCGAAGGCGCTTGCGACCGGCGCGCAACTTGACGCGGCGCGACTGAATCTCAGCTTCACAGAAGTGCGCGCGCCGATCGACGGGAAGGTCAGCGATGCAATGATCACAGCGGGTAACCTGGTCACGCCAGATGCGGTCCTAACCCGCATCGTCAGCCTCGACCCGATCTACGGATATTTCGACGTCGACGAGCAGAGCTACCTTACGCTCCAGCATTTTCGCGACGACGGTCATAGCGTGCCCGAAGTTGCGATGGCGCTCGCGGATGAGCACGAGTTCACACACGTCGGATATCTAGATTTCGTTGACAACCAACTCGACTCTGCCTCGGGAACCATTCGCCTTCGAGCTGTATTTGCAAATGCCAAAGGTGCATACACGCCGGGACTCTATGCGCAGATCCGCCTTCAGGAAACTCATCCGGTGCCTCGCGTCCTCCTGAGGGACACGGCAGTCGGAACTGATTTGGGGAATCAGTTTGTTTACGTGGTCGGACCAGATAGCAAGATCATCTACCGCAAGGTGTCGACGGGCCCGGTCTTTGCCGGCCTGCGCGTCGTCGAAAGCGGTATTCAGCCGGGCGACTGGGTGGTCGTTGATGGCCTGCAACATGTCCAACCGGGCATGGTGGTACAGCCAATTACCGTCTCAATGGATACAGACCTCAACGTCCGTGAGAAGGCCGAACTCGCAAGCGCAGCCAAGCCCGTCGCCGGATCCGGCGCGACCGCGGTGGCTGCGCGATAACCGCCTCATCGAGACTCTAGCCATGAAAGGCATAGCCAACTATTTTATCGACCGACCGATCTTCGCTGGCGTTCTGTCGGTTCTGTTCGTCGTTGCTGGTGCCATTGCGCTCGTGATGCTACCGGTCAGCCAGTATCCCGATATCGTACCGCCGACCGTTGTCGTGCAGGCGAACTACCCGGGGGCAAGTCCTGAGACGATTGCGCAGACGGTGGCCACGCCTCTTGAGGAGCAGATCAATGGCGTCGAACACATGCTGTACACATCGTCTCAGGCGACGAGTGACGGACGGCTTGCGCTGACAGTTACCTTCGCACTCGGCACCAACCTTGATACGGCGCAGGTTCAAGTGCAGAACCGGGTCGCGCAAGTGTTATCGCGCTTGCCCGATGAGGTTCAGCGACTTGGCGTGACAACCCAGAAGAGTTCGCCGGAGGTCACACTGGTAGTGCATCTGGTATCGACGAACCATCGCTATGATGGTCTCTATCTCTCGAATTACGCTCGTACACACATCCGCGACGACTTGTCTCGTCTCGATGGCGTGGGTGACGTGCAGATCTTCGGCGCCGGCGAATACAGCATGCGCGTGTGGCTGGATCCGCAGCGCATGGCACAACGCGGACTGACAGCACCTGACGTCATAAAAGCGATTCGGGAACAGAACGTTGAGGTGGCAGCGGGTACTCTCGGCGCTCCCCCGATGCGTACAGCTGAAGCATTTCAACTGAATGTAAATACACAGGGGCGTCTCGTTACCGAGGACCAGTTTCGCCGCATCATCTTGCGCAGCAGTGGCGACACGGGCGTCGTACATCTTGGCGATGTCGCGCGCGTCGAACTCGGCGCGGATCTGTACGCGCAGCGCAGCTTATTGGACAACGATCCGGCTGTTGGTATTGTGCTGTTCCAGCGCCCAGGTAGCAACGCGATCCAGACGTCGAATGAAGTCGCGGCGACAATGAAACGCCTGAAGGCGAATTTTCCGGAGGGTCTGGACTTTCGAATCGTACGCGACGATACGCAGTTCGAGCGCGCGTCAATCGAAGCGGTCGTTCATACGCTTTTCGAAGCAATTGTGCTTGTGGTGCTGGTCGTGATTCTCTTCCTGCAGACGTGGCGCGCGTCGATCATTCCGTTGATTGCGGTGCCCGTGTCGTTGATCGGCACGTTCGCAGTTATGGAAGCAGTCGGCTTCTCGCTCAATACGCTGTCGTTGTTCGGGCTCGTGCTGGCGATCGGAATCGTCGTCGACGATGCGATCGTCGTGGTTGAAAACGTTGAGCGGCACATCGAGCTGGGACAGAGTCCGAAGGAAGCGAGCCGACGCGCGATGCGGGAAGTCACTAGCCCAATCGTTGCTACGGCACTCGTGCTGTGTGCGGTGTTCATACCGGCCGCTTTTATCAGCGGACTCACTGGCCAGTTCTATCGCCAATTTGCGCTGACGATCGCAATTTCGACAGTGATCTCCGCGTTCAACTCCCTGACGCTGAGTCCGGCGCTTGCCGCACTACTGCTCAAGTCTCACGACGCACCTAAAGATGAACTGACGGTATGGATTGACCGCCTATTCGGCTGGTTATTCAAACCTTTCAACCGGCTTTTCGTGACTGGTGCGGGTCGTTACGTCGGCGGCGTGAGTCGGGTGCTGGGCCGCTCGTCGGTCGCGCTCGTGGTGTATGGCGGTCTGATCCTGCTCGCGGCGGTCGGTTTTATGCGGGTGCCCACTGGCTTCGTGCCGACGCTTGATAAGCAGCTCATTCTCGCATTTGTCCAGTTGCCGAGCGGCGCGTCGCTCGATCGCACGGAAGGCGTAGTGCGCGAGATGAGTGACATCGCAGGCCATCAGCCTGGCGTGTGGCGCTCCGCATCATTCCCGGGTTTGTCGATCAATGGCCTCACGAACAGCAGCGATTCAGGCGTGATCTTTCTTCTTCTCAAGCCATTTGAGGAACGGAGGGATCCGTCGCTATCGGCCGACGCGATCATCGCTGCACTGAACAAGAAGTATGCGGCTATCCCTGGCGCCAGCATTGGCGTCGTACCGGCGCCGCCGGTGGACGGCATGGGCGAGACGGGCGGCTTCCGGATGCAGATCGAAGATCGCGCAGGCTATGGCCCGGTGGAAATGCAACGCCAGCTTGATAAGCTCATTGCGCGTGGCGCGAAAGAACCAGCATTGAGCCCGCTCTATTCGAGCTTCGATGCACACGTGCCGCAAGTCCGCGTGGACATAGACCGCGAGAAGGCGAAGATTGAAGGTCTCGATATGACGGACGTCGCCGACACGCTTCAGGCGTTCACGGGCACCTTCTACGTCAACGATTTCAACCGCTTTGGTCGCACGTATCAGGTGAATCTCTCCGCCGAACCAGATTTCAGGCGCACGCTTGAGAACGTTGGGCAACTGAAGGTCCGCAACTCGTCGGGGGCAATGGTGCCACTTGGCTCGTTCGTGTCAGTGCAGCGCACCGTCGGGACGGAGCGTTCGATGCACTACAACGGCTATCCAACAGCAGAAATCAATGGTGGCGCCGCACCGGGCTACAGCACCGGACAGGCACAGGATGCGATGGAGCGCATTGCGCGAGAGAATCTGCCGAGAGGGATGACTTTCGAATGGACTGATCTAACGTACCAGCAGATCCTTGCGGGAAATACGGCAGTACTGGTATTTCCTTTGTCCGTGCTGCTGGTGTTCCTCGTGCTCGCCTCCTTGTATGAGAGTGTTTCGCTCCCGCTGGCTGTCATCCTGATTGTACCGATAGTATTGCTATCAGCTATTGGCGGTGTGTGGCTCACACACGGCGACAGCAACATATTCACGCAGATCGGTTTGATCGTGTTAGTCGGCCTCGCGTGCAAGAATGCAATTCTTATCGTGGAATTTGCGCGGGACGCACAAGGGCGTGGTATGGACCGCAAGCAGGCAGTGCTTGAAGCTGCGCGCCTACGTCTGCGCCCGATCCTGATGACGTCCGTGGCATTCATCATGGGTGTTGTTCCACTGGTGTTGGCCCACGGTGCGGGGGCGGAGATGCGACACGCGATCGGTGTGGCCGTATTCGCTGGGATGCTAGGCGTTACGGCGCTCGGACTGGTGTACACACCGCTTTTTTATGTGCTGGTACGCGGCTTCGTGGAACGGCGTGAGGCGCGCCGCAGCAGGGCTATCCAAAGTGCGCCGGTTCTCGGAGAACATTGAAATGAATAGGTTGAATCCTCTCTCGTCTGCGGCAGGAATTCTGCTTGCACTGGCGCTTGCTGGGTGCATGTCCGTCGGGCCCGACTACCACGCGGCCGCCCCAACGGTACCGAAGCTGCTCAACGTCGATCCCATGCGTGAGAACAACGGGACCTTACAAGCACAATGGTGGAAACAGTTTGGAGATCCGACGCTCGATGCCCTGATACAAATGGCGGCACTCGATAATCTCGACTTGCGCGTTGCACAGGCACGCCTTCGTGAGTCGCGGGCCCTCGTGAGCGGAGCTGAGTCGGCACAGATTCCAACCGTGGCGGCTGGGACGAGCTTGGAGCGCGCCTATGGTGAGTATCCGGGGATAACGACGGACCAGGTGAGGTACGACGTGTATCGCGCAGGGTTCGACGCCAGTTGGGAACTTGACCTATTCGGTGGAATCCGGCGTGAAGTGGAGGCGTCGAAGGCAGAACGCGATGCACAGCAGGCGGCATTGCGTGGCACCCAAGTTTCCGTCATCGGCGAAGTAGCACGCAACTACTTCGTTATGCGCGGTTCACAGGCACGAATCGCTATTGTAGAGAACGACATCGGGACGCTCCGGGAGACCCTGCGTCTCGTGCAGGCACAGGCGAAGGTTGGCACGGGCTCGGAGCAGGATGTCGCAAGCGCGGGCGCACGGTTAAGTGCGGTGGAGGCACAGTTGCCAGACCTCAGGATCGCCGAGCAGACCGCACAGTTCCGGCTCGCGGTGCTGCTTGGCAAGCGACCCGGCGAACTTGGTGTCGATCTGTCGTCGCGCACTTCCGAACCGATCGCCGTGAGCCTGCCCATGGGGCCGATAGGGGATGTGCTTGCGCGTCGACCCGATGTCCAGGAAGCAGAGCGTCGGCTGGCGGCATCGACAGCGCGTATCGGTGTTGCGAAAGCCGACTTCTATCCG
>SDBV01008774.1_pt1 | contig 13567 bp, 9 predicted proteins | sample 2277081 | NCBI WGS metagenome assembly SDBV01 (sample SAMN10402039, study PRJNA504765) | marine sediment metagenome | isolation source: marine sediment core GS10_PC15, 223 cmbsf | place: Arctic Ocean: Southern Knipovich Ridge | collected 2010 | reverse complement strand
CGTCCGCACCGTTTCTCCCAAATCGCCGTCTCCCTGCAAACTTAAAAACTGATCCACACAACGACGCCCGAGCAACAGCACACTTCCCAGTATTTTCTGTTCCACATCGTGCAAGCACTCGCCATCCTCGGCAGCCCGGCGGACGAATTGCTCCAACTTCCCCGCCAATTTTACGATCGGAATGTCCTTGTCTTGCGCGACCAATTCTGAGATCGTCATTATACGGCTTCCTTGCCTATGGGTTTGAGGTCAAGGGGACACCCCCTTGCGGTAAAAACAGCCCCTATTATGCAAGGAAGTCGTTTTCTTGTTTACCCCAATTTCCAAACTCCGCTAAATTACCTCTTGATGCGATGCGGGAGACCGGTTACACCCAACACTGCCCGTTCGCTCCCAGTTCACGATCACACCATTGCCATGCTACTCCCGGTCTTCGAAGCCGAAAAGAGGATATCAAGTCAGCAGGATCAACCGGCAGCGGCAAAGGGCACTGGAACTTCGCCTCAGTAAATGCTATATTGGAATTCGCCTCAAACAACTCCGCCACAGGAAAGATAGAGGATCCCACAAATACGTTATTCCAGTTTCGTCGTCGCTTTCCTGTTATTCACCCCTAATCGTGAGTGAACGACTTTATGAATAGACGTGAACGACTAATGGCCACCCTGCGAGGGCAGTCCGTCGACCGGCCTCCGGTTTGCTTCTATGAAATCAACGGGCTGGATGAGAATGCGGATGACTCTAACCAGTTTAATATCTATTCGGACCCCTCGTGGAAGCCGCTAATTGACTTGGCCAGGGAAAAGACCGACCGCATCGTGATGCGTTCCGTGCCGTTTCGGGATACGCAGTCGCGAGTTACGAAACCCCAAGCAAGCTGGGTGCCGTTAGAGGTGCTGCCGGACTATATGCCCGGCGAACAGGAGGAAGAATCTTGGATAGACGAAAAGGGTAGCCTGCTCACGAAAACGACCGTCATGGCGCCGGGGCGGACGCTCACTTCCTTGACCCGCCGCGACCCCGACGTCAACACGGTGTGGGTCCTGGAACCGCTGCTCAAGAGCAAAGAGGATCTGATCGCGTTGCTGGAACTTCCCACGCCGGAGTTCCGCGGTGAGCCGGATCTTTCCGGCGTTCTGCAAGCGGAAGAGGAACTGGGCGATACGGGGATCGTGATGATTGACATTTTCGATCCTCTTGCGGTCAGCTTCATGCTCTTCGAGATGGGTGATTTCACCGTCATGGCGTTGACCGAACCCAAGCTTTTTCAGCGGCTCTTGGAATTCTTCTTTCCCGTGATTCAAGCTCGCGTGGATGCGGTCTCCAAGGCGTTGCCGGGTCGTTTGTGGCGGATCTGCGGCCCGGAAGCGGCCGCGCCGCCCTTTCTATCGCCGCGGCTATTCGAGCAATTCGTGGTCAGCTACGACAAGCCGCTTGTGGATTCCATCCATCGCCACGGCGGCTTTGCGCGGATCCACAGCCACGGCCGGCTAAAAAATGTCCTCGACCACATCGCCGCCACCGGCTGCATGGGGCTCGATCCGATCGAGCCGCCGCCACAGGGCGACGTCGAACTGTCCTACGTGCGACAAAGATATGGGCAACAGATGGTTCTTTTCGGGAATCTCCAGATCGCCGACATCGAAAACTTGCCCACGAAAACCGTGCGCAAAAAGGTTGCCACCGCTATCGAACAGGGTACGAGGGGCAAGGGGCGAGGATTCGTGCTGATGCCTTCGGCTTGCCCATACGGCCGGAAACTCACTGCCGCCACCATGCAAAACTACGAAGCCATCGTGCAAATGGTAGAATAATGTTCCCCCGAAAGGTAAGATGATGCAACCCCGAGAGATCGTTCGCCGGGCAATTGAGTTCGACAACCCCCCGAGGCTTCCGTTCTGGCAGCGAGAGGTTCCAGGTGTACCCGACGACGTGTGGGACATTTGGGAGATGGACCGAGCGGAAGCCGGCTGGTTTTTCGACAACCCGGCCGTGGACGATTGGGGTTGCGGCTGGAGCAATGCCGAGCAAAAGAACATGGGTCAGGTTGTCACCCACCCGCTGGCCGATTGGTCGGCGCTGCAACAATATCGCCCGCCGGATCCTCACAATCCTTTTTACTTCAAACGAATCGAACCCCTGCTGGCCGAAGCGCGGGACCGCTACGTGGTGCTGAGCAGCCATTTCAATCTGATTGAGCGGCTGCATATGCTGCGCGGGTTTACGGCGACCATGGAGGATCTGCTCTTGGAGCCGGAACGGGTGGACCGCGTTTTGGACATGATTCTGGAGTTCAAGCTGGAACACTTTGACGAGTTGCATCGCCGATTCGGCAGCGGCATAGACGGACTATTTCTGAGCGACGATTGGGGAACCCAGCAGGGAACCTTCGTCGGCAGTGACCTCTTCGAGCAGTTCTTCGCGGGGCGATATGCCAAGCTCTTCGAGGCGGTCCACGGGCACGGCTGGCACGTGATCTTGCACAGTTGCGGGCGAATCAACGCCTTGCTGCCCAGGCTGATCGAGTTGGGAGTCGATGTGTTTAACCTGCAACAACCTCGGGCATACGATTTGGTCGAGTTTGGCGAGCGGTTTCGCGGGCGTGCGTGCTTCCTGACCACGGTGGACATCCAGGCCACCCTGCCCCGCGGAATTGAGCGTGACATTCGCGAGGAAGCACAACTGCTCGTTCGGCATTGGAGCACCCCGTGCGGCGGGCTGATCGTGTTCAATTATGGCGACCCTGAAGCTCTGGGCGTCAAGCCCGAAATAAACGGGGTCATGTTTGATGAGTTTATGAAGCTGAAAGATTACTGGCAGGTTTCACACAAAGAAGCTCGGAGATAGTATCCATGGCGTTGAATATAGTGGATTGGTCGATCATTGTCTCTTACTTTCTTATTACGCTTCTGGTTGGCGTGATTGTGATGCGGCGCGCCAGCCGCAGTTCATCCGAGTTCTTTCTTGCGGGCCGAAACATGCCATGGTGGTTGCTGGGCGTTTCCATGGTGGCCACCACCTTCTCGTCCGACACACCCAACCTCGTGACCGATATCGTGCGTCAGAACGGCGTGGCGGGAAACTGGGTCTGGTGGCCGTTTCTGTTGACCGGCATGATGACCGTCTTCATCTATGCCAAGCTTTGGCGCCGCTCGGGCGTGATGACGGACATCGAATTCTACGAATTGCGTTACAGCGGCAAGGCCGCCGCTTTCCTGCGGGGCTTCAGGGCGATCTATCTGGGAGTCTTTTTCAACGTTCTGATCATGGCCATGGTCGGTTCGGTGGCGGCGGCCGTGGTGGCGTTGAATCACGAAGCGGTGGGCGGGCTCGGCGGTCTGCTGGCCAACAAAGCCATCCAGCCGAAGCTCTCCATGATGCCGGACTTCAGCAACACCGATGCCCTGATGGCCGTGTTCATCATCCCCCTGGCCGTGCAGTGGTGGAGCGTCTGGTATCCAGGCGCCGAGCCTGGCGGCGGCGGCTATATCGCGCAACGGATGCTGGCCGCCAAGGACGAACGTAATGCCACCGCCGCCACGCTTTTGTTTAACGTGGCCCATTACGCGGTAAGGCCCTGGGCTTGGATTCTGGTGGCTCTATGCTCGCTGCTTGTCTTTCCCGACCTGGATTCACTGCGGGTGGCGTTCCCCAACATCAACTCCAACGTGATTGGACACGATCTGGCCTATCCGGCCATGCTCACCTTAATGCCGCACGGCCTGCTTGGTTTCACTCTGGCGTCGCTGATCGCCGCCTACATGTCGACGATCTCGACACACCTTAACTGGGGTTCTTCATACTTGGTCAACGACGTCTACAAGCGTTTCGTGCGGAATTACCGTGGCCATTACAACGTTTGCATGGGTGGCCATAACCTTTGTCACCCGGCCCACCGACGAGGCCACCTTGCGTCGGTTCTGTCGCCTGATTCGTCCCGGCGGGCCGGGCTGGCAAGCGGTGCTGCGGCGGGCCAAGGCCGAAGGTGACGTGGGCGAATTAGCCGACCCGCACTGGAATGTGCCCATGGGCATTCTGGCGATGGTGGCCGGGTGCTTCGCCGTCTACAGCGCCGTGTTTGGAACCAGGTACTGGATTTACGGTAATTACGTTCCCGCCGTGGTGCTCACCGCCGTTGCGGGTGTCTCCAGCGTGGTGCTCATGAAGACTTGGGCGCGCGTCAGTAGCGGGGTGGAGCCTCGCTAGATCTTGATTCCCAGTCGATGGGGGTAGTGCATGGCCAAGCGCAGGAAAAACGATAGCTGGAAAAGATTTCCGCTGTCGGCGTAATAGTTTCCGTGGGGGTAAAGACCGTCACAATTCCCATTCCGCCCGGCGTTGATCGTATTGATATGCTCGGGGATGAGGTTGCTCTGATTGGTCCAGCGGCAAAAGAACTCGATCTGCTGCCGGGCCTTGGCGTCCTCACCCGCCAATAGAAGCAGATGGGCAATCGCGGCACTCACGCCGATATACGGCCCCACGCCCGAGTAGCGAAAGAAGACCGATTCCTTCTTGCCGATTACCGGGCGGAAGTCCTGTCCCCAATATCCACCGGGGATCTTGGGATCCAAATTATAGGATGACTTCCAGAGCTTCCAGAATGTCCCGGCATCACGCTCGTTCCATCGCAAGGGCACGTAGGCCGGCATAAGCTTGAACCACAAGGTGCCCAGCAGGGGGTGCCCCTGCTTGGTGAGTCCGAAAAGATACTCTCCTCGCTTTTCGTCGAACAGACGCTCTTCGATCGCCTTTTGCACCCGGCCGGCGATTGTGCGATAATTCTTGGCCTGCTCCTTCGCCCCCAGCAGGGCGGCCAGCGTGGCCCCGTCACGTAATCCCTGGGCGCAAACCGTGTTGATGTGGGTCGAGTAGCCGCCGGGCAAATCTATCTCGCGTCCTTGCTCGTCGATATCATTGGCTTCCTCGACGCCGTAGATCAAGTCGTACTGGGGATTGAACCGCCCGCAAATGTAGTCGCCCGCGCGGAGAACCATATCGCCATGGGCCCGCAGCCAGGCCTTGTCGTCGGTGGCCGCCGCGTAGCGGGCGATGTGGTTGAGCATGTAGCCTACATTGTCGGTCTCTTTCAGCTTGCTGTACGGTTTTCCGTCGCGGACGTCGTAGCAGTGATACCAGGCTCCGTCTGCGTGTTGACAGTCGGCCCAAAAATCCAGGAACCGTCATACCCGATCATAATACTTGACGGCCAGCATGGGCTCCACGATGAAGTTGCGTGGCCAGCACCAGGGCCAGTATAGTTTATTCACACGTTCGTCGCTTTCCACGATGCCGCCCGTCTTGTGGCGGTCCTGTCGCCAACGGACGCTTTCCCAGGAAGCGTCCCACATCGCTTGCAGCTTGGCCCGGGTTTGGGCGGAGAGTGGCAGCGGGGTTGCCGGCTGCTTATTGTCCGGCGCCGCGGCGCTCAACGCTCCAGCCTGGGCCATCAGCGCGGCGGATGAAAGTATGGCTCTTGCGGATAATCTGTGGGTTGTTTTCGGCGGTAATCGCCGTAAGTTGTGCACTGTCAAGATGTTATGACTTCTCCTTAGCCACCGCTTTTCCGGGGCCACAAATTCAAGTACGGGTTCCTCTCTTCTCTTATTTGGAGATTTCGGATACTTTGCAGCGAATGTTGGCGGAATACTACGGGAGGTTCTAAGGGAGGCAAGCAACTCGACCTTTGGGCGGCGGTGACCAAAATGGATTTGCACGGCGCAGCCATCGACCTATGTGAGAAAGCCCAAGTTGACATCCCCTGGATCCGCAAATGGTAAAACCCCGCATTCTTTGGACGAACACTCAGAAGTCAAACAGAGAAGAGAGGAAGCCGTATTTCCAAGGCTCTATAGAACTCCATTCCCCCCACGAATTCTACGGAGGAGGCATAAAAAATGACCATTCCAAAGGTGCCATCCCGCAACATGCAGGGCGTTGTGTAAGTGCTTCTTCGTCCGTTCCGTTTTGGATCTCGCCCAGCAAGGGCATATCTCAACGCCGTCGCCACGCCGACAACGATGCCAAAACGCCCATGGTGGTCAATGAACTATTGGGTTTTACTCTTATACAATTCGATTTCCCTTGGAGGCTTGACCCGGCATGGCCGAATATGTCAGCGAAAATGGACCGTGGTCGGTCTACTTCGACCCGCGGTCGCCATACGACCCAGCCTTGCCCTCGCTGGAAAACTGGGACGGCGACGGCGTTATCACCCGAGTGGTGGATCCGAAAATCACAGAAACCCTCATGCGGGCCAACATCCCCATCGTGAACCTCAATGCCAGCATTTCCGCCGGGCTACAGCCACCATTGATCCTTAACGATCAGCTTTATCCGAGAACACGCCTTCGATAGAATCAATGTAAACGACCTGCTGCGCCACATGCTCGTATCCCGCAGTGCGTTGCAGATTCGCTCGAAATCGGAGACCATCATGCACTTCCGACATTTCTGTACCCTCACCTTGGCCCTGGTTGTATTCGCTCCACTGCTGGGCTGTGGGCCGGATAATTCCCTGAATCGGCAAGGCGTTTCCGGGAAAGTTACTCTCGATAATATTCCCATACAGCAGGGTACAATCGAGTTTTCCCCACAACAAAAGCGGGGAACAACCGGCGGCGGTCGACGACATGCCCGGGCCCATGTCGCCACCCTCGACACAACTCATCCCGGCATGTTACAATATTCAGAGCGAGTTGGTCGCCGAAGTGACTGCAGACGGCCCCAATACGTTTGATTTTAACCTCCGCGGCAAATAGACTTCCCACAGCAGTGCAGCCCCCAAGCCCTCCCTCCCCACCATGATAAGTACACCAGCCATGACCACGTGCGGACGCTTTTATACCCGGCCTTTTATTTCCTTTGCCCTCACGTTGATTGCCGGGCTTACGGCAGTGATGGGCAGCAGCGCAAAGGAGGTGTCGCGGAAGGAAAATCCGAAGGCGGCCAACTGCACATGGCCCGCGGGCATGAAACCCGAGCATGTCTTGCCAGACAAGATATTCTCACTCCTCGACGTGAAAGTCGCGGTGATCCACAAGCCGGGCGCGTTGGGCCAGACGCTGGGCGAGGTGCTGCTCGAATATGACGGCCATAAGATCATCGGCCGGAAAACCCGCATCATCGACATCACCGATGACATGCCTGAAGATGCGGCCATCAAAAAGCTTCGCCGCAAGTATTTCGATGCTTTTGCGGCGGACACGCCGATCGGCGAAGTGCCGCGCGAGATGGACCGCGAGGCGTTTAGCCGATGGTTGGCCGGGGCGGTTCGCCAAAGCCTGGGCGTCGACGGCGTCATTTTTCCCAGGCAGTTGGCCCTGAAACCTCTTGCCGCGGGTTCGCTCACGCCGCAGCGGCTTTTGCAGGCCGTGCCGGCCGCTTCGGCCACGGGGTGGGACTGGCCCATGTGGCGGTACGACGCCAATCGCAGTGCCGTCTCGCCACATGCGTTGCCCTCGGAGTTGCACCTGCAATGGGTCCGCGAGTATCCGCCGCTCGAACCGGCCTGGGAAGAGGTGGTCAACCGGGACCGCATGCCCTACGACCGGGTGTACGAGCCGGTGGTGATGGGCACGACCATGCTGATCGGTTCCAGCCGCGGCGACTGGGTCACGGCGATCGACACTCGCACGGGAAAGCAGAAGTGGAGATTCTACACTGACGGCCCCGTGCGGCTGCCGCCGGTTGCCCACAACGGCAAGGGCTACTTCACCAGCGACGATGGGCATCTCTACTGCGTCGACGCCGAGACGGGCCGGCTCGTCTGGAAGTTTCGCGGCGGCCCGGCAGATCGCAAAGTGTTGGGCAACGGCCGTCTGGTATCCTCTTGGCCGGCTCGAGGCGGTCCCGTGATTAGCGGCGGCACGATCTACTTCGCGGCAAGCATCTGGCCCTTCATGGGCACGTTTATACACGCCTTGGACGCCGAGACCGGCAAGGTCGTCTGGACCAACGAAGGCATGGGCTCGATGTATATGATGCAGCCGCACGGTACGCCCTCGTTCGCCGGCATTGCCCCACAGGGAGCGATGGCGGTGATCGGCGACCGGCTTCTGGTGCCCGGCGGGCGGTCCGTGCCCGCTTGCCTCGACCGCAACACCGGGCAACTTCGCTACTTCCACCTGGCCGGAAGTCCCGGAGCCAACCGAAAGCTGGAAGGCGGTTCGCACGTCTCGGCCATCGGCGGTGTGTTTTTCAACCACCGCGGCATTCTAACCGGCATGTACGATCTCCACAGCGGCGCGATGCTCGCCATGTTGAAGAAGCACACATATCCGGTACTTACCGAGAAGATGTGCTACTTCTCCGGAAATTCCGTGGTCGCGTGCCGCCTTGGCAAGGAGAACAAGAAGAAAGGCTGGCGATGGGTGTTGAATGAACGTTGGAAATGCGACGTCGACGCCACCGGGGCTCTGATCAAGGCGGGCAACCGTCTTTACGCCGGCGGCAAGAACCGAATCTCGGCGCTGGAACTGAAAAAAGACGGCCCTGCCAAGGTCGCCTGGACCGTCAAGGTCGAGGGCACGGTTGCCCGGCTACTTGCGGCCGACGCCCGCCTCTTCGCCGTTACGCTCGAAGGGCGGATTTACGCCTTTGGGCCGAAGTCGACAAAACCCGAAACTTTCCCGACCGTGGTAAGCGGCACTACCCCGTCGCCCGCACTCACCAAGCTCGCCCGGCAGATGCTCGAAACAACGACACTCAAAAAAGGCTACTGTCTCGCCTTTGGGCTGGAAGACGGACAACTGCTCGAGGCCCTCGTGAAAAACTCGGACCTTAATGTGATCGGCGTCGATCCCGATCCCCAGAAAGTGGCCCGCCTGAGACAACGATTCCAAGCGGCCGGACTCTACGGCACGCGAGTCAGTGTCCACCAGGGCGATCCGGCTACCTTCCACGCGCCGCCATACTTGGCCGTACTAACGATCTCCGAGAGCCTTGCAACTCGAGGGCATTCGGCCCACAAGACATTCATCGAGAGCCTCTTTCGCTCAATGCGCCCCTACGGCGGCGTGGCCTGGTTGTCCGCAAAAAGCCCCGCACGTCGAAAGTCGATTGAACAGGCCCTCAGCGAAGCAGGACTGGCCGCCAAGACCCGACATGTGGGCGATCATGTCCTTCTCAGCCGCGAGGGACCGCTGCCCGGCGCGGGCAGTTGGACTCATCAGTACGGAAACATAGCGAACACCTCGAAGTCGGAGGACCGACTCGTGCGGTTGCCGCTGGGGCTGCTGTGGTTCGGGGGCAATACACATGCCGATATTCTTCCCCGCCATGGGCATGGGCCGCCCGAGCAGGTGATCGGAGGACGACTATTCATCGAAGGCAACAATTCACTTTCGGCTCGGGATGTCTACACCGGAAAAAATCTCTGGAAACGAAATTTCAACGACCTGGGCACATTCGGCGTCTACTTCGACCGCACCTACCGGGACGACCCCTTGGATACCAGCTACAACCAGGTCCATATTCCGGGTGCCAACGCCCGGGGCACCAACTACGTCGCCACGGCAGACAAGGTCTACCTGATCGTGCGCGACCATTGCCAGGTTTTGCATCCGGCCACGGGCAAGACACTGACCACGTTTTCACTGCCCCAGGAGCCCAAAGCGAAAAAGAAACCGACCTGGGGTTACATCGGCGTCTACGAAGACCTGCTGATCGCCGGATCGCAGTTCGTTCCCTTCTCGCAAAAATACAAAGTCAAGCGTGGCACCTGGGACAATTTCGACAATACTTCCAGCCGCAAGCTTGTCGTCATGGATCGACATACGGGCAAGGTGCTCTGGACGCGAAAATCACGTTTCGCCTTCCGCCACAACGCAATAACCGCGGGCCACGGCAAGCTGTTCTGCATCGACAGTCTGCCCCAGTCGATCCTCGCTTCGATCCGCCGCCGCGGCGAAACACCCAAGGGCAAGGCTCGCATCCTGGCCTTGGACCTGAAAACCGGACAAACCGTTTGGAGCACCGACAAAAACGTCTTCGGCACCTGGCTGAGCTATGACGGCAAGCACGACATCCTGATACAGAGCGGGCGGGCTTCGGCCGACATGATCCGCGGCGAGCCCAGCAACCGCATGATCGCCTATCGGGGCAAAACGGGAGCCGTCGCATGGGACAAGCCCCTCAAGCACGGCGGCCCCTGCATGATCCACGGCCGCACCATCTATCTTAACGCCGTGCGCAGCCAGGGAGCCGCCGTCGATCTGCTCAGCGGTGACGCGAAAATTCAAACACACCCCTTGACGGGCCAAAATATCCCTTGGCAATACCATCGCCAGTACGGATGCAATTCGGTCAACGCAAGCGAATACCTCTTAACTTTCCGCAGCGGCGCAGCCGGCTATTATGATTTGGCCGGCGAGGGGGGGACGGGCAACATGGGAGGGTTCAAGTCCGGCTGCACTTCGAACCTCGTCTGCGCCGACGGCGTGCTTAACGCACCCGACTATACCCGCACCTGCTCCTGCACGTATCCCAACCAGGCTTCCTTGGCCATGGTCCACATGCCCCGGGGCGAACTGTGGACGTTCAATTCATTCGACGTCGGCGGAAAACGCGTGAAGCGGATGGGCATTAATTTTGGCGCGCCCGGCGACCGCCGCGACGCCCACGGAACGCTATGGCTCGATTATCCCAGCGTGGGCGGCGTCTCGCCCGATGTGCCCATCGAAATAGATCCTGCACCGAGATACTTCCGCATGCATCAGTTGCGCCTTGGGGGCCGGGGGCCGGCTTGGGTCGGGGCCTCGGGGCTGATAGGCGGCGGAACGATCAGCATCAAACTTGGCCCTGAACAATTTTCAGAAATCGGCATCCCCGTCTCCAATTCGGCCGACGATACCGAGCAGAACGCCGCCGGCAAGGTGTATCTCCACAGCACCGACCTGGAACTTACCAACGACCGTGGCGAGCAGACAGTGGCCATGCGTTTCTCACCCGTGCCCGTTCCCCAGGGAGCAAAAATCAAACAAGCTTATATCCAGTTTAAGGTGGACGAGCCGTCGAGCGGGCCGGCTTCGCTCGCGATCCACGGCCAGGCGTCGGATGCGGCCGCTGCCCCCAAGCTCTATATGGAACTTGAAAAACGGGCCGATAAGGTCGAAAAAAAGTCTGCGATTCCAAGCTACACCATCCGTCTTCACTTCGTAGAGCCGAGCGAGGGGCTCAAGTCCGGTGATCGAATCTTCGACGTTGCCCTGCAAGGCAAAACCGTACTCAAGACGTTTGATATCCTGGCACAAGCCGGCAAGGCAAGGCAAACCATCGTCAAGGAGTTTACCAGCGTCCCGGTACTAAACAAGCTGCACATCTCACTGATCCCACATACCAGCGCCCCGCCCGTGCTTTGCGGAGTGGAAGCGATAGCCGAGGGGAACTAAACTCATCGTAACCGTTCACGGCTGCAGGCCGTGGATCATTTTGGATGGGCGCGGGGTGGGGGTGGTTGCCCAGGAGGAGATGGGGGAGTCGGCGGGGCGGTGAGACGAGGTGCTAGGCTGCTTTGCCGGAAATGACGGTTGCATCCGATGGGGTTGCGGTCGGCAATAGCGACGGGCTGCGTTCGCCCGCAAGGTGCAGCAAAAGCGAAATATGCAGGGTTCTTCACCCATTAAATTGGGCGAAGAACCATAAAAAGAAACGGACGAAACGATTTTTTCTAAACTGGGGGCCGCCCCCAGGCCCCGGGATTTATCGCTCTTGTGCCAATCCCGGAGATTAAAAAAAGATCTAACGGCCCACCTTCCGCAGGGCCTTCCAGAGCGAGGTTCTGCCGTTACCGTCGGGATTACGTCGCTCTGGCCGCAAGGCGGTCGTCAGCAGGCGGTCGTCATCGTTTTCATTCGACGGCACGAGTGTTTTGGCGGCGAACCTTGAGGAGCGGCCGTTGATCGACAATTCTTCCGCGAATTCTTCGTTTGCTGTTTCCGGGCCGGCTGTTTGCGAGCCATCCGGTTTCACGGCGGCATGGTTATCCACCACCAGCAGAAGCACGCCGAAACCAGCCAACAGGCCGCCGCATATTCCCATCAGGGCGATCGTGACTCGCCCCGGGCCCAGCGGCTGCGAACCCGTATCGGGAGTACCGATCCGCGAGATCAGACTGACGGCATCGGCACTGGCCTTGCTGGCCCTTGCTTGCGAAAGGTTTTGCTCGGCCTGTGCGAGCAGTTCGCCGCGGTGCGTCGTCTCGGCCACAAGGTTCGAGTAAGCGGCACGCACCTCGGCCAGTTTCACAAGACGATCTTCGATGCTATCGAGCCGTTCGTCCAGTAAAGCGACATGATCCGTGTCCATGTGGATTTCGGATACCAATCCGCGAATTGCTATGGCCAATTCGTTGTACAGATGCCGGCCGATTTCCTTTTCCGCGTCGGCTGCCGCCATTACGGCCGGATGCGTATCCAACATGCTGCCGCGGAGCTTGGCCGTGTCCAACTGGGCATCGACCAGCCCGTCCTTCAGACGCCGCAGCGACTGCTGGGTTTCGAACAGCCGGTTGGGAGCCGCCATCAGCCGGCCGGGGTCTTTTTGGGCGGCCTTCAGCACATCCAGCAGTTCCTCGTTGGCTTTTTTAATTGTTCTGGCCACTCGCAGTTCGCTTCGAATATCGGAACTGGTCCGCCGTAGCGAGCTTTCTCCCGACGTGCTGCCGCTGAGTACGCGAAGCTCGACAAGGTCGCTTCCCACATTGCGTTCGATTTCGGCAAGCTTGGCCGTCGAATGTTCGAGGTCGGCGCGGGCCAGCATCGTCGCTTTAATGAGTTCGGATTCCATGCTCCGCGCCTTGATGTCACGGATCGACTTCAGGTGGCTTTGCAGATGGCTGCACACGGCCTCGGTCAAAGCCACCGCCCGCTGCCGATCCGTATCCTTGACTCTAAGGTAGAAGATCTCGGTGGTGCCGAACTCGGCTCCCTGGGGGGGCGTGACCGTAATCGACTTGCGGAAGTCGTCGATGTCGGAATCACTCGGCCACTGGGAATCCGGCTCCTCATCGCGGCCCGGGCCGACATCTTTCAAGGCGGAATGCAACACCGGACGACTTCGGGCTACTTCAAGTACAGTCTCCTGAAGTGTTTTCATCTGCTCGGCATGGTTCAGCCGGCCGGAGCCTTCGCTGTTGGGCACGGCCTCGTTACGCACGATCAGGGCCTGCGAAGCCGCCCAGGTATTCGGGCGAACCACGGCATAAAGCACGGCAACCGCGCCTACTAATACCGCGGGGCCCAGCCAATGCCAGGGGTGAGCGCGAAGGATGTGAAGTAGATGAACAGGGTTCAACGTATGTCGGTCGTTTGTGCTCATCGTGTTGCTCCTGGAGACGGATTTCTAGTTGTGTCAATCGTAGAGATTGTCGGTCTTGTTCGGTTTGGTGCCCGCAAGTTGCTTGTTGGTACAGCCGACGTGCGAGATTTATTACTGCAAAGCGGATGCCAAGACCGTGGCGGTCCGTCGCAGATACCCCGGATTTTCCCTAAGAACGTGTTTTGAAAAGGGTGCCACTGCTGGCTTGTCCAGCAGTGCGAAGTGGATTTCCCCGCAAAAACACTGCTGG
>SDBV01008773.1_pt1 | contig 13570 bp, 14 predicted proteins | sample 2277081 | NCBI WGS metagenome assembly SDBV01 (sample SAMN10402039, study PRJNA504765) | marine sediment metagenome | isolation source: marine sediment core GS10_PC15, 223 cmbsf | place: Arctic Ocean: Southern Knipovich Ridge | collected 2010 | reverse complement strand
TATCGAACATGACGGCGGCGGCATTGGTCTTTGGGACAAGATGCGTCTGTACCCGAAGGATGGAGTTGCCATTGCTATGATGAGCAATGCTTCTGGATTCGATAGAGACAGGGTCGTGGACGCCGCGGCCTATGTCGTGTTCTCGATGCGCCAAACAATACGAATTGGAGGAAAGAAAAGATGAGAACAGCGGTAGTCATCATGCAGCTGGTTGAAAAAGGAGAGCTTTCACTGGATGATACCATTGACACCTGGTTTCGCGATCAGCCCAGAGGGGACAGGATAACGGTTCGCATGCTGCTGTCGCACACAAGCGGATTGGCCAATTATATATCAGTCGAGAATGTTGCGGATGGAAGATGGGCCAGGCAATGGGCAGCGAAGGACCTGGTGGCCGAAGCTAACAAGTTTGAGCCAGTGCTCGAACCTGGCGGAAGCAAATCCTTTTACTCCAATACCAATTTCATCCTGCTCGGGATGATAATAGAGGAGATAACCGGCAGCAGCTGGGCTCAGCAAGTTGAGTCACGCATCATCGAGCGTCTCGATCCGGAGGACACCACTTTCCTTAGCGGTAAAGGCGTTATGGACACCATGGTCGGTGGCTATTCAAAAACGGAAGATGGTTTCAAGAATCTACTGAATGAGCCGTGGTATCCGCATTCCTCTACCGTGTGGTCGGCCGGGGAAATAGTAACTACCGCTTCAGACCTGCTGACTTTCGCGATTGGTCTTTTCGAAGGCGCGCTCGGGTCGAAAGAGACGCTTGCCGTGATGGCCCAACCTTTAGGAACCGACATAAACACCGGGATAATGTTTGCGCTCGGCGGCGGAACACTTGAGATGCTTCCTCCTGGGGAGTATGGAATGGCGGGTGATGTACCCGGGTACGCGCCTATATCGTAGCCCAGCTCGAAGCGATGGGTCTATCGCCCGAAGTGCAAAAAGCAACGGTGGCTGGGACAATCGGGCGAAGAACCGATGTGAAAGCGGCGACCGTGCATAACATCGTGGCAAGAATCGAGGGAACGGAGCCCGGCAGGGCCATTGCCCTGGCTGGACACTACGACACCGTGCCGATGACACCGGGGGCAAGTGCATTTGTAGAACAGCATCCATGGTCTCGGGACATCGAGCTGGTCTTGAATTTCGAGGCAATTGGTAGAACCGGACCATCGATTATGTTCGAGACGAGTGCAAATGACGGCCGGCTCCTTCGAGAGCTCGGTCGGGTTGCTCCGTATCCTGTCGCGCAATCCTGGCTCCATGGTATCTAAAAAATGACGCCCCTCAATACTGATTTCAACAGGTTCATAGAGGCGGGCATCACAGGTTTGAATTTCGTCTACTTGGCGGACGGCACGGTCTACCACACACTGAGGGACAATCCTCAGACCATCGATCCTCGCAGCCTTCAGCACCACGGATCGTATGCACTGTCCCTTACGCGTCACTTCGGCAATATGGATCTGGAAGAGCTCCTGGCAAGCGATGGCAATGCCGTCTATTTCTCGCTCTTTCGCGGCCTGCTCGTTAGCTACAGAACCACCTGGGCCGTCCTGCCGGCAATTTTCACCGGTTTGATTCTCATCGGAGTGGCTATCATCGGTTTCCAAAAAAAGCAGCTTGCCGTTGGAGGCGTCCTTGTGTTTATGTTGGCCTTTCTGGCAAGTGTCATCGCGCCGACTGTTGGCGCCCTACCGGGGATCATCATCTTCGCTCCGACCATATACGTTATGTTCCATTTTGCTCCCACAGCGATGATTGGGATAACTGTCTGTTTTGTTGCGCTGCTCCTTGGACTGCTGATTCCGTTGTTGGATTTTTCCACCAGGAATCGCAGATGGGCACTGTCAGTTGCCGCACTGGTGGCCGCCGCTGGTTTCCTGGTGGCGGGAAGTTTAACGGCAGGCTTCAACAACAGGCATCCTCGTCCGAACGCCGTTGCCTGCATCATGAATGCAGACACCGGACAAGCAACCTGGTTCAGCCCGGGTACCGCGCCACATGAATGGACATCGCAGTTCTTTCAGGCAGAGTACGAAAGCGGCAGAGTGGGAGAGCTCTTTCCTCTCACCCTTCGTGACAGGCGACAGATTGTCAAGGGCAAAGCTCCGGCCGTACCGTTGAAACCGCCAAACGTCGAGGGGCTTAGTGACGTTACATCCGACGGGATTAGAATGCTGCGTTTGCGTCTGAGCTCGGTGCGCCTGGCTCCTGTCCTATCGATGGATGTCAAACCGAGTGCTGCCGTCCGGGCGATAGTGATTGCTGACAAGCGAATAGAAAATCCGGAGGAATCGGATTCGCCTGAAAAACTATGGAACGTGACCTATTATGCTCTTCCGCAGGATGGAATTGAATTGATGCTCGAGCTGGATGCGGCCCAGCCATTCCAGATTCAGGTGGCCGATCATTCCAGGGAACTGCCGGGGATTCTCGGGCAGACATACCGGGCACGACCGGACGATATGATACCGATGCCCAATTTCGACTATATGACCGTGGTGGTGAAATCATTGGACATTCCTTGAGAGAGTCGCATCGGCCTGCCTGATAACAGGCTGATGTGCCTTGCCCATGAAATACGATGAATGAGGAGGAAGAATCGAAATGCAGAAAATCCAGGGTATCATCGATCTGATCTTGAGGGCTTTAGCTTTGGCGATGTCCGTTGCAAACGTCAACGAAAATGGTAAAATCATGGAAAATTAGGAGGAATACGTATGAAAGCAATTTTACACACAGAGTTTGGGCCACCAGATGAGCTTCAACTGATAGAGGTAGAAAAACCTGTTCCCAAGGACAATGAAGTATTGATAAAAATACGTACGACAACAGTAACAACCAGTGACTGTAATATGCGTAATTTAACATTTGCGCCTAACTGGGCCCGGCTCCCTTTTCGTCTTTTTGTGGTAGGTGTCTTCAGACCAAGAATACATAGACTTGGGGTCGAGATGGCCGGGGAAATCGAAGCGGTCGGCAAAGATGTAAAACTTTTTAAAGAAGGTGACCATGTCTTTGGAACACCCGAACCCGATTTTGGAACCCATGCCGAGTACATATGCATACCCAAAGATAGGGCACTGACGATAAAACCGGCCGACATGACCTGGGAAGATGCCGCCATCATTACCCTAGCAGGGAACACCGCGTTATTTTTCATCAGGGACCTAGGGAATATCCAGGCCGGACAAAAAGTCCTTATCAATGGCGCTTCTGGAGGTATAGGTACTTTTTCGGTACAGCTTGCCAAATACTATGGCGCGGAAGTCACCGGTGTATGCAGTACCACGAATGTAGAAATGGTGAAATCTTTAGGAGCTGATACAGTCATTGATTATACAAAAGAGGATTTTACTGCTTCGGCGGACCGCAAAAGCAAAGAGGAATATGATGTTATTTTTGATGTGGTAAACAAGATATCGTTTTCACGCTGTAAAGACTCGCTAAAACAAAAAGGACTTTATCTTGCAGGTGCCGGTCAGGAAGCGTTTCAAATGTTATGGACTTCAATAACAGGCGGCAAGAAAGTAAAAGGCGCGGGAGCTGTCCCAAGCTTTCCGGTATGTCGAAACAGGGCACAAAAAGGGGAATGTGGTGATTACTGTGGGACATAATATCAAAACCTAAGCAAGCGCTGCACCCGACCGTTATTCCGCCGCGCTTCATAGCGGCGGGTGAGCTTGATCGGTAATGCCAGGCGATCTGCTCACGCTGCCCCGCGTCGTCATCAGAAAATAAGGACATAGAAGTTTCGCGTTTGCATTCTAGCCCATATCCCCTGTAATAGCATAACTCCAGTGCAGCGATCACATAGGGGCCAGTCTGAGACCATGACCAGCCTATTCGGCAAGAATAGTCCATTTAAGCGAAGTGTATTCTTAAAAATCTTTATCTCACTCATCAGTCTTACCCTTATTCCCATCTTCTTTCTCGGATTGACCTCGTACTTTGTATTTTACAGGTCGATGCAGGATCAGAGCGACGAGTTCGATCGGTTGATTCTGAGCGCAATGTCCGAAAAAATCGACCACCAACTGGGTGATGTCAAGGAGATTATGTTCCGGTATGCCTTGTTCATGGACATCGATCGGGACAATTACACAAGACTGCTGAGTGTTGTCAGAGAGTTGGGAGGGATCGCGGGGACCAATGATTTTGTCGAGGATATTTTCGTTTATTTCATAGACACCGATCAGGTGTTGACGCAGAACGGTATCTATTATTCGGATGTTTTTTTTAACAAAGTATATCGCTACACAGACATGCCCGCTCAGCGGCTCTTTGAGAGACTGAAACAACAGAATGATTCCAGCGTTTTGAGTACGGCCGCCGTCACCCAGGACGGGTTTATCGAAAAGCGTTATGTGACAATTTTAAATTCGGTACCCATCAGGGAAGACCCCAAGACTAATCTGGTCGTACTCGGGGGCGAGGCCCATTTGTATTCGATATTAGATCCACCGGATTTCAATCCGAAGGCAGCCAGATCACGATCGTTGATTCGTCTTTAAATTTAGTTGCCGGGTCTGCAGCCGCAAAGCAGGATCGTGAAGTGCTGAAAGCCGCTATTGCGGAAAGGCAGGCCAAGAACCTCTCCGGCGTGCATGGCTTCCGGGGGAGCGGTATTTCCGTCTTCTCATCCGTTTCCACCGTGGCTGACTGGCACTACGTGGTTTTCACCCCGACCAATCAGATTTCCGCGAAGGCGGCCTCTATTCGCAACGTCACCATCTGGGTCTGTGCCGTGTTAGTGATAATCAGCTTTCTGTTGACGTGGGTGTTATCGATGAACCTGTATAACCCGATCAGAGAAATCGTTGCGACCATTCAGAATGAATCCCCTACCATCGACACACAAACGGATGAGATGAACTACATCCTGAGCCATGTCAAGTACGTCACCGAGAGAAACAAGAGCCTGGACGACAGCATGAAACAGGTCGAACCGGCGTTCCGCGATCACTATCTGCGGTCTCTGATCCTCGGCATTCCCAACCGGATGATCAGTGAAAGCGCTTCCGGGTTCAAACTCAACTGGCCCTATAATCACTTTGCGGTCGTCGTGGTGCAGATATCGTTCGGGCGCGAAGGCGCTCCGGTCGAGTTTTCCCGCGATTCCATTACCGACGACTTTCTGCGCTATCTAGAGGAAATCTTGCACACCAGGCAAGGCATGGTCGGTGTCATAACCTATATCGGGAAAACGCAAATGACAATTCTGGTGAACCTGGAGAAAGAGCGCACTCTGGGCGCTTTACTGCAGGAAGCAGATAACGAAATCGGCCGGTATGCCGACAAACATCGCTGTCTTATCTTTCTGGGAGTTGGAGGATTCTGCACCGCCAGGACACAGATAAACCAGTCCTACGAGCAAGCCCTGAAAGCCCTCCGCTCGAGAAAACTCAATGCCAGATACCAGATACTTTATTTCAGCAAGCTGAGTGACGGCGAGGCATTAAAATCCACTCTGGATTATCCGATCGAAAACGAACGACAGCTGATGCAGAGCGTGCTTGCCGGCGACTACGAAAAAGCCGTGCAGACGATCGACCGGCTACTCGCCGACAATCTCTTGGGAGACATAACCTACAATCAACTGGTAACACTGTTCGACTATTTTATCGGGACCGCGAGCAATCGGAAAGACCGAACCGAGCATCTAGGGCAAAGGCTGACCAGATACATTCAGGATAATTACCACATGTCCGATCTGTCCCTCGACACCCTGGCCGACGAGTTCGATCTCAACACCAAATATATAAGCAGATACTTCAAGGAGCAAACCGGCACCAATTACCTCGATTATCTCAACATGATCAGGATCAACAAAGCCAAAGAACTGCTGGTGCAGGACGGTAAGCTCAAGGTCCTGGAGATCAGCCAAATGGTTGGATTCTATAACGTCAATACGTTTATCGCCGCCTTCAAGAGAGCCGAAGGTTTGACGCCCAGTACCTTTCGCAAGGCGTCCGTGATATAAAAAGCCTTTCCGGCTCGAAAGTTTGCGTCGACTGCAATTCCCGCTCATTCTACTTGCCGAATCCCGCTGCCGGGTAGAAAAAACAAGATAAGTGGAAAATAAAGACCCGATAAAAGTGGAAAAAACAGGATGATTTGAAAACTCATGATTTACAGGACTGTTACACATCATATAATTTCGTTGTTATGGGGTGCAGAGCAAGGCAAATAGCCTTAATCTATAGTTCTTGGTATCGCATATGAATCGTAATTGGAGGTAGCTCATGGCAAATCGAAATGCAAATTACCCGGTAAACATTCAAGGTAATCTCAGCGAACCGCCCTCGCGGGCTCTGTGGCTGGTCAAATGGCTGCTCTGCATTCCTCACTACTTCTTGCTTTTTTTCCTGTGGATAGCCTTCTGCTTCGTCACCGTCATTGCCTTCTTCGCCATCCTGTTTACCGGCAGGTACCCTCGTGATCTGTTCGATTTCAACGTAGGCGTCTTTCGCTGGACCTGGCGAGTGGGATTTTACAGCTATCTCGCTCTGGGAACGGACAGGTACCCGCCTTTTACACTGAAAGCCGTAGAAGACTACCCGGCTGAAATTCGGGTGGAGTATCCCGAAAAGCTGTCCCACTGGTTGATACTGTTCAAGTGGTTCCTGGCCATACCCCACTTTCTGATTTTGGCTCTCCTTGCGGGAGGGACGACAGCTTCTGGTGGTCTGCTTGCGATTCTTGTTTTCTTTGCTGCCATCATACTGCTCTTCACAGGCAAGTACCATGGCGACATCTTCAAACTGGTTATCGACATAAACCGTTGGGCCTACCGTGTTCTGGCTTACGTGTGTCTGATGACGGACGAGTACCCGCCGTTTAAGCTGTTCGAGTAACCGATTGGTTGGGTCCTGAGAACAGGGCCAAAGGCGCTTTTCGATGTTCGGGGCCGGAGGAGCTTGCGTGAGTTTAACAAGAATCAGGTCACTCTGTTTGATTTCCATGCTGCTGCTTTTAGTCGGCCCCGATGTCTTTCCGGCCGGTAAACGCCAGGAAGAGCAGGCTGTGACGAACACGAAGAGGGGCCGTGTAGCCGGGTTGCCGTTGGTCAAGGAGAGGGTCACCCTCGATTATTTCATGGCCAACCACAAGACCAAGCCATTCACGGCCAATGATCTGACCATTGCCGAGTTTCAGAAGAGGACAAACATCTATTTCAACATCATCAGCATCGACTCCGACTACTGGGACAAATACAAAGTCATGCTGGCTTCGGGCGATCTGCCGGATCTCGTGTTTACCACCGTAGCGGATGCCAAACGATACGGTATGGAAGGTTTGTTCACCCCACTCGACGATCTCTTGGAAACCTTTGGCGGCAGCGTCCTGCAGGCGATCAGGGAAGAGGGCATCGAGCACGATATGAGAGCCTTGGACGGCAAGATCTACTTTTTCCCCAAGATTTCCCTGCAACAGCCCGAGCCCTTTATGATACGCCAGGATTGGCTGGATAAATGTAATCTGGGCACTCCGGGCAACCTCGAAGATATCTACAAGATGCTGCGGGCTTTCAAGGAGCTCGATCCGGCAGGCAATGGCAGCACGATTCCGTACGGGTCCCATCTTTTTGACGATCCCTCCATCTGTTATCTAAATGGCTTCTATCGCGCCTTCACAGCCGATCAGGATTTCATGCTCAAAGCCGGTCGTATGGCCTGGGGGCCGGCCCAGCCAGGGATGCGGCAGGCCCTGATGATCGGCATCCCCTCGCCCACAGGGATCGACGGCAAGAAACATGTGGCGCCCATGCCCAGATTCAGCACCGCGTTCTGCATGGCCGTCACGCGCGATTCTGCCCACGCTGAGCTGATCGTCAGGTTCTTCGACTTCGTGTTCAGCCCCGAAGGCACGTTGTCGCTCGAAGCGTTGAAACTTACCTGGCCCTATGTCGACGCTCCCACGCCGATCCTGAATTTCAATCCGGAGGAACTGCAGACTGTCGAGGCCAACTACAGCGATCTGAAGGAGAAGACCCGGGTGAGAGTTGGGTTTTGGCTCGGGCTATAAATAAAGTCAAGATGCATCGATCTCGGGGCGGAGAGAGAAGTGTGTAGGACAGCATGTGAGGCCAGTCAATGGGCGATTTGTTAGCCACCAAGCTGTACATCCCTTGTAACGATCGGGAATTGATCGCACGCCCGCGGCTTATTCAGCGTTTACAAACCGGCCTGCCTCGCAAGCTCACACTGGTTTCAGCGCCGGCGGGCTACGGCAAAACAGTATTGATAAGCAGCTGGATCGACCGCTTTGACATGCCGGTCGCCTGGCTGTCCCTCGACGCTGCGGACAGCGAATTCTCCCGTTTTTTCAGCTACTTGATAGCAGCCCTGCAGCAAATCGAGCCGGGCATCTGCTCGGGGATCCGGCCTATGCTCGAGACGGAATCAGAACCGTCCGCGGCCAACATGCTGACCAGTCTGGTTAACGATGTCGCCTCGTTCCATACGGACATTACGCTGGTTCTGGACGGTTATCACGTTATCCATGATCTGCGAATCCACGACGCCATCGAATTTCTGTTGGACTACCTGCCGTCGCACATGCACCTGGTCATCATTACGCGGGCCGATCCGCCGATGCCGCTGGCGCGTCTGTGCGTCCAGCGGCAGATGACCGAGGTGCGGGAAGCGGACCTGCGGTTCACCCTCGATGAAACTGCGGCCTTTCTAAACGATCTGGTTGGTCTCGAGCTTTCCGCTGAGGAAATAGAAAGCCTGCACGCCCGTACGGAAGGTTGGATCGCCGGCCTGCAGTTGATTGCCGTAACCCTGGGCGACTGCTGCGACAGACAAGAGCAAATAAGCGCCATTACTGGAAGTCACCGTCACCTGATCGATTATCTGGTTCATGAAGTTCTGTCCCGCCAGCCGGAAGATATTCGGGCTTTTCTTCTCGGGACATCGATATTGAAGCGCCTCACCGCGTCCCTCTGCGATGCGTTGCTGCAATCGAGTGGAAGCAGAGAAACTCTTCTTGCTCTGGCCAGTGCCAATATCTTTCTCATTCCGCTCGACGCCGAGGGCCATTGGTATCGTTATCACGGGCTCTTTGCCGATTTCCTGCGCCAACGACTGAATGAAACTCGGCCGGAAATAGTCCCTGAGCTCCACCTGCGGGCCAGCCTGTGGTGTGAGACACAGGGCATGGCGGAGGAGGCCATCGACTACGCGTTCGCCTCTGGAAATTCGGAGCGGGCCGCACGGCTTTTGGATGATACTGTCCGGAGCTTCCTGTTCAACGGCGAGGTTGCCAGGGTGCTTCGCTGGGTTTCCCGTGTTCCCGAAGAGGTGCGCAGCCGGTATGCTCGGCTCTGTATCTATCATGCCTGGGCTCTTCAGTTCGAGTATCAGCTGGAATCGGCCGAATCGGCCCTGTCGCTGGCCGAGGCGTACCTGAAAAATTCGGAAGAATCCTCCGGTTCGTTTCCGGCCGATCAGATCGCCTGTCATGCCCATGCCATACGTGCGTTTTCGGCTTTGAAACGCAAGGAATACGTTCGCGCTGTCGATCTGGCCCTTGCCGCCCAGGAGAGTCTGCCAAACGGCAATGCACGAGAGCTGAAAAGTTTGCGCGGCATTATACTGCTGGGCCTGGGAATGGCCTATGTGGAACAGGGGCAAATCAAGGCCGCCTGTGGTAACCTGAGCCAGGCTCTCGCTAACGGTGAAAGCGGCCTGCTCTGGATAGAAGAGCAGGCGAAGGGTAGGGGCGAACAGAGGCAGTTGCGGCGGATGCTGGCCGGCGTACAATTGCAAACCGGCAGAGTGCTGTACGAGAGAAACGAGTTGTCCCGGGCCGCTCGCTGCATAGAGAGTGCAACCGAATACTATGAAAAGGTACAGAGTTGGAACAGGATAAGCGGTTATTTGCTATTGGTCGATCTATATCAAGCTTTGGGCGATGTAGATACGGCTCTGGCCTACCTGCGAAAACTCAAGGCTTTCCGCCTGATGCCGGAGATCGCCGATACCAATATCTACCTGGCTGCCCAGATCATGCAGCGCAATCTGCTGCTCTACCGCATGCGACCCGCCTCGAGCGACTTGCTGATGGAGGCCGTGAATTGGGCCGCGAGCTCCGGATTGACCGCTGACGATGAATTCCTTTGTGAGCAGGAACCAGATTACGTGGCTCTCGCGCATGTCTTGATAGCCCGAGACCGCGCGGATGAAGCCTCAACCCTTTTGGAGAGGCTCATAAACTGCGCGGAGCTGTCAGAACGTCAGGGTCGACTGATTGCCTACCTGTGCCTGAAGGCGGTGGCTTGCAGTGCTCGCGGCAGGACAGATGACGCGCTGCTCTGTCTGGCGCGTGCGTTTGCACTCGGCGAACCGGAAAGCTATGTGCGCACCTTTGTCGATCTCGGGCCGGCGATGCAAGACTTGCTCCTCTCTGCCGTGCAATGGGGCGCCGCGGACGGGTACGCATTGCGACTGCTCGCGGTCTTTCCCGGCTCTGGGCGGGAATCCGGCTCTGAAGATGGCGGCCCGGCCCAACCGGCAAAGCGCAAGGAACAACTCGTCGAAGCGCTCAACGAGCGGGAAATTCAGATCCTGAGTTTGCTGGCAGTCCGCCACTCCTACAAGGAGATCGCCTATGAGCTCTGCCTTTCCGTAAACACCATCAAGTGGTACGCCAAAAATGTCTACGGAAAACTCGGCGTCAATAAAAAAGAAGAGGCCGCCGTTCGTGCGCGGGAATTGAGCATTCTGTAGGCGGCCTGTGGCAGGGCCGGACAAAACAGAGTGGCGGAGGAGATATGCATGTCTGACGAGAAACGGGAGATTGCACGAAAGCGGGCGAAAGGGAAGATGGATTTCATCCGCCATCTAGGAACCTATATCGTGGTGATGGTGGTGCTCATAATAATCAACAACGCAACATCGACGTCCTACCAATGGTGGATCTGGCCCGCGGGTGGCTGGGGTATCGCCATTGTCGGTCATCTTCTGGGAACCTTTGTGTTCAGCGACCGGCTGGAACAGAAGCTGATCGACAAAGAGCTGGAGAAGATGGACGAGCAGTAGAGCCATCAGGCAGTTTTCCGCAAATCTGCAACCCAGTGCGGATACTCCGGCGGGGTTTGATAAAATCCGTTTCTCGAGCAATAATTGTTGATGTGGTTTCCGCCAAGGCACGGCCCAAGCGGGTATAATCAGCATAGGCGGCGGTACTACTATGCAATCGAAGCCGTTGATAGACAAGGAGTACACTTATGGCATTTAGAGTTCTGTTTCTTGCGCATGCTCGGGACGCAGACAAAGAAGTACACCAAAGTGCTATTGATACAGGTATGTATCAGCTTTATACGGTCGTTGTTAAAAACCAAGAAGAAGCCGTTGAGGTAAGCGCTGATTTTGTTAAAATCAAGCACATTGACTCAATATTGCTCTGCCCTGGGTTCAGGCATTCCGATGTGGCCGAAATCGCACAAAAGGTTGGTAAAAATGTTGCTATCGCTGTAGCAAGAGGCGATGGGCCAAGCAGTAGGGTTTCGCAAGAAGCAAGGAAACGAGAAGGATATTCTGCCCAAAAAGGAAAAGACTGATTTTTTCCTTTTTTGGCAAAACCTCGCACCACTATTGGGGATACATTAGCGGTATTTTGCCAATTATTTTTGTTGAACGAATATGATCGCAGGTTTTTTCGCAGAGGAACAGCTACGAATTCGACGCTAAGGGGAACATGAGAAGAAGACAACGTGTTGCTGACAGAGTATTTTCTCGAACACTTTCTGCAGATCAAGATCATGAAATTCGAGGAATTGCCCGACGACACGCCGATCGACCTGGATATCCCTATCGGGTTCGGCGTCATGCTCGAAGCGAAGGCCCAGGAGCACGCCGGCACGGGGTCGCAATAGAGACTGGGGGAGAAACACACACACACACCGGAAAGGACAGTTTTATGGATCTCACAGAGAAACAGAAAAAGGACACGATCAGAAAAACCTGGCGTTGTGAAAACGACGGCACCGTACCCTACATCGTAGAGCTTGGGGGGTTCCACGCTTCTACGACCGAGTTTCACGGCGACGACGAAAGGGAGCTGGAATGGGCCCACCAGTACCATCAGAGTCTGGGACCTGTTCAGGACTATAACATCCCGAACATCAAGCCCAATCTCGGCATCGGGTTGATAGCCGCGGCTTTCGGTTGTGAGCATATACCCAACGACGAGGGTGATCCCTGGGTTCATCCCCTGATCAACGGGCACAACATCGAGGATGTATACAGGATCGCGGAACCGGATGTCCGTGAGAACCCGGTCTTCGAGCGCGCCTACCAGCGGCTCGAGTTCCTCCAGGAACGATCCACCTGCCCGCTCAGACTGGCCAACATCGCCTCACCGCTCGTTGCCGGTTCCCAGATCTGGGAGTACACCTCGTTTATCGAGAGCATGCTCCTCGACCCGGATGCGGTCCACCATCTGCTCGAACGGGTCACCGACACGATTATCCGGTTCGCCAAGGAACAGCTCAGGCGCATCGAGAATCTGTACACCATGGGCCATGAGCCGTGGTACATACCGCCCGATGTCGGCCTGCGCATCAGCGACGATACGGCTGCCGTCATGTCTCCCGCCACATTCGAGGAGTTCGGCAGGCCCTACAACGCCAAAATCTCCGAAGCGTTCGGGGGGCTTGTTTGGCACTCGTGCGGAAACGTCGAAAACGTTCTTCCGTCCGTCCTGCAGACACCGGGACTGGAAGGCATCGATATAGTAGCCACGCAGAACAACTGGCAAAAAACAAGAGACCAGCTTCGCGGCCACAGGGTCGGTGCGAGCCTGCGATACAACTACTGGGATTTTTCGAATCCGGACCAGGTCGATCATCTCGCGTACTCCAAAGACCTGGTCGATTTCTTCGGAACCGAGGGAATCCTCCTGTTGACCTCCACGCTCACGCTTCCCGAGGCGATCGAGCTGGCCGCAAATCTCAACGGGGTCCTCTGACCCTCCTCAGCCCTCGACGCTGCCTCAGTCCCCGCCTCCGATGGAAAGTATCCTCTAGATGCTTCCCCTCTTCTCACCGGGGACCATTTCGTCGGGAAGGCTCATCGCCTTGAAAAGGGCCCTGTACTCCTCCAGCGCGCAGGCCATCTCCCCGATGAGAACGTCCGAGCCGAAACAGATGCGGCTAAACGGGTGCTTTATGATAAGTAGTGCCTGACCGAAAACCCCGTTTTTTCGAAATACAGGGCGATTTTTCACTGATACTCGCTACGATAAACTGCGCTGCTCATTGATTTCAAGAGCGTTAGCGAAGTCGCCTGGCTTTGACGGTGATCGATCTTCCGATCGGCATGTTCACTATCACTTTCGGTGGACACCGTCCGGGCTTTACACTATCTTCGACCAAGGGCCGTGTTTTATTCTAAGGAGGAGGCCATGGCATATCTGCCCCGCGAAAAACGCTATGAAACGATGGAATTTCGAAGGGGCGGCAGCAGCGGTTTGAAGCTGCCGATTATCTCCCTTGGTCTATCGCACAATTACGGCGGTGCCGATACTTTAGAACACTCCAGGCCAATGACGCGAC
>SDBV01008772.1_pt1 | contig 13576 bp, 26 predicted proteins | sample 2277081 | NCBI WGS metagenome assembly SDBV01 (sample SAMN10402039, study PRJNA504765) | marine sediment metagenome | isolation source: marine sediment core GS10_PC15, 223 cmbsf | place: Arctic Ocean: Southern Knipovich Ridge | collected 2010 | reverse complement strand
TATTTTATGAACTTTTTAAATTGTGGGCAGGCAGCAACGGACAAATGGTGGGATTAACCAAAAGTCTTTCTGCACTTCTTTACCTCCCGCCCACAAATCATTTCAATTCTTATTTAGTAATACCTTTATCCTTGCAAAAAGTATTTCTTCATCTCCCATTTCTTCCCATTTGTTCCAGTATTTTGTAGAATCATAATCTTTATGGAAAAATCGTTCTACTTCTTTACCTTCAGAAATAAAAATTCCTTCATCTGTTTCTTTAAAATAATATTTTGCATAATTCTAATGCTTGTTCTTCTGAAAAACCTTGTTTTTTTAAAGCATTAAATTTAGTTCTTGTTAATTCTGTCATTATTGAAAGATATTTTGGGAGTATTGCCTCCATCAATTTTAATTAATTTATTATCCATCTCATCTCTCCAATATCTCATGAACCTTGATTGCATCTTCTGCCGTACAAATTAAATCTTCTTTGCCATCAAGGAATTTTACTGCATTATCCATCAATTTATATAAAGCTGTATTTAATTGTGTTTCTGTTCTGATTATGCTTGTCAATGAATAATCAAGCGATTTATGTCCCCATTCATTTTCCTGATTAATTGGATATGATTCAACATAAAGGCCATTATCAATGAATCGTAATCGACCTTTTTCAAAACAAATATCAATTTCAAATATGCCGTATTGTCTGCCATCGCAAGGCTGGAAAATAACAGAAGGGCATTTTTCAAATCCGGCGATTACTTCGAAAGTTGGATCATTTTTATCCTTATCAATTATTGGATATCCATGTGATATTTTTAAATATATACACTCCCCAAAAAACCAATTCATTAAATCTATTCCATGACAGCCCTCATGTTTTAGGCCGCGCGTATAAAGCACTCGACAATTTAACGCCTTGCCAAATATATCAGAATCAATTTGCTTTTTGATTTCTTGATATTTTCCGGAAAATCGGCGGATATAATCAACCATGATAGAGGCATTTGCTTCTTTTGCATAATGCATTATTTCATCAGCTTCATTCCATATTTTACAAAAAGGTTTTTCAGCAATTATTAATTTCGGAATCCCGAATTTTAATACCTCTGTTAATATCTCAAAATGATTTTCAGTAGGCACGGCAATAACTACAATATCCGGTTGTTTGCCGCCATTTAAAATCATTTCTTCATATGATCTATTGGTTAATCGAGGATTCCATTTTGCCTTTGCTTTTTGCAATTGATTGTCATCGGTATCTATAATAGCCAATAATTCTGTTTGAGAATACCTGTCTATTGCATTGCAATGGGTTAAAATATTTGGTGATCCAGGATAGTCTATATGATCTTTTTTAAGTGCTCCAATACTTCCACATCCAATTACACAAATATTATAAATATTCATTTTGCTTTTCCTTTTTAAGATACCCAAAATATCCAAGCGGCTATTGGTAACCCAATCATCCAATTGGCCTTGTAAAAGGCAAATGTGATTCCTAAATAAGCGCCAAGTATTACCACTTGATACCATTCCATTTTGTTTCCTCCCCTTTTACCTTCCTTCATAAGAACGACAAATAAGTTTTGTTTCCCAATGGCCTGATCGAACCTTCCATCGTTTTGATTTTTCAGGTATCCAATTTCCATGTTGATCATATCTACCAAGAATATGAGTATAGCGATAAGTCGGCGGTATCCAAACTTTTTCCCGAATATAATCACTGCATCCTGGAGGTAATTGGTCAGAATGATAATGTTTTGGATAAGTATGGAAATTTGGATGGGGATGGCGATGATTATGTAATAGTATCCCTCCAAATATAATGGCACCAAGACCAATTATCCCAGCTCCACGATGCCCACGATGTCGCCTGGGGCTTTTGGCCCATGCCGATTGAGTGAATAACGATATTAAGAAAATACTAATTGTTATAATAATGATCTTTTTCATTTTGATTCTCCTTTATTGAATATAAGTTAAAGCTTGAAAAGCCCAATTATAACCAAAGGCAATTCCTAAAAGTAAAGCAATAAATATCCAGATTATTTTCATTTCATCCCTCCTCGGGCGTCTTGCGCCTGACATTTGCATTTGTAATTTGATTAGGATTTGCTCTTAAATATCGGATAACATCTTCAATATGAAATGCTGGATCATTTCCGAATTTATTGAATAAAACTTCTAATAATTTGAGATCTTCTGGAGTATCGAGAGTAAGTCCAAGATCCGACCAACACATATCTATAGAAGCTTTCCAATGATAAAAATTAAATATTCCTGGATGTTGTGCAATATTCCAGCCAACGTGATTTGTTGGATCAAACATTCTTTTTACTTTCATCAAAGCGTCTGTCCAATAAATTTGCAAATCTAATCCATCTGCCCAATCTCTATAAATACAATTCGATACATAATCAAGAGATCTATCATCTAATAGAATTTTTATCATATGGTCTATATGTCTGGGATCTATAACATTACAATCTGCTGTTATGTCTATAATAATATCAGTTTTATAATAATTTGCTGCTACTATGACTCGGTCAAGTACATCTTCTTCATTTCCTTGATAACGAAAAAGAAAAAGATTATCAAATTCATTATTTAAATTATAAAAATATTCAATCGGATTATTAGATTTTTTTGTTGTGGTAGCTATTATAATTTTATCAACAAATTTTGATAAAGATATTCGTTTTATTGTCCACCATAATGATGGTTTATTTGCCAATAATAATAATGCTTTTCCAGGTAATCTGATTGATTCCATACGAACTTGTATAATTGCTGAAATTTTTTTATTATTAATCATATTTATATTCATATTTTTTATTCATTATAGTTTGATAAAATTTAATCCAATATTCTCTATTTATATTTGCTCTTGCATTACAACTATTACATAAGGTTATAACATTCCAAGGATGGCAATTTTTCTTATCATAGTCAATATGATGTCCACATAATTTTTTAGATGTTTTCCAGCAATCAGGATTTTGACATTCATTATTATCTCTATCTCTAATGGATTGCTTATAATTTTTATCTAACCAAATATCGCAATATGGTTCGGCAGATATTCCACCTTTCCAATTGCCCGATTCTGGCCCGCAATATTTTCCCATTAATGTTTTAGATATTTTTGCCCTAACTTCAGGCCTTTTAGCAGGATTTAAATCACCTATTTTAGTTTCAGATTGTTTTTTTCTGACCTCTGGCCTTTTAGAAGGATTATTTTTTCTAAACCACTCCCTCATTTTTTCTTTTCTCATGTGATTATTATCACCCATAAATTTTGCAATAATTTCTGGTCTTCGCATTGGATGATTATCTCCCATAGCCAGCATTCTTTTGGAAACATTTTTTTTGAATTCTTCAGTATGCTTGCATCCCTTTCTATATTGATTTCCCATTAATCTTTTTGATTGAGCTTGTCGAAATTTATCAGAGCAATGACCATGGATAAATTTATTCCATTTTTTATTTTGATTGCTCCATTTTACATATTCATTACAATGTCCACAAGCACATAATAATCCTCTTCTCTTAAACCTACTTTTGCCCATGTCAAATTCTCCAAAAAGAAAACCCTGAGAGCAAATAGAGTCGATAACAACTCCTTCATACGTCACCATATGAAGACTCTCAGGGTTTAGATTTTGATTAAGTGTTATCATTCTATTTAACATGAGTATATATTAAGTTTTTAAATAGGTCAAGAATTATTTTAGGTTTCATTTCTTCCTTTCAATATATCTTTATAAAGTTTTTTCAAATATTTATTGTGTTCAATCATTAGATCAGGATTATCTAATATTTCCTTTGATACATTATGAGGATTTTCATCTTGATCTTTCCATGAATTATATTCAAGATTATATTCGCAATCAACACATCTATATGGTGGAAATTCGGCTGGACCAGTATAAAATACAAATTTTTTGAATTTCTTTTCGCAAGTAGGACAAATACAAGTTTGCCATTTTTTAAATAACTTTCTTCTTTGTTGGGTTGGCATCTATTATTTTACCTCAATATGTGATATCCCCTCCTTGTCTTTAGATACTTCAAATATTCGATCTGCACAACTTATGAGTTCATCAATGTGCGTAATCATAATTACCTGCAATCCTAATCCTTCAGGAGGTTGTTTTGTGATATCTTTTAGCATTTGTCCGGCTAAGTGCATTGTAGTTCTTTCACTATTCTGGATTTTCTTTTTATCAATCCATTTAAAAGGTTCATCAGTTATTAGAATAGGCCTTGATCTTGGTCGAACTAAACTCCATGAGCCAATTCGCAAACTGAATGATGCAATATCAATCGGGCCTCCGCCAGAAGCATCAAGAGGCTTTATGATATTGCCATTTCGCTCAAATCCAAGATGGCATTCGGTATTTCCTCTCCCTGTTATTTGAAAATCAGCCACCATTTTATACGGATCATTATAAACGGCTGCTAATGCTAAAGAGACAGGTTCACAAATGCGGTATTCAAGCTCCTGTTGAGTTGCTTTGGCAACAATTTGAATAATAGATTGCGATTTTTCAGAAATTGAAATTTCTTTTTCAATCAATTCACAATTATCAGTTGCTCTTTTCAAATCAGTTTTGATTTGATTTTGAGCACCTTTTTTTTGTTCAATTTTCTGGCGTAGGTTTTGAAGGTTCATTTTTTAAAAGTAAATCAATATCAATTTTATTGTTTTTTGTTCTTGATTTATTTGCTTCACACAATAATCTGAATGCAAATATTGGCAATAGTTTTTCGTTTACAAAAACAATTGCTGCTTTTTGAATTTCTATTGCCTCTTCTTTAGATACAATAAAGCCACCCTCGCTTTTTAATGAATTATTTTTCATTTTTATTATAACTTCCAATTTATTATAACTTCCAATTTATTATAACTTCCAATACTGTTTCAATTTTCCCTTCCATTCTTTTGGAATATTATATTTATTAAAATATTTTTCGAATTTATCTTCATTTAATCCATCAATATATTTAAACCAAGCATCAATATAATCCTTTCCATCAACCATTCTCCAACTTGAACAATGAGGTTTTTGACCTGGATATGCTTTCCATGGAGGATCTATTATTTTATTTTTTCTTTTTAAGAGTCTTTTTATAGACTTCAAATTAAGAAGATTAAATCCTAAAAGTACTGTTGTTACTGCAATTAACGTTGAAAATATAAATATCACAATTACAAGGCTAACCATTTTCTCTCCTTTTGTTTAATAGTTCTTAATCCCAGTTATAGGCATTTTCAAGTTTCTCACTCCCTTTTTTGAATTCCACTTCTTCGCCGTCTAATTCTGTACCTATTTCTTTTAATTTCTTTTCAGCAGTAGGTAAGGTTTTAACATCAAATTTTTGTTCCATCTGATCATCAATAGATTTGATTTGACCAGTATTTTCAGAAAATTTACTTTTTGCATTATCAATCTGAGATTTTATTTCTAATAATCTTTCAGTGCTCATTTTGCAGACTCCTTTCCGAGACGAACAGCTTCTAATATTTCTTCTTTTTCACTATCTATTACTGGTCCCCAATCATCATTAGGATTAATTATTCGTCGCAAAGTTTTAATAAAGGAATTGTCAGTTTGAATAGTAGACATAAATTTAAAGATTATTTTTGCAGCCACAAAAATACCAATACCTCCAAGAGTATATCCCAAAACAACCTTAAGTAGTTCAATACCTAGCCAGAATATACCAAATTGTTTAGCAGCTCCTGTTGCTGTGCCAAGAGTTTCCATAATAATTTTAAGTTCATCTAACATAATATTTCTCCTTTTTTATCTGACTATCAATCTGCAATTCCGTTTTCCATTTTTACTTTTAGTTTTTGTTATTTTCTTTTTCTTTTTGCTCTTTCCCCATGTACAAAACTTATCAATATTGAGTTTGCACTGTTTACATTCTTTCTTTTCAATTGCTTTATACATTATCTATCTTCATTGCATCATGTAAACTTCGATTATGATTGTCTGCAAAATTAATCAAAGCAATTACTTTATCAAATTGCTTTACTTTTAGTTTTAGATATATGTTTCTAATTTCTTCAAATGAATATCGATGATATTTAGAAATTACTTGTAACATTTCTTCTTCAAAATGATCTAAAGCAAAAATATCACTCATTTTTTTATTTTGATAATCTAATATTCTTTGCTTACTTTCTTTTGTTTCAACCAACCCTTTCCAAAAATTTTCTTTAAACTCCCGGCATGGTGGGCCTTCAGGTTTTGGCAATGTTTCGGGCTTTGGTGGCTTTACATTTTTAGGCATAGGTGGATAATCTTCTTCATTTAAAATAGGCAATCCAAACTTATCTGTTGGACATACAGTCATTTTATCCCTCAATCCTCATTGCATGAATTCCGCGTAAATAATTCCTTTTAATTAATGGAACTTTTAATACTTTTGCCTTTTCTGCCCGGCCTTTAGCAACTTTTATGCCATCTTCAGATGTCACAAGTTTATTTTCAATATCTGTCCGCCCGGCACGGGCAATGCCAATTGAAATTGATCCATCTGAATCTTCAATAATAGCTATTGTTTCAAGGGCATCTGCTGTTTGATAGAATTTTATTTTTTTAGAAACAAGGCATTTTATATCAGTCATAGTTCCATCTTGATCAATCATAGTTCCTTGATCAAAAAAATTCATTTTAATAGATTTTGGTTTTTTGGATGAAGAAGATCTTAAACCTTTAAAAAGAGATGAATAAACCTTTTTAAAATTAGCAAATTGTGTACTTATTTCAAAGGGATTAATGGTATCAGGCATTGTTTTCTCCTTTATTTTTTATAGATAGATCTTTGAACATCTGGTTTCCAATTATTCCATCCATCTGGAGGTTGATAATCAGGAAATACGGCTCTAAATGTAAATGTAATTATTTTCATTTTAACAGGAAACCATTCTTTTAACCAATATGGAAAATATTTTTGTTTGAAATATTCCCATATCCCATCTGGATGTTGGTATTCCTTTTCACCTAAAAATTGATTGGCAATTGTTCTACTTATAAATGATGTTATATAAGGACGGTTAGTATATGGATCAAGTATAACTTTTGCATTCCAATTTATTTTTATGAGATAATTTTCAATCATAATCTTTGCTACTTTCAATTTTTCTTCCTGATCTTTCATTCCACCGCCTCCATTACTTTATTTTTTACAGGAATTTCTGTTTTGTATTTCTTAAAGTAAGCGACCAAATTATCCTCATAGTCAATTTCCAAATCATCCATAGAATTGACACGAGTGATAAATGCCTTATTTCGGTTTTCCCGATCTTTGGCTACTTCAATATGTGTTCGGCTAATTACTCCTTGTTCTATTGGTAAATACACCGCTTCAATATCATTTGTTTCTGCATACCAAAGATAAACTCGTGGGGGAAAATCTTCTTGGTCTGCCGTGATTCTGGTAATATTGCCGGAATTTATTAATTTTCTTTTTCCAATTTCAACTATAAAACTATTATGATTATCGCCTGAATGAATAATTGAAAATTCAGGAAATTTTTTTAAGACAGAGTTTCCTTTCGGAGCTTCTTGATCTGGCCATAGTTTTTGGTTTTTTATGATCATTTCATGTGTTATAGCAATTTGAGGTTTTGAAATATTCACTAATTCAATATGCTGAATTCCAATTCCATAAGGAAAGGCATTAAGGCAAAAATCATCAAATTCTATATTGCATGGAAATTTATCAAATCCATATAGACTAATTACTTCTGCAGCATGTAAAACTCCAATGCCTGATTGTTCCCATAAATCAAGTCTATGATTGATAAGATCATGTTGTCCAGGGATCAAAAAAATTCTTATATCTTTATCAATCTTTGAAATAAACCATTCAAGAAGTCTACATGACCAACGAGGCTTATGTCCAATATCGCCAGCCAAAATAATTGGGCACTCATTTTTTTTTGCTAATGAAAGGATAAAATCAACTTTTCTTTCTTGTGCCTTCCAAAAATTATCTGTTCGTCATTGTGGAGTATCTTCTCTTAAATGCCAATCAGAAGTTAATATAGCTTATGGCCTTGATTTTATTTTTCTTTTAAATTTAGTCATTTTTTGATTTTTATACTTCCAATTTGGTCAATTAATTTTTGAGCTTCTCTTCTCAAATATTGTTCAAGAGGTTCATATTCATTTTTATTTGCATTAAATTCTCTTTCGTCTTCTTCTGAAAACCATAATACATAATTCCCCATAAAAGTTATTAGGATTGAGAAACCATCTGTTTCTAAATTAAGAATAGGAAATCTTATGCCATATTCCTTTTCTAAAAAATCATAAATTTCTTGATTGATATTTTCAACTGCATTTAATGCTTCTTCAGTCATTATTTAATCTCCTTTTTTATTTTCCACAAAGTGGACAAGTCTCGGGCATTAGAACTTCAAACTCATTATCTAATTCCTTTAGCTCACCCTTCAAGATTTCTTGTTCCTGGCTTAATCTCAATCGATTCTCAAGGAGTTCCTGAAGCAGGTTATACCTTGATATGCCTTTTTCTATTTCATTGTCCAGAACAAGCAATGCATCAACTTCATTAGCATATTTAATAATACTTTTATATCGTTTTTCTGCTTCTTGATATTCCTTTAATTGTTCAATATAACCTCTTAATTCATTTTCTTTTTCTATATCATTATCAATCTGTTTTGCCTGTTTAATAAGCGATTCAACATCATTTTGATATTGAATTTTTTCCTTTAAGTTAGTTTGTTCAATTTTGAGAAGTTTATAATTATCAATTAAAAGGCATAATTCATTACGTCTTGCTTTTAGAACTGTAATTTCAATACTTTTTATACCAAGATCTTTTACTATCTTTTCATATTTAGTAATTTCTGATAATTCCTGATTCTGTTTTTCTAATCTTTCAAGATTATTAATCATTCCTGCTAAATCTGACCATTGAGAATTCAGATGTTTAATATAATTATTTAATTTTTCCAATTTAGATAAATCTTTTTCTGCATTGGCTATCCAATCAAATTCCTTTAGTTCTTTTGTCTTCTTTTTTACTAATGCTTTTTCAACTTTTAATTCTCTTTTTTCTCTTTTTAATGTACTGGAAATATTTGAGAGGGCTTTATCAATTATTTCAAGATTTACAAGACTATTATAATGTTTTGCTACATCGGGGGGGGTTTTATCCAATAGAAAAAAATTATCCCATTGAGAACTCATGTTTAGAGATGATATGTTTATAAAGCTCTTTATTATATCTGGTACTTTGCCTCTTCCAAAGGATCTAAATGGTTCTTTTTCTCCACTTAAAGTATATAAATTTTCAGTCCCGGCTTTCCATTTTTCTTCTTTCTTATTCCAAACAACATTTCTAAATCTGCCAACTGTTTTATTTCCTATTCCTAATTGGATATCTAAGTCGCCACCCCAATCAGAAATATAATCATCTGTGCCTGGTTGATTTTGAATTACAAGATCAAGAGCTCTACGAAGATTTGATTTTCCTGCATCATTACCTCCAACGATTACATTTACTTCTGGATGAAATTCAATGTATTCATCTTTATAGGATCTGAAGTTTTTGATACTGAGAGATTTTAATATTTGATTATTCATTTATTTTCTTTTTGATTTCAAAATAAATATCTATTGCAGATGCAGCTATAATATTTTGAGGATCAGATTGTAATGCTTCTTTAAATTCATCAATCATCTCATTTGCAAAAGCCTCAAGTTTCATTAGTTTTTGTCTATAATTAGCATATCTATATTGGTCTTGTATACTTTCTTTTATATAAATAAATCTTATATTGTTTACACTTAATGTCGTAATTAAATCTATTACGGTCATTTCATTCATTAGGCTTGTATCCCAAAGTGCGCCACCTGCCTCATCCATAGCTTGATTTAATGAACAATACATTTCTATACTTTTTTCAACAAGATTTATAATATTTACTTTATTTTCTTCAGGAAATAATATAGTTATGACCTCCTTTATATTTTCTTTTGTTAGTGATCTTCTATTTTTAAATAATTGTAAGGTTTGTAATACTATTTTAGCTCTTATTTTATCCATTTTTTATTCTCCTTTTTTATCACAATTAGCTACTAAATGAATTTCTCTATCTGTTCTATCCCAAATAACAGGCAAGCCAAATAAATATGGATTTTTTCCATTGCTTTCAAAAACATATCTCTTTTTTCCATCTTTTAAATCAATAAAAAGATGCCTATTAAGAATAGAAATAGACCAACAAAATTTTGTGCCATTTGGATATTTGGGGACTTCTATAATCATCAAGTCTAATAAATCATCATGTAAGAATTGAGCATCATTTTTTATAATCATTTTTCATTCTCCTAAAATATTTAATTATTCATATTTTAAATTTAGCCATTCTTTTATAAGTTATTATTCCTTTTGGAGGCATTTTACCTTTCCCAGTAACTAATGAAGATAAATAATTGGCTTCATTCAATAGCCTTTCAAATTCCTTTGACATTTTTCCTGACTTCGGATATTCAGGTATTTTTTTTCTTCTTGGATATATTTGAAAATAATATTTAATAATTTTATTATATTCTCTTTTTCCCAGTTTTTTAAAAACTCTTTCGTTCGGGTGAATATATTTTGGCTCCATTGGAGGTTTCTCAATATAGGCCGCGATGTTCCTAAGTAATTCCGGCAATGATATAAATTTGTGTAGTCCATAGCGTTTATAAAGTTTAGCAATTTTTCCCTCCATAACATTTGCTTGAAAATGTAATACGCCTCTAAGCAATCCCTTTCCATCTTCTCCGATTTTTTCTACTTTTGTTTTATGCTTATGGTCAAATACAGAATCTTCGAATTTAATTTTTTGTTTTAATATAGGGCAAAACATATCTTGTTTACCCCATTGATATCTGCGAAGAGAACTTAATTCAACATATGTTATTTCTTTGAATTTAGTCATTTTTATCTCACATTACAGCATGGATTAATCAAATTAATTGAATTCGAAGTTTTTTAACTGAATCAGCCTCTTCTACTTTTTTTAAAAAATCTTGTTTTAATAAAACTTGATGAGCTTCTATAAGGCCAAGTCCTTTTTCATTTCTTAATTTTTTTATTACTTTTATAGTAATTGTCATTTTATTTAAATCTTTCTTTTATTATTAAATCGTTTCTTATTCCTTTATATCAAGGAGTGGTCCAGGTACGAAGAACTCCAGATTTCTTACTTCTTGTTCAAGTTTTTCTATCTTATCAAACAGAATACCAATCATTTCAGAATAACTTCCATTATGAATTGCTTCAAAATGATAAACAATTCCCCGGTGATCTATTTCTTCATTGCATTTTGGGCACTTCATTATTCAAATCTTTTCTTTCTATTTAGTTTTATTCCCTGTTCTATTTCATTCCAAGTTTCGCCAGTAATTGTTTGCAATGCTTTATACATTTCAAAATCTTCTTCTATTTTATGAACTAAATCTGATCTTATTCCTTCAAATTGAAATTCTGAAGCAATTAATTTTGGCCCCTTTTGTTTCCATTTGCCTGTATTTTTTAAAAAATCAATACATGAATTTATGTCATCAATTCCAATTTCATCATAAATATCAAATTCACATTCTCTTTCTTTTCCTAATAATTTATTTTTAGTTACTTTTGCATATGTTTTATGTCCAATTTTTCTTTTTTGTTTTAGGCATTCATCTGTAAAACTTTGTCCTTTTTTAAGCCAAACTTGATGAGTAGAATAAAAAAATGGAGCCCCTCCCCCTGTTGTTATAAATTCAGGTTGGCCAAATCCTGTTTTTAAATTTGCTCTTTCTTGTTGAGTAATAAATAATAAACTTTTAGAATCTTCAATTAATCCATTTAGAATTCTAAAGGCCTCATTTATGCCCCTGGCTTTTTCTGTTTGATATCCTTTTTTAATTTCCGCAATCTCATTTGGATCTTTTGCCTTTTTTAATGCCGCCTTATATTCTCTTTCTATTTCCTGATCACTTGATAACCCATCAAGGCTGTCTAAAACATAAATACAGGATTCATTTTGATTCAAGATATTTTGAGCATGAGCTTTAAAATCCTGAATAGTATAGCTAAATAATGGCTTATTATCTTTATCAAAAGCAGGAGGCTTTATTCTATCTTTCAATTTACCAAAAAGATGGGCCATATCAAAATGATTTGCAAATTCAGTATCATCATAAATTAAATTATAATCATCAAATCTTTTATCATAACAGCATTCAGCAAGCATAGTCAGCATTAATATGCTTTTTCCCCCTTGACTTGCCCCTGGTATAGTATTCATTGACCCCCTTACAAAAGCCCCAAATGGGTTATCACTACAAGCACAATTAAGCAAAGTACTTCCTGATGGAATTAATATACTTGTATCAATCGGTTTCTTTCTTTCAACCTTTCTTTCTGCCGAAGCTTCGACTTGTTCAGATAATGATTTATTTTTTCTTTTTCGAATTACCATTGACAAGTCCTTTCTTTATAAAGTTTTGTAATTTTTCTTTATTGACTTGCCATCGACCTGCAAATTTATGACCAAGATTATATCTTTTGATCCACATAATTAATGATGGTAGATTAGGTTTATAGCTTGCTGCAAGCCAACTTTTCTTGATTATTTCCAGTGCTTCTTTTGTAGTTATATACTTTGTTTTTTCTTTACTCATTTTTCCTTTCCTTTTTTAAAAAAAGTGGCAAGAGACAGGATTCAAACCTGTATGGGAGATCCCACCGACGTCAGAGCCTTACAAGGCTGCGTCTCCCCACCGTCGTAGTTGTGTCTATCAAATGATAAGCCTTTATATTGAACACGATTCCCTTGTGGGCACTTATCAATTCCGCTACTCTTGCCACATTTATTATGCATTATAAAACTCTTCAACTCCTTTACTTTCTATATTAGCCACTTTAATTGATGTAAAAAATTCTGCAATTTTCCATGAATTCTCTGGATTATTAATTCGCAAAGGTGGACCAATACATCTATATTTATTTTTGTTAAGATGTATAAATAAAAATTTCCAACCTGGATGATACCATCTTTTATCTTTACTAAACATAGGTTCTATATGAGAATTAAATATAGGTTCTGTTTCAGAAATAAAAACATCTTTTCCATCAGTATATAGATAGTGCCAAGTTTCACTTTTAAGTTTGTGCATTATTTTTTTCTTTGCCTATGAACTCGGCCAGAAGTTTTCTTTTCAGGTTCTTTTTCCTCTAATTTCTTTTTGTCTTCTATTGCTGCACAAGCCGCAAAAGGCTTATCCGCACAAGTTTTGCATTTTCCGGAATCAAGATCGGGCTTTCCAAATTCTAAATCATTTGGGCATCCATCTCCTTCTTTCCAGGGAGTTTCTGCATCTGCATTTTCATCTTTAGGGCTTCGCCTTGTCCTTGTTTTGGGCGAAGAAGCAAAATCATCATCGGTAGATTTATCAGTTTTATCGCTATCAGGATCTTCATCCATACCAAGATGCGTTCTAAAAAAATCATCATATGTACAAATTTTAAGAAGGGCATCAAATGAAACTGTTTCTTTAACAATATCTTC
>SDBV01008771.1_pt1 | contig 13578 bp, 9 predicted proteins | sample 2277081 | NCBI WGS metagenome assembly SDBV01 (sample SAMN10402039, study PRJNA504765) | marine sediment metagenome | isolation source: marine sediment core GS10_PC15, 223 cmbsf | place: Arctic Ocean: Southern Knipovich Ridge | collected 2010 | reverse complement strand
ACTATCGGCAAGACAAAGATCAGATGGATGAAGATGAAGCATCCTCAGGAGGCCTACAGCTATCGCTTCGAAAGCAGCGGCAAAGTGGTAATTTTTTCTACCGATTCCGAAGTGACTGAAAAAGAATTCGAGCGGACGGAAGAAAACCGCTGTTATTTCGAAGGAGTCGATCTGTTGATTCTGGATTCGCAGTACACGTTGGAGGAATCCATAAATAAAATCGACTGGGGACACAGTTCTTACAGCATGGCCGTGGATCTGGCAGCCCAATGGAAGATAAAAACGCTGGCCCTCTTCCACCATGAGCCCATGTACGAGGATAAAAAAATTCTGGCCATACTGCGCTCGGCCCGCTGGTACGCGCGCCATCTGGAAAACAACCACACCAGGGTCGTGCTGGCAGTGGAAGGTTTGGAGCTAAGCCCCTGATGCAGCGACAAACGCCGTTCGACCTTACAGACAAAGAATCGATCGGTCTCTACATGCGCCTCAAAAAGGATGAATCGGCGCTGGATGATACTATGACGCGGGTATTGCTCAGAATCGAAAAGATCCTCTACCGTCAACTGACAGTCGAAGATATGGAAAACATCGAGTCCACCTATGACCGAACACCTTAATGGCTCTCGGCCGCAGGCGAACGGTTGGCGCCGCCGGCCCTTCAATAACGTTCACCAGCGCCATGTCGCTGCTGTGGCAACCGCTCTATTTCTCTCGATAATCGGGCTTCCGGCCTGGGCACAGGCCCCGCCCGCGGGCACCGACGTATATTACGAGCTCCTATCCCCGGTTTTTTTGGGCGGGGCGGATGTAAGCACTTCCACGGAATCTCCGATCGCCGAAATCCTCAATCCCGCCGTTTCGGGCCTCAAGCAGCGGAGCACCGTCGATCTAAGCTATCTCGGCCTGCTCGGCCCCGCTGACGATCCGGGATACGGCAACATTATCAACGCCGGATTGGCTGTTCCCTCGGCCGTGGGAGTGTTTTCAGGCAACGCTCACCTGCTGATCTCGCCCTTTGCAGGCGTCGATCTGGGCACGCTGGTGTCCTTCAACCTGAATTTTGCGAAGGATGTCTATCCTGATTTTCTGGTGGGCTTGGGGGTCGATTTGCATTTTGGCTCCAACGACGCATTCGACTGGGGTTTGAGCGCGAATATGGGTTTTCTCCATCTTCCGGGAGATCTCGGCTTTCTAAAGGATTTTACGTGGGGTGTGGCCGTGCGCGAGTTGGGCAAAGGCTTCTCGCCTGTTTCCGGCAGCGGGGCGTACCCTGCGCCGTTTACTCCCCATGTGGCCGCCGCTTTCAACCTGATCAGTACGGAAATTGTCAAATGGGGGTTTGCCGCGGATATATCCTTGCCGTTTTTCCAGGGGTTACGCTGCGCGTTGGGCACGGAATTATCTGTCGCCGAAACCTTTTTCCTCAGGGCATCCTTTCCGGTCTATCTCGAGAGCTGGTCCACCTTCCGGCTTCGATTTCCCAGCTTCGGTTTCGGACTGCGTTTCCGAACGGACGTGCGTCAGACAGAGGGTTTCCTGGCCGAACGAGGGTGGACCCGAAGCGATGTCAATCTCAATTTCGCGGCGGCGCCGTTGCGCGACGGGCACTGGGTGTTCGGCGCCGGGGTCAATATTCCTCTCGGTGTCGTCGATAACCAGCCCCCGGCAATTACATGGGGCGATTCGATAACCTACCTGTCCCCCAACTTTGACGGAGTGCAAGACACCCTCGTCGTACCGCTGAAGGTTACGGAAAGCCGCTATATCGAGGGCTACCGTTTCACAATCAACGACGCATCCGGAAAAAAAATCAGGGAGACACTGAACAAAGATCGAAGATTGGAGGAGCAGGGAGGCTTTTTCGACAGGCTCGCTTACGTCAAGAAAAGTATCAGCATTCCGGGCGATATGCGGTGGGACGGAAGAAACGACGGCGGGCGGCCGGCTCCGGACGGCGAGTACACCTACCTGTTCGAGTGCTGGGACGACAGCGGAAATATAGGGCGCACAGACCCGCGACAGGTCATTCTGGACAGCACGGCGCCGAGCGTAGAGCTGGCCTGGATCGCTCCGGGAGATCGCATGTTCTCCCCCGATCAGGACGGGGAAAAAGACACCCTTCTCATAGAGCAGAACGGCAGTCGCGAAGACACCTGGGTTGGCACGGTGCACGATGTCGACGGCCAGGCAATCAAGCGCTTCGTCTGGAGGCGCCAGGCGCCACCGGACTTCGTGTGGGACGGAAGAGACAACGAGGGAGACCTCGTGAGAGATGGAGTATTCACGTACCATGTAGCGGCTCGAGACAGGGCAGGGAACAGCGCTTCGGCCAGGATTGACAACATCGTGGTCAACACCCGTTCCATTCCCATCGAAATCGACGTAGTGCCTGCCGCTTTCTCGCCCAACGGAGATGGTGTCAAGGACAGCGTCAGTATTGGCATAGACATTCCTGTCCGGGAGGGTTTGGAACAGTGGGTTCTCCGGGTCGTCGACGAGCAGGGCCGATCCCGCAGAACGTATAGCGCAGTTGGCGACCTGCCCCCCAGCCTGTCATTCGATGGTCGGGGTGAGAGGGGCAGTCTTCTACCCGACGGCGGGTACGCAGTCGAATTGACACTCACATACGCGGCCGGCCAAAAGCCATCGGCCCGATCATCCTTTTTTACGCTGGACACCACAGCTCCGAGAGCCCGGGCCGGCGCATCCCCCGCCGTGTTTTCTCCCAATGGCGACGGCAACAAAGACTGGGTCACCATCGAGCAGCGGACCTCCACCGAGCTTGTCTGGCAAGGCACCATCACGAGCTCGCCCGGGGAAGTCGTTGCCAGTTTCAGCTGGCAAGGGACGGCAGCGGATCAATTCGATTGGAAGGGATTGAGCAGCGACGGCGCCCTTGCCCCCGACGGGCGATATACCTATCGCGTATTCTCGACAGACAACGCCGGCAACTACGGCACTTCCACGCCTGTCGAATTCGAGCTCGATACGGAGGAAACGCCCGTCATCCTCACCGTCGATCCAGAGCACTTTTCACCTAACGGCGATGGTGTCAGAGATCGAGTCCGGCTGGCCCCCAAAATCGCTGTCGCCGAGGGAATATCCAACTACCAGGTGTCCGTCATCTCCGAAGAGGATGGGCAACCCAAAAAGCAAATCGAGGGCACCGTCTGGCCAAAAGACGCATTCCTGTGGGATGGGCTGCAGGATGACGGTAGTGCCGCGGTCGATGGAGCCTATCGCGCCGAGATCACGGTAGAGTATGCGAAGGGAGACCGGTCGACGGCCCGTTCGAACACGTTTTGGTTGGACACGGTTTTCCCTGAAGCGGAAGTCACGGCGAGTGCGATGCTCTTCTCGCCCGATGGAGACGGCAGCCTGGACGAAATTCTGATCGATCAAGCAACCGGCGGGGCGGGCCTATGGGTCGGCACGCTATTCGATTCGCGGGGCAACGCCGTTCGAACGTACTATTGGCCGGACAGGGCTTCGGGCTTCCGTTGGAACGGGACCGACGAGCTCGGTAATGCCGTACCCGACGGGTCTTACAGCTACGCGCTGCGAGCGGAAGATGAGGCCGGCAATACAACCCAAATAAACCTGCTGGATATTCGAGTCGACACAAGCCCGACTCCCCTGTTCGTCACCACTTCGACGGAGGGTTTCTCTCCGAACGGTGATGGCTTCAGGGACACCGTTGAATTCGGCCTTTTCGCGCCGGCTCCGCAAGGCATGCGCGAATGGGCGCTGGAGATGGTGGACCAGGACTCCGTCGTGCAGAAACGCTGGACCGGAGAGACCGCGGATTCGCTGCCCACCCAGCTCGTCTGGGACGGTCTGAATGACAACGAGGCGGTTGCAGAAGGACGTTACCGGGCGGTGTTGTCCGCGGTTTACACCAAGGGAAACCAACCGGTGGTGGAGGGACAGCTGTTTCTGCTGGATGTCAGCCCTCCGGGCGTTGACATCGCCATCCAGCCTATACCGTTCTCACCCGACAACGACGGTGTTGACGACGATCTTTCCATAACTATCGCGGCGGACGACGCCAGTCTCATCGAAAGCTGGTCTGCGGTTATAAGCGATCCCAAAGGAAGGGCTTTCACGAGCTATTCCGGCGAGGGCAAGCCGTCGAGTGCCATAATCTGGGAAGGCCGCTCGGATCAAGGCGAGTTGGCGGCCGGAGCCACGGAGTATGCACTGACGCTCCGCATCCGGGACGTGCTCGGAAACAGCACGGAAATGCGCAGGGCGATCCCTGTGGGTTTGCTGGTCCTGCGCAAGGAAGACACCCTGAGCATTACGCTCGCGGTGCTCCCTCCCGTTGACACAACATCTGGAATCGAACAGAGTCTGTCTTCGATTGGATTGGGCGATGATTTACTGCGGCACCTGGCAGGCCTTTTGAATAGATACGGGAGCTATGTCATTCGAATAGAGGGCCATGCCGACGACAGCCCCGCCCCCCCACAGGAAGGCAAAACCCCGTCCCTCCGGCTGGCCGAGGCGGTAAAATCAGCACTCGCGCGGTTGGGGGTCGACCCGGCCCGGATGACGGCGGAAGGTCTTGGAAACAGCAAGCCGCTTTACCCAATCGACGATCATAAAAACAAGTGGCAAAACACGAAAATCGAGATCGTGCTCTCCAGGTAAGAGCCGGGCCTCAATGACTGTCAAGGACGCGCTATGAGAGCGAAGACACTGATCGGCATTTTCGCGATAGTGGTAGTCGTGACGCTGGGATCGGGATTCAGCCTGGTATTGGCGGCCAGCTATCTGAATCAGCCCCCGGCCGGCCCGTCGGATAGAGATGGCAATTTCATGATTCATAAAGGCGAGGCCCTCTCCAGCATCGCCCGCAGACTGGACAGTGAAGGAATTATTCGATCCGCCCTGTGGCTGAGATTGCTGTCCAGAATCCGGGGAACGGAGAACGCTTTTAAAACGGGCTTCTATCAGATCGGCGGCGGGGTCACGACAGACGCGGTCCACGATCTGCTGGTCGAAGGCGAACAAACCTTGGTCAGTATAACCATTCCCGAGGGGTGGACGATCTCCAAGATTGCCGCACTGCTCGAGTCCAACAACATCAGCAGCGCCGATGAATTCGAAAACCTCGCCCAATCCGCCTCCATGGTCAATGAATTGCTCATACCCGGCGACAGTGTAGAAGGCTATCTCTTTCCGGATACATACCTGTTTCCCGCCGGCTATCCGGCGGCGGATGTTATACGGACTATGACGGCCCGCTTCTTTGCCGTGCTAAAAGAAGTTTACCCGGATTATGAGAGCTGGAAAAGGAAGAACCTCCACAAAGAAATTGTTCTGGCGTCCGTCGTAGAAAGAGAATATCGCATAGCCGATGAGGCGCCCTATATCGCGTCTGTCTTTAAAAACCGATTAAAGTTAAACATTGGGCTTGAATCATGCGCCACAGTGGAATATATTATTACGGAGATTCAGGGAAAGCCGCATCCTGAGTATATTACGCACAAAGATCTACGTATTGATTCACTGTATAACACGTACAAATGGCATGGGTTGCCGCCGGGGCCCATTTCAAACCCGGGCCGGGTAGCGTTGGACGCCACGTTTAATTCGGCAGTGACCGATTACTATTATTTTGTGCTGAGAGACCCGACAATCGGAGAACACTATTTTTCTTCTGATCTTGGCGAGCACAATCAGGCAAAGTATTTCTACTTGAAAGGCAAATGAAGGCTAAGTTGGACTGAACCTGAATGGGAATTTCTGACAACGTCAAGGCGGAAATCAAAAACCGCCTCGATATCGTAGAGGTAATCGGCGAATACGTAACGTTGAAACGGGAAGGACCGCGATACGTAGGCCTATGCCCTTTTCACAACGAAAAAACGCCGTCTTTCAAAGTTACCCCTGAGAAGGGCGTATACTATTGCTTCGGGTGTCAGGCCAAGGGGGATATCTTCAGCTTCATCATGGAGATAGAGAAAATGACGTTTCCGGAATCCATGACGCTGCTGGCCAAAAAGGCCGGGGTGGAGATATCCTACGAGAGGCGCGATAACCGGCAGAAAGAGGCATTGCTCGAGCTGTACCGCAAAGTTGCCGGAGCTTTCCATTATCTGCTTTTACAGTCTCCCGAAGGAAAGGCAGGCACGCAGTACCTCGCAGATAGAAAAATCGAGCCTCAGACGATCGAGAAATACCAGATCGGATATGCTCCGCGGAACAGGCGATGGCTCGGTGCGTTTCTCGAGCGCAAGGGATACTCCCGCGAATTTCTGAACGAGTCGGGACTTTTCACTCGGGGCAAGCTCGATGCGCTTTTTTGGAACCGCGTAATGTTTCCCATCCTGAACACTCGCGGCGAAGTCGTCGCCTTCGGGGGCAGAACTCTCGATCCGAAGGCGGCCAGGTACAAGTACGTCAACTCGCCGGAAACTCTGGCCTTTCGGAAGCGGGAAAACCTTTACGGCATCTATAACGGCCTTTCAGCGATCAAGGAACAAAAAGAGTTCTTTCTGGTTGAAGGGTATATGGATGTCGTGGCGATGTCCCAGATGGGCTTTGACAACTGCGTCGCTCCTCTTGGAACAGCTGTAGCGGAGGCACAGTTGAGGCTGCTCAAGCGTTATGGCGTGCGGGGTATTCTTCTTTTCGACGGCGACGATGCCGGCACCAGGGCCGCGCGCAGAAGTATCGAGCTGTTCGAAGGGTTGGATATGCCCTGCAAGATCGCCGTTTTGCCCCGAGGGAAGGACCCTGCCGATATTATGCGCTCCGATGGTCCCGCTTCCATCGATGACCTCGCCGCGCGCTCCGTAGGTGGGTTCCAGTTGTTGCTCGAGAAGGCCTTGACCGACAATGACACCACGAACCCGACAGGCAAGCAAGCGATTGTGAGCGAGCTCACGCCTTTCCTGCGCTCGGTTAGCTCCTCGGTCAGACGGGAGGGGTATTTTCAGCTGCTGGCGGAAGCTCTGGATGTTTCCGCCCAAGCCGTCGAGCGAGATTTTCTCACAGGCAGCAGAAGCACACACAATCCCCAGAGTGCACAGACCCCGAAGAGTGAATTGACGGTGGATCTGTTCTTAATGATTGCCATAGCAGCGAATCTTGATTATTTTTCAGAAATAAGACTCTCCCTTGACTGCAATGATTTAGAGGATCAGAGAGCGCGACTGCTCTATCTATCGATGGAGGATTGCTTTCGAAAAGAGAATCTCGGTCTCGATTGCGTGTTGGAAGATCTGGCGGACGAGTCTCTGAAAACGCTGCTCCTGGAGAAAATATCTTCCGACGAATTCTCGATCAACCAGGAATTGCTGGTCTTCGATGCGATGCGACAGATCAAGAGTCGGGCACTCAGAGAACAGCGAAGACAGGTTGCATCCCTGCTGCGCAAGAGCGAGAGGGACGAACCATGGAGAACAAAGGATCTTCTAGAGGAGATTATGGTCATAGACGGTCAAATCGAAGAGTTAAAGGTGACGAGGAATGTCAGATATTCAGAATGATCCCGCCATGCAGAAGCTGATCGAGTATGCCAAGGGCAAAAGCACAGTCAGCTACGACGAGGTAAACGACTTCTTACCCGACCATATGGCAAATCCGGACAAGATCGAAGATGTTATAACGGTGTTGGAGCAGAATAATATCAAACTCGAAGACGAGGCCATGAACATAGCGGCCGAGGCCAAGAAAGTCGTCGCTAAAAAGAAACGCCTGGTCTACGACGAGCGAGAAGCCGCAATCGACGATCCCATTCGCCTGTATCTCCGCGAAATCGGCAAGGAGAACCTGCTCACGGCGGAGCAGGAGGTGATTCTTTCCAAAAGAATGGAGGAAGGCGAGGAGATAACTAAACGGATTATAAGGAACTCGGGATTCTTTATCACCGAGTTCTATCGCTTCGGCCAAATGGCAGTTTCGAAGCGCGACCCGCGTGAAATGAACCTGACGAAGAAAGAAATTACAGATTTTCTGGCCGAGCGCCGCAGGCTCACCCAGTTCTACAGAGACCCAATCCGGGAGTACCTGCACATCATCAAACCTTATCTGGAAATGAAGTCCAGGATAGAAGCCGCAGGGGGCGATATCGTACATTCGGAAGCGTTGATCAAGTCGCGCAAAGAGATACTCAAGAAAATAAGAAGGGTCGAGCTTCACCTCGACGATCTCGTCGCCATCTCCGATAAATTTTGCGTGGCGGCAAAGAAAATAAAAAGCATCAATAAAGAGCAGGATCGGTTGGAAAAACGCCTGGGCGCTTCCTGCCAGAAGGATCTTCGCAATATCGGCCGCCGACTCGCAAATACGCGCGAGCGCGAAAAAATCGAGCGGGAACTGGCGCTTTCGTCAGAGGATATCAAGAACAAGATCCGCATAATTCAGGTCGACGACAAGAAGCTCAGAGCTCTGGAAAACGAATTCGAACACAGTATCGAAGAAATAATCGACATGGCCAAGGAGATCAGCCGCGGCAAGATAATGTTGAAGGGCGCCAAGGACCGGTTAATCAAGGCTAATCTCAGGCTCGTAGTCAGTATCGCCAAAAAATACACCAACCGCGGACTTCACTTTTTCGACCTAGTGCAGGAAGGCAACATAGGCCTCATCAAGGCAGTGGAGAAATTTGAGTACAGGAAAGGATATAAATTTTCCACCTACGCCACCTGGTGGATCAGGCAGGCGATTACGCGGTCCATTTCCGACCAGGCTCGCACGATCCGCGTACCCGTTCACATGATCGAACAGATCAACAAGGTGCTCAGGGAATCGAGACAACTCATGCAGATGCTCGGGCGGGAACCCACCGACGAAGAAGTGGCGGATCGCCTCGGGTGGTCCGTCAGCCGCGTGAAGTCCGTCAAGAACGTCGCCCGGGAGCCGATATCCCTGGAAACTCCCATTGGCGAAGAAGAAGATTCTCTTCTGGGCGATTTCATAGAAGACAAGGATGTAGAGAATCCTGCCAATCAAACAGCCTTCAGATTGTTGCAGGAGCAGCTCGAGGATGTGCTCCGGACTCTACCGCCCAGAGAGCAGGCAGTGCTGAAAATGCGTTTCGGGCTCGAGGATGGCTATTCTCTGACTCTCGAAGAGGTAGGGCTGTATTTCAACGTTACTCGCGAGAGGATAAGGCAGATAGAAGCCAAGGCTTTGAGAAGGCTGAGGCATCCCAAGCGAAGCCGTAGAGTCAAAGACTTTTTAGATAAATAAGGAGCAAATTATGATGCAGGAAATTTTCGATAAACTCAGATCTCTTCAGGAAATATTGTCCAACAAGTTCGAAGTCGAAAACGAGATCGACGACATTCCCAAGGCGCTGGCAACCAAGACAGAATTGCTGAATCGCCTGAAGATCACGTACATCCAGAAAAACAATGAGCTGGCTGACACCAAAATAAAGATCAAGACCACCAGGCAGAAGATGCTCGACGCCGAAACTGAGCGCGAAAACTATGAAATGCATATGGACCATATCAAGACTCAACGGGAATATGAGGCACTGGACAAAGAGATCAAAGATGCGACCGAGAAAGAGCAGGATTTCAGAGTAGACCTGCAGAATCTTCAAAAATCTTTAGAAGAGATGCAGGAGAACCTCGGCAAAGAAGAGCTGATGATCGAGCAGCAGGAAGAGGAAGTCAAGACAGAGCAGTCGAGAATAAAACAAAAGGTAAAAGAAAAAACCAAGGCGCTGCAAAAATTTCAGAAGGACGAAAGCAAAATCACACCGGGTCTGGATGAAGAGATCCTCTTCAAATTCGAACGCATTATTCGCAGCAAATCCGGTCTGGGTATAGTGCCCGTAATCGATGGCGTCTGCACGGGGTGCCACATGCATATGGCTGCGCAATTCGTCAACGATATTCGAATGAGCGCTGAAATCATGTTCTGTCCTGACTGCAGCCGAATTCTGTTCTACAGCGAAGAGGAAGAGCCGGCGGCGTTCAACATGGATTTTTTCGATGGTGAGCAGGCGGATACCGACGACGAGGACTACGAAAACGCCGCCGCCGAAGACGATGCGCTTGCATCCACTTCGGATGATGAATAAACAAACCTGAGAGGGGAGGGTACACACTTTCGTTTTCTGCCGATAATGAACCTGAGAGGCAGGCAAAGCCATCGCTGCCCTGGCGGTTGCGCAGGGCAGAGGAAAGTCCGGGCTCCACAGAGCGTGATACCGGGTAACACCCGGGGGCTGCGGGTGAAAATCCACAGCCACAGAAAGTGCCACAGAAAACATACCGCATCGTTGTCTCCACGAGGCGATCGATGTAAGGGTGAAATGGTGGGGTAAGAGCCCACCGCTTCTCTGGCAACAGGGAGGGCACGGCAAACCTTATCAGGAGCAAAGTCAAGCAGCAGGGGAGGCTCACTCTAATCCTGCGGGTAGACTGCTGGAGCGCTCCGGCAACGGATTCGCCCAGATAGATGATGGCTAAACGGAGCTTCGGCTCCCAACAGAACCCGGCTTATTGCCTGCCTCCTTTTTTTCCAGGCATTATAGTACAATGATTGTCAACGTCGATAAGTACAGATACCACTCCGGCCGGCAGGCGCGGCTCCGGCGAAAGAGGATTACGCTCCTCGCGGCCGTGGTTGTGGCATTGGCGGCGGGGCTGGCGTTCTTTCTCTTTGTTCTTCCTTTGATAGCGGGGCAGGGCCCGGGTTCGCCCGATGTAGATATCGTAGGCCTGTGGAATGGCGGGCTCTACGACAACGTTATCAGCGTCTGCCGAAAAGGTCTGACAAAAGACCCCATGGATCGCGATTTGCTCATGTTCTATGGTTTTGCCAAGTATTATAAGGCTTTCTATGAAAAGGCGCTGGAGGACAAGATCCCTCTGCTGGATGAAGCCGTCATTTCCCTGAGACGGTCTCAACTGTCACCCGGTCTCACCCACAGGGGCCAAGCCTATTATATTCTAGGCCAGGTCTACTATCACAAAGGCAGGTTTTATTTCGACCTTGCGGCAAAGTATCTCGAGCTATCCCTGGAATACGGGTACAGCGGTAGAGAAACCTACGAGTATCTGGGCCTGGCCTACGGAGGGCTGGGGCAGCCCGAAAAAGAGCTCGAATATTTTCTCAAAGCCGTGAAGCAGAACCCGACGGATCTCATACTGCTCTCGGCCGGCAAGGCCCATTTCAAGCTCAAGAATTTCGACGCCGCGGTGGGTTTTCTCTTGCGCTCGATCAACAAGACGCAGGACGGGGACGTGGAAAAGGAGTGCCGGCTGAAGCTGGCCGAGATATATTTTCATATGGACGATTTGTTGGAGGCGGAAGCACAGTATAAAGCAATCGTAGCGCTGGATTCCAATTCCGCGGTTGCACACTTTCAGCTTGGTGAGATATACTATCAGATGAGCAACATCGTAGAGGCTCGAGCCGAGTGGAGGAAAACTCTCGCGATCGATCCTTCACATTACGGGGCGAAACTCCGTTACTATAAGTAGAATAGGGAGCTGTTTCGATGGGAGTTGGCAATTTTTTCAATCGATTCTCAACTGATATAGGTATCGATCTGGGTACGTGCAACACTCTGGTTCACTTGAAAAACAAAGGTATAGTACTGAGTGAGCCTTCCGTTGTCGCCGTCGAACGTGGGACAAAGCGGGTCGTCGCGGTTGGAGCCGAAGCCAAGCGCATGCTCTGGCGGACTCCGGGGGACATTGTAGCTATACGGCCACTGCGGGACGGTGTTATCGCAGATTTTGAAACCACAGAAAAAATGATTCGCCATTTTATCGCGAAGGTCATTCCCAATCGGTGGTTTGTAAAGCCACGCATGGTAATCGGAGTCCCCGCCGGCATCACTGAAGTAGAGAAACGGGCAGTGCGCGAGAGTGCTGAACAGGCTGGAGCCCGAGACCCTGTGTATCTGATAGATGAATCCATGGCCGGCGCGATCGGCGCCGATATTCCTATCTTCGAGCCCGCCGGGCATATGATCTGCGACATAGGCGGTGGCACTACCGAAATAGCCGTCATATCCCTGGGAGGCATGGTGGTTTCCAACACCATTAGAATCGCCGGGGACGAATTCGACGAGGCGATCATCAAGCATGCCCGAAATGTGCACAACCTGATCATCGGCCAACAGACATCGGAGAACCTGAAAGTGGAAATCGGCAACGCCACCCCCGATGGCAAGATCGAAAAGATGGAGATAAAGGGCACCGACGCCATAACGGGGCTGCCGCGGCGAATCGAGCTGGATTCCATTGAAGTCAAAGAATCGCTTCAGGGCCCGATCACCGACATTATCGAAGTCATCAAGAGAACCCTGGGCCAAACGCCGCCGGAGTTGGCGGCCGACATTGTCGAGCGCGGGATTGTCCTGACGGGCGGAGGAGCCCTGCTCAAAGGATTGCCGAAACTGATAGCGAAAGAAACGGGCGTGCCGGTAATACTGGCTGAGAATCCGCTCATGTGCGTTGCCCTGGGTGCGGGTAAGTTCTTGGAGAGCTTAAAGGACAACGGGAGAAGATTCTACAATTTTAGAGCCTGAGCGGGACAATGGCAGGCTTGAGATCATTCGCGGCAAAACACAAGCAGGGCACCGTCTTTGTCTTCTTTGTCGTGTTTTCGCTGTTGCTGGTCATAATTACCAACGAAAATTTGGTCGTAAAACCCAAGGAAATCGGGCAGAGCGTTCTCTCCGTATTTCAATTGGCGATTTCCGGCCTCGTGCGGTGGGTCTCCGGCACCTTTAATTCGATTGGGGAGTTGAAGCAGGTCCGGCAGGAGCTGAGCCAGATCCGGCAAGAGCTTCTGGAGTACGAACGCATATCCAGAGATATCATCGAGCTGCGGCTGGAGAACCGGCAGTTGAGAGAGCTTCTGGATTTCAGGCAAGAGACGGATTATCGGAGCATCCCGGCCGAAGTCATTGCCCGTCAGCCGGGAAATGTTTTTTCGATTATTACCGTAAACCGCGGGCAGAGCAATGGGGTCACGAGATTCATGCCGGTTGTGGCGCGTCAGGGCGCAATGATGGGCCTGGTGGGCAAGGTGATTACCGTCGGATTTTCGACTTGCACGATCCTGCCACTTTTCAGCCAGAGCTCGTTCGTCGCCGCCAGGTTAGAGTCCTCTCGCCATGACGGTCTCATCAGTGGCAAGGGCGAAACTTCTAACCTGATCGTGATGCGGAATATCGGGAAAATGGCGATAAGAGAGATCCAATACGGAGATCTCGTGCTTACCTCGGGCCTGGGAAGGATCTTCCCAAAAGGCATTCCGATCGGAAGAATTCGAGCCGTTTATTCGGAGTCTTACGAGACGTCGCTGGAGCTGGATATCGAGCCTGTTGTAGATTTTTCGAAGCTGGAATACGTGCTCATACTGGATGCTGGAGAATAGATGGGAAAGCCGCTAAAGCTCACGCTGCTGTCGATTGTCCTGTTGGGTACGGCTCTGCTGCTTCAGTCGACGGTGCTCGAGTATGTCTCCATCGGGGGCGTCAAGCCCGACCTTTCCCTCGTGATTCTGATTTTTATTGCATCGAGAACGGGAAGCATGATAGGGCAGATATCCGGTTTTGCGGCCGGCATGATTCAGGATCTCATCAGTTAT
>SDBV01008770.1_pt1 | contig 13579 bp, 20 predicted proteins | sample 2277081 | NCBI WGS metagenome assembly SDBV01 (sample SAMN10402039, study PRJNA504765) | marine sediment metagenome | isolation source: marine sediment core GS10_PC15, 223 cmbsf | place: Arctic Ocean: Southern Knipovich Ridge | collected 2010 | reverse complement strand
TGTGTTTTCTTCGACTTGTGTAAAGCAAACGAGAGCGCGATCATCGCCGGCTGGGATCGTCATATCCGCCAGTGTGAGTACTGTCGAATCGAGGATTTCGCCTGTGTTCTCCGATCCCAGGACGGTCGCCATCTACCGAACCCCTTGGGTACTAAGCTCAAAGTGAGCGGCAGTCGTCAGCCGTGTCCTGATAGCGCAATGCATGCGCACACGTCGGTTCGGGTTACGCGGTTCACGTAGGTGCACCCACAAAAACGAAGCCATGAGCAACTCGCCCTGGGCCGGGTCCTGTGAGTACTTTCCGTTTGCGTCTACATACCAGTCGCCGCCATCCATGCCTCCCAAGGCGCGAAGCTCCCACGTAGCCCCGCCGTCGAACGAGAGCCATATCTGAGCGCGAAGCACCTCACTCTCCGGTGACTGGCCTTCCATCTCCGGCCAGGACGTCCGGTCCAGGATCAATGTGGCACGATCCTCACCGACGGCGACAGCAACGCCCAGAGGGTCGCTGTCCACAAGGCCGGCACCACGCTCGCGAGATGGCAGGACGTCGATACGCCTCATCGAGACAGACTACTCCTCGAAGTCCATGTACGCGTCGAGCGTTTGGGCCTGAGCATAGAGTGCTCTGATCGCCAGTCTCCCCGCGCCGCCGATGACGATCTCACGGCTGAATGCATCCCGGATATCGAACGCCGCCTGCGGGTGTAGGGTATGCGTCCGAAGGATGTCAGCTGGTGTAGGCTCCACCGTGTAGATCGACGTCGCCGTCATGAGCAGCGTCTCCGTGATCGTATCCTGAAGCTTCACGAGGGCCAGTACGCTCGCTGTACCCAAGTCTGACTGCCTCAGAATGTCGATGATGCCCGGCTGCTCAGTGTTCGAAATCCCTGCAGCTCCGCACCCATAACCCAGCAGCGCCGCACGATGGTTCGCCACCGTGAGAAGCTGGATGATCGTCTCCACTGTCGCGGCAGCAACTGCCTGACCGGAGACTCGTCCCGCACCTTCGAGCCTAGCCATTGTTCGTCCTCCATTTGAGTCTGCCGCGTGAGCGACGAGTAAGACCTTCACCATCTTCTGCGAGCCATTTGAAGAACTGACCGCAGTTCCCACACATCATGTGACCAGATGCTCTCCTAGTCCTGTCCATAGTGACGAGATGCTTCTTGTTACACCAAGGACACGCCAAGCGCGTCTGTCTCACATTGATGTCCCTCGTTACTTCTATCTCAGCAGCGATCGTATCCTTATCCCAAGTCGCGAATGGGTCGGTATGCATCAGGCTGGCCTCTCGATTCCATTAGCAGTGACGCTCACCAGTGCTCGATCGCTCTGGACTAATACCTCCTCAGGATTATCAACGTCGAAGGTGAACGTCACCCTCTCATCATTCGGAGGTATTCCCTTATCAAATACTATAAAGTTCTCAGGTAGTGTCGCAGCCCCTGTAGGTCTGTGCACAACCCTCACCCTTGCAGTAGCCACAGGATCTCGGTTCACGAAGATGACCTGAATATCAGCCTGTATGTTAGCACCTGGAGCGTAAAGCGGTGTCTCCACACTTGCCAATAGATCAAACTGACCTAGAATCATCGTCTGCTAAACCTCGCCCTTGCTTCGACCTCAGGGATATAGCTGTCCCGGATCAGAACCCCCTCCACCGTTGTTCCAACGTCTGCTGATCTCTCCTTAATCACGTTGACGAAGATAGGATCCGGCATCTGCCCGGGACCAACTCGACCGTCGATCTCCTGGAAGGTGATAGTTATCTCTCCCTCAGTTGAACTGAAGATCCAACCATCTTCTGTACGAACAAGGATATCTCCCACAAGTGGGATTGCCCCTGATGCTGCAGCCCGAAGCAGGGCCTCTGCTTCAAAGCGAGTAATCATCTGAACCTAGTTCCTGTTTCCAGACTCGACGGCGGCTTGGTGAGATCCTCAGCTGACCGAGCGATCTCAACCCCTCCTGCAGGCATCTGACCCTCAAGCCATTCCTCACTCGGGATCAACCGAAGCAGGTTCTGAGCAGTCTGGAAGATGAGCGTGGCTCGATCACTCTCACCCAAGTCCAACAATGCAGACCTGAGCGCGAGGAGATGGATCACTCGATCATATACTCGGGTCAGCTCCGATACATCCGTTCCCGACGCCAGCGTGGTCGGCTCGTGAACATAGAACATATGAAGTAGGTTCTCTGCAAACGGAATCGGATGAAGAAAGATGAGCCGGTCCACTCGTGCGAAGACCTTAGGATCTCCAGTCTTTGCTGCATCGAGCCTCTCGAAGTTCTCAATCGAGGTCTTCAGTATCCGTCTCTTCTTCGTACGATCGGTGAGGACCAGCATCGCGATCAGATCGACTGGAAGCAGGTAGTTATCCTGATCAATCACTGTCGTCGTCTGAGCGCACTTCCTCCTGTTCTCCAGATCCAGGATGATGAACAGCTCTACGATCCCGTCATTGATCCAACGGTCGAGCCGCTCATTGAACTGAGCCTTGTCTCCGAGTGCGAGTTGCAATCTATCCCTGAACCCATCTAAGGTCTCAAGTCCCACGCGGCACACTCCTTTCCGGCTGAGTCTTCGACAGCCCACCCAACAAGAATGAGAGATCTTGATTCGTCAGCCTGCTCTGCAGGAAGTTGATGGCTCTGTTGAGCCAGACAATGGCGCGCTGATCCTCCCCAGTCGCCAGGAGACCGTAAGCTGGGGCCAACAGGATCAACGCATTATCTACAAACGAAGGGAGAATCGTGACGTCTCCATCCGCTCCAAGAAGAGCTGGTGTAACCTTGAAGAATGCAGTCAGACTCACGATCGCATCCGGTGGAGGAAACACCAGAATCTCTGCAGCACTTCGAGTCCATCTCTTCACAGGTCCGTTGATGCTTCGATTCAACCTGAAGTATTCGTTCTTCGGTACCCAGGTCAAAAGATTATCGTTGGTGTCGTCTCGAACCAGATCGACGACCAGTGGATCTACGGGCCCTACGTAGTTGTTCTGTCCTACCACCGTGGGAATGACTAGCTCTCCATCCAACTCTGAGAAGTCGATGCCACTTGCTACGTCGATGTAAGCGAGATTGATCCACGTGTCGACTCGAGGATCTGGAATATCCGTCTTGTTCCCCATCGAGGAATCAACCTCGGTGCGGAGTTCAAGCAGAGTCAGGACGCCCATACTTTCCTCTTCACTAAGTCCACGCAGACTCCTCCATTCTCCCTTGTTGCAGCCTCTACATGCTCGACGGAAACCATCTCAACACCATCAGGGAGGCGGAAGATGCCGTCCTCTTCAACGGACAGCGAAGCATCGGGCTGAAATGAAACCAGCAGCCGATCCCCCTCTTCCATACCCTGGACCTCTAGACCATTGCCTCGCCGTGTGGCGAACCAAGACGTCGATCCAATTCTGATGCTATCGAGAAGAATAGCAGTCACCAATCTACCTCGTTCAATGATTGAACGCCTGGGGCTTACGCTCCAGCCGAACCGTCGATTCCTCTCCACTCGGTCGCACCGGCGCTCAGACGAGCGATGATGCCGAACCATGCAGTCTGTTCCCGAGCGTCGAACCCACTGACGTCCTGAGGCTTCGAGCGCCAGAAGAAGTTCAACGGATACGAACGTGATCCCTTGGAAACCAAGTTGAACCAAGCGTCCGGGTCCGTGATGTACTGCGACTTCATCGGGACGAGACCCTGATTCCCGGCCACGTTGACGGTACGGTCGGACTCGATCCCGTCCGTTGCCAGCGTCGTGGTCGTGAACTGTGACTGAGTCACCTCGAGTGCGGTGAACCAGGCGAAGATCGACGTCAGCAGAACTGACGGCATGATGTTGATCTTCAGATCTCTGTCGGTCCGCAGATCCATGAACCGCTCGAACGACCCCTTGAGGGCAGTCGTCGACAGATCCGCAGGTGCGGCCGGCTGGTTGGTGAAAGTGAGCGTACCCACTCCCAGGTGCGCCGTGTCGATCAACGACACACCGTCGTAGCTCTGTACGGTCGTGAAGGCACCGTTGATCACGGCGTGAGCCGTAACCTCCTCAGCCTCACGCATCGAACGCGCGAGGTTGGCGGCACCTTGACTGTTCAGAGCTCCGTATACGTCGTCCTCTACGGCCTCACGGGTGATCTCATACCCCAGACCAAACCCCGTGTGGATGTAGCGAACCTTGCCGCGGAACTTCGGCCGATCCATTGCAATCGGCGTTCCCTCGGGTCGCTTCAGAGCGATGGGCATCCCCGTGATCACCAGGTCGTCCTCGAACGCCTTGCCTGACGTGTCGACGGCGAATAGTCCTGGATAGATCGCCGGAAGCTCGTTGTAGTCGTCTACGAAGACCTTACGAGCACCAGGCTGGAGCAGCTCATCGAACTGTCCACGCACAACAGCCATGATCTCCTCCTAAGTCTGGAATTGCCGGATGCCACTGATCACGCTGACCTCGAAGAGTCCAGTGGTTCCACCGGGCTTGATGTAGATGTCCTCGATCGTGAATCGCGGTGCAACAGCGATATCGTCCACGAGCGCAACACCGTTTGCATCAACCCCTAGCTCCCGCAAGTCTCCGACATCAGCCGCAACCGGATCTGACAGTCCCTCCAAGAGGAACGTCGAATCCGGGTACGCGACGAACACGAGAGCAAACCCTGGATCTGGATCGAAGGTCAACACTGCATCATGCGCAGCGAAACCTAAGAGCACGGCCGGGTCTGCACCCGCTTCGATGATCTCCCCACTTGCGTCCAGCAAGACGGGAGCACCCTCGACGTACGTCGTAGCAGCTTCCCGAGGAAAGCGGCGGATCCTGCGACCTTTCATAACGATCGCTGGAAGTGCCATCTTATCCTCCTAGCGGTTTAACTGTCCGGGTCCACCTTATGTGAATCCGGCCCTGCAACTTCTCGTTCCACTGCCTCGGTCACGGAAGTTCCCATCGGACGAGCGCGGTACTCCTTACCACCCTTCACCGTTGTGATCTCCTCAACCGCCTGGTTGTACTCCTGCTCGACCCGCGTCATCTCGTCAGCTGTCGCACGGTCGAGTGCTTCCCGCATCTCCTGTCGTTCGACTTCAGCAATAGCCATCATGACAGTGTCACCGACCCTTACTGGATCATCGGGCTTGAGTCCAGGCATACCTCCCAAGGTCTCCTTGTCGAGATCCTTGACTAGAATCAGCCGGAACCCATCGATCTGTCGACTCAGGATGTTCGACATATCGGGCTTGTGCGTCGGATCATAGACCCATCGCACGGACTGGCCAGGGTTGTTCCTCTCGTAGGACTCGGCCAACATCTCCAGCCTACGATTGATCCGACCAGCGCTTTTCACACGGGTCACTGGAGCAGCTGCCTTCTTCTCCTCTGTGACCTTACGCTCCTCCGGCTCCCTGGTTTCCGGAGGTGCGATACCCCTTCTCAATGTACTCGGTCCATCGGTCATCTTGAACTCCTCAGCCCGTAGGCAGTTTCACTTCGAGAGGCTTGTCGCGAGCTTCGATCCACTCCTCAGGTGACATGTTATGAGCAGCGGCGATCTCAGTCTCCAGCTTGGTGATAGTACCCTTCACCTCGTCACCCTCAGGAGGCGGCGGAGGAGACGGTGGAATCGTGTTGTTCCCCCGAGCTGCTGCCGCCTTCTCCATGAGTGCTCTCGATCCTACGGCCATCGTGTATGCCCCTCTCACATTCGCCTCTGTCGGGGCAAGTTTCCCGTCCTTCAGAAGCGCGTCCACGTCGTCCTTGAACTCCGCGAAGTCGTCGATCTCCCGTGAGACCATTCCGTACTCCGCAGACCCCACCCGGCCCGACAAGTCTGTGAAAGCCTTGACGTAGCCCTTGCTGTCCATGTATCTGTCCATGGCCGCTTCGGGATCCTCCAACATCAACTCGCCCATCGTCTTCCCCTCGTTGGGGTCAGGCTCATCTGGAGGCTTCCGAATTTCCCCACGCAGCTCAGCGAGCTGTTCCTTCAACGTCTGGACCTCCTGACTCCTTGTCCCAAGGGAAGAGACCATGTGCTCGAGGATGAACTTTTGTTCTGCCTCTGGTCTGTCCCTCAACTCCTCCGGTAGTACATCTACCGAAACAGTTGCAGGAGGGGGAGGATCCTTAGGCGGATCTTCACTTTTCGGGGGATCAGCCGGCGGATCCTTAGAGGGTGGATCTGCTCCTCCACCACCAGGGTCTCCCCCTTCATCCATCAGTCGGTGAAACGGCCACTCAAACATCTCACTTCTCCTTTCTCATCAATGAAAGTTTACTGCTTCTGACTCTCCAAGAATTCCACGAGAACCGGGTCCGTCTCCTTCAATCTTTCCATCGACTCTCCTATGAGCTTGTTAATGTGACCCTCTACCCCGTCCTCCTCAAATTGAATTGTCGATTCCACCAAAGAAGATATCCGGAGGAATGTCTGGAGCGACCCCTGCCGCCGGAGGAACTCTTGGTGGGTTTCCGCGAGGCTCAGGAACTCCACTATCTCTACGCCCAGCAAGTTCAGCCTGGCGCAGTAGATTTTCCAGCCCGCCGAGCTTCTCAAGGACCTCAGCGCTCTCAACTCGTCTGGCGAAGGCCTCCACCCCTCCAAGGTCTTCTGGAACAGGAAGGACTCGCTCAAGTACCGTAAGCCCTGCAAGCGCCGCCTCCGGATCGGACGAATCAAACGTCTCCAGAACATCCGTGAGGAACGTACGACTACCCTTAACCATAGCTTGAACGACACTGGTTAGTGACTCCGGCGCCAACTGCGCAGCAAGGGGAATGATCTGTCCATACATCGTGTTCAGGAGATTGAACTGAGCCAACGAGTTCTCTCTCTTCACCTGCTGGTTCTGCAGCGAGGTAGGTACAGAGGTTCTGATAGCCAGCCCCAACTCCACAACTCTCGCCGGGAGTCTGAAGATAGCCTCCACTGTCTTGCCCCTATCTCCCATCCAGGCAATACCCTTCCCGTTCAGCCCGTACTGGAAGTATAGATCTATCGTTAGACCACCGATCTGATTTATCCCCTTTCGAATCGAGCGGACGGTCAAGTCGATTCTCTTCGCTTGTTCCTGCAGCAGAGCCAGCTGTGCACTCGCTGTGGTTCGAGTGACTGGGGATGCAGATCCAAGCACTGCCTCGTTGATCCCACTGAGCCGCTCTCCGTACTCACGAAGCATCAGCTCCTCATTCACGGTAGACGGGTAGATCTCCCCAATCTGCATCTCCCGAATATCGTTGTGAATATCCAGCACCTCGATGATCTTACCCGAGTACAGCGGATCACCAGGCTGTAGTCCTCTCACCCCCTTACGCTTCAGGAAGATCTTCAGCGATGCCAGGGTGATATTGTCACTCCGTTGGTTGAACCTTGCAGAGATGGCCTCCTGGATCTGTTCCAGCATCTCACACAGGCCCTGACCGTAGAACCTGTTCTCGACCGGGAAGTAGACCAGCTTGACGAAAGGCCGTAGACCGTGCCAGTAGGGATGGAACTGAGCACCGATGATCTTCTGAGTCGCCTCAGAGTAGTAGATCACGATCTCAGTCATCTCAGTATCGCCAGGCATCATCCAGCTCAACCAGATCTCGAAGATCACATGCTCCAATCTCTGCGTTGGCTCAGTCCCTTCGATCTCTTCCTGGACCTCCTTCGGGTCCTCAACCTGTCCGGGCTGTGCTACGTTCTTTCCATCCTTATCCACCAGACCTTCGATATCGAAGAACCGACCCTTCATCTTCTCCTCGAGAACCGAGCGATCATTCATTCTCAGTCGCTTACCACACCACCGAGAGTCCTGAATGTCACTGTCCCCAAAGCGACAGAAGAAGTCTTCGAGAGACATGTTGTACAGAGTCGGACCGTCGTGCAGGATCCGATTGATGGGATAGATCCCCGTCCCATCAGATGTCTCACGGAAGTATTTTCTCAGCTTGACATCGTTCCCTACCTCGATGATCGACGTGCCGTACTTCGCGGCCTCGATAATCCAAGGTACAGCCTTCTCATCCAGCTTCAGATCCCGATCTCCGGCGATGTCCATGAACCCCTGGATCTCATCGACGAATGGTTCCCACTCAGATGCCAGATCCTTCATTACCCAGTAAGGCCGCGCAGTCAGCGTCGCCTGCACGAGCTGTGCGGTCAGTGTATTTACAGCCTCCTTAACTACAGGAAGCGTCAGGTTCGAGGCACCGAAGAATGGGAATGTCTTAGGGCCTTCAGGAAGTGGAGTGTCATAGACCAATTTCCAACGAGCCAGCTTGCGCTCGAAGTCTGACCGCTCCGCCTTGGCTCTCGCTATCTCATCACGGACGAAGTTGGTAATATCTTCCTTGATAGGATTCCAGAGCTTGCCCGGTATAGGGCTAGCAATGGGCCTGAGATTTTGAGAAGCCTCGGCCTCGCCTTCAGGAATCTCATCGAGAACCTGAAGGTCAGAGGTCGGAGCGGTCAGAGCATCGGGCAAGGCCATCTTCTACTCCTCAGCCAGCGCTCGGCGCGGCGGGAGGCTGCAGGGTCGCAGGAGCCGTTGCAGGCTTGGCCGCAACCTCAGCCGTGATCTGAGCCGCGGTCTTGCGCTCGGTCGTCGGCTTGTCCTCAGCCTTGGGCTCAGGAGCTTTCTCCCCCTGAGGAGGATCTCCATCAGGAGAGAGTTCAGGCTCCGTCTCGGTCGAGGTCTCGTCCTCAGCAGCCGCCACTTTCTCCGCCTCACGATCTGCTCGAGCCTCGGCTGTCGCCTTCGAGATATTCTCGTGTGAGTGGATCTCGGGAGAGTGTACCACCATCTTTGTCATTCTTATCTCCTTATTGGGGTTAGACACAGTCCGCCCACTCAGTGGTCACAGGAACTGGAATGGTTCCGTTGGCCAGAGTGGTAAAGGGAGTCGCTGCTCCGAATGGGCTCACGTCTCCGTTATCCTCATAGTACTTCGCTCGGGCTAGATAGTTCGTGAGCGGAATAAGAACAGTCCCTGAGAAGGGGAGAGTTATCAGCTGTGTGGTCGTGAAGATAGAAACAACCGGACTCAAGAATCCTGGGTCCGTAGCTAACGTGATCTCCCACAACGTAGCGATATGCATCAGACTAGCGGAGCAAAGGCTGAACCCGTCAGGCCTACCCAGGTATCCTGAAGAGGATCAACGATGACTGTGGGAGGCTCGATCGTTGTGTCCTGATCGAACACCTCAGACGGAATAGGAGGCGGTTCTGCGAAGGTAGGATCGGTGGAAAAAGAGATGAATGACATCCTTCGATCGGATATCGTAGTTGGACCGATCGTGGATCTTATCCAACCAAGACGGGAATCGAGAGCTACGATGAGTGCGGCATCGTCACCCGCACTGATATCGTCAATATCCCAAACGGTTGGAACTGCAGGTGGGTTATTGAAGGCTGAGAAGGTGAAGTTGATACGGAAACGAGCATTGAGACCAATCGCCTCAACTCGAATGCGAATCCAGAAATAGACACCGGTACCGATATCCCCCTCATCGATCTCAGACGTCTGAACAGCAGCTTGACCTGGAGCAAGAAGAGTGCCTCCAAAAATCCGCAGCGTGCTGTTGAAGGTGTGACAAACAGCGAAGTCAGCACCCACAAAAGCCCCAGCAGCTTGTTCGAACGGACCAACACCGAACTTCATCCGGTCGCCGCTGGCACCTGCCAAATCGAAGAATCCTCGAGCTAGGACCTCAAAGGGTACACCAACGATATCATCGAAGGTATCAATCCCCATCCCTTGATGAGCTGTAGCATCGTTCTGTGCAACGACGTTGCCTTCACCTACACCTGACTCGTCAAGGATATCTCTATTACCAGCCGTTCCTCCGTATCCTGTAATACCCGAGGGCCAATCAGCTTGCGGAGAGAACTCACGGAAGTCAGTCGCACCGACGATGACTCCCGGAGATATCGTCCTAGGTATTCCTGATCTGACTGATGCCATCCTATTCCTCGAAGGTGTTCAATGGTTGAACAACTATCCCTGCGAGCGCTTCAATCCTGCAGCCCTACGAGTCCCTTCCCGCAACGAGATAATCGCGAGTGTTGCACTCGGTGCAGTCACGAACACCTGAGGATCGATCTCTGCAATCCCCAGAACACCGGTGAGATACGGAAGCCCTATTCCTGCAGCCATTACAACCAGTGGCTGGAACGGCTTGATGGCACCCCCGATCTTCCCATCGAGAATGCCAGTATACTTCTTCACAACGCCGAGAAGCGAACTGCCTCCCAGAACGCCTAGGATTGAGATCAGATCCATGAGTGCTAGCTCCATGTCAACCTCCAGGACGGCTCATCATACTGAGAAACTGATCGATCGCTATCCGTTCAAGGAACATGCTCTCAGCAACCATAGTCGCATCAGGCTGCTCCTCAAAGTCTCGTACATCTCCAATCGGAGCCTCTCTCCCGAACAAGCGAGCGATCCCTTGAATCATTTCCTGAGACTCCGGGCTGAACATGGGCTCCGGTCCGGACTCTCGAGTTGTCCCAACCTGTTTACCCGCCAGTGCGTTGATCAACTGGAAAAGGATACTCTGATTCTGATCTCCACCGAACGACGCAGGACGAACAGGGATTTCTCTCTCCGTTGGGAAGTTCTCAGCGAAGAACTGCTGAACGATCATCGCAATCAGTTCATCGTCCACGTCTACCTCCCATGTGCGTCCGATAGCCCGTTGCGTTCAGCTGACTCAACCACTCCATCTCATCGAAAGGCTTCTTCTGCTTAGAGCTGATCGGAAGGACACCGATGTGCTTAGTGATATAGTCGTCCTCCGCCCGTACACTCTCCATCTGCTCCGCTTCGGACATCAGCGCAGGCCAGTAGTCCAAGCTCTGGCTGAAGCAATCAACTCCATCGTCCCAGCGGATATTCGGGTGGAACTCGAACTGTTCAATCAACTCAGTCTGATCCTTGTGCAGCCACACCAGATTCGTTCGGGTCAGCGGCTGGATGCCCTTGATGTGCTCATCCTTCGCCCACTGAGCCTTCTCACTTCCTAGTGGAGGCCACTGGACCAGAGGAGGCATCGGCTTGTTGTCACGATCAGCCTTCTCCATCGTCCAGTACTTGATCGCTCCCTGATACCCTCGGTACTCCACAGAGATCAACGAAGGTCTCCACTTCTTATCCAACTCGAAGAGCTTCTCAATCGCCTCGTGTGGAAGATAGTGACCGATGTGGGTTTCGAGAACGATCCGATAAGGTAGCGGGGCTCCTCTCAGTAGTACGATGATCGCATTCTGTGACGAACCCCGCTTCTCCGCACGAGAAGGATCGTACATGATGATCCTGTCACCACCCCAAGGACTCATGCGAAGATACACTTTCCCATCATGAACACACTCGATCAGCCTGCCGTCCGCACTCCAACGCCAGTACCGAAGATCGTGTTCATCGAACGTGTTGAGCCCGGTCCCCTTCGGGCTGTTTGCATACTGAGCATGATACCGTTGCGGGTCCCACTTCTTCATCCGCATCAGGAACGGCATCGACACTTCCTCAGGAAAGATCACCTTCCCGTCCTCGATGTCCCGTCTCCAGAACACAGCCATCTCACCATGCTGTGTAGCGTGAGGTCCGATATTCTCCGCCTCAAATCCGTCCCCATACCTCTTCTGCTGGATCTCGTACAGATCTCCCTTCAGTTTTCTGGAGCCCGTGAAGTCAATCATCCCCTTGACCGCACTATTGAGCAGAGACTCCAGACCACCGGCCCATTCGATCAGCTTCTGCATCTCCACGTCAGACCGGATGTGCTTCTCGGTCACGAGATCGTCTGGACGGATGATATCGTAGTGCCTCGACTCGACTCCACCCATCGAGCCGATTGCGTCGATTGTGGGCTCTCGGCAGACAAGAGTTCGAGGCACTATCATTTCAGTCTGGGACCATACTGCCTTGTTGAAACTCTTCGGGATCAGCTCAGGGAAGAGCCACCGAAAGAGTTCATTCATCTCGAAGTGCTGCTGGATCTCCCGCATGAAACGAGAGGCGTTGGTCCCTGTATCCGCAACGATCAGGATAGCGATGTTGCAGTTACGGATAATGTCCTGAATGGAGAGCGCGATCGTCCAGATGGTCGTCTTGTAGTGAGTCCGGGGCATCAACTTCAGACGCCGCAGTGCAGTTACTGTATTAGCGAACACACACATCGGCATGTGGACGTGAGGCACCAGCTTGTTATACCCCAGGACCACTTTGCACAGATAGTACAGCGATGTCGTCGCCAGGTACCGCATCTTCTGGCGCAGTTCTTCTGACGGCTCGGTCGGCTTCTTCGGTAGGTTCTCCGGGTCGGTAACCTCGTAGTCTAACCGTATCCCGGCGTCGTCAAACATCGTCTGACCCGTTCGAGCTTACAGGACCTCGAGGATCTCCAGGATTCGGAGGCATTATCGGAATCTCGGCCTTAGGCTCCTTCGGTTTGGGCTCAAGGTTCTGATACTCGACCTCATGCTGGATAATCTCGTTCGTTGCGGCCTCCATACGCTCAACTACGTCCTCAGGCAGCAAAGGAGGCACTTCAGTCTCATTTCCGTTGATCGGAGTGAAGCCTGCACGATCCAGAATCCCAAAAGCAGCCGTTTGTCGGATCTTTTCGGTGCGGGAGGTACGCATCTCCTCGACAATCTCGTCAAGGGCCTCATTTGCGTACAGTTTCATGCGGAGAGAGGTATCGAGAGTACGATCTGCTACCGTAATCGACATTCTGGCGATCTCATGGACCGCTCTGGGGTCATTCAGTACGATAGAGACGTGAGATTCGGAGACCGACAGCTTCTTTGCAATCTCATTATTCCGATCTCCACCCAGATGCAGGGCGATAATGAGTCTGTGCCGCGGAGACCACTTATCCGGGCTCCAGGCCTTATCACCCTGCATCAATGGTAGTAGATCAACGCCCATCTTCGTTCTCGACCCCTAAACAGATTGTCCCTAATCAGGGATATCTCAACAAATATACTAGTTAGTGTACCCAATGTCAAGAGAGGAACCCCATGTCTAGGGGCACCTTGGGAGATGGGTAACAGCGAGCGAAGCGAGTCCCGATGTCTGCCTTCTCTCCACCCTCAACACATCCAACGCATCGCCGTCTGGCGCCCAAAGCGCGTCATCTCAGAAAAATCTTATATCGCTGAGTCGGGATTCTGGGGGTCGCACTCTCAATGGGGGGATGCGACCTTTTCCAGCTGCTTATCCGAGATGTGTCACCGTGGGTGGACATGCTATCATGGGTGGACGTGGTAGCGCTGCTGCAACTCCGCTGCGCGGATACCACACGGTCAAGAATCGTGCCACCAATAAAGGGGGAAGGTATGCCCTTTTCCCAATGGCACGGTGGTTGCAACACGGTTCATCGCTATTTGACAACGGTGGTCGCATCACGGGTTCACCCCTTTCCACACCAGGAGTAGACCCATGATCAATCACACCTTCAAGGTTCGTAAGACGAAGCAAGACGAGCCGGATACCTTCACGGTCAAGATGCCGCAAGGGCTGGGCGATACCGGGCTGATTACGGCCAGGTTCGGAACAGTTGAGCGCATGATCGATCGGGCGAACTCGCAG
>SDBV01008769.1_pt1 | contig 13580 bp, 10 predicted proteins | sample 2277081 | NCBI WGS metagenome assembly SDBV01 (sample SAMN10402039, study PRJNA504765) | marine sediment metagenome | isolation source: marine sediment core GS10_PC15, 223 cmbsf | place: Arctic Ocean: Southern Knipovich Ridge | collected 2010 | reverse complement strand
AAAGGGGGATATGGATTTCTATCCGGGACTATATTGGAGCGTTAAAAGAAGAGTTATAAACTCCATTGAATATTTAGCAAATGTAATAGCTCTCAAGCAATGGTATCTAATTGTACGTTCTAAGTTTTTTCAGGGAAGTGATATGGAAAAACTACTTTATGAAGGTGCACTTGAAAAGCTTGAGATTATATTCAATGAGAGAATTAAAAGATTCAAACAATTAGCTAGTAAGATGGAAAAATCCATTGAATTATATAAATCGATTAAGGGTAATGAAGTGTCAAATGACTTGATAAATCAAAAAAAGGAATTATTTGAGAATATACAAAAAATAGAGAAAGGTTTTAACGATTGTTTATCATATTCTGGAGATGAGGAAATGAAGAATGAATTTTTAAACAATATTGATATAAAAAATAAGGATTTTATCAATGAAATACAAAATCTGAGTGAAGATATCAAAAAGGTTGGAACCTCTTGGCTTTTAAGTATCGTAGAAAATACAAAAAATGTCATATTGAATTATCTTCCATCTTTTATTTAACTAAAACTATGATTTTACACCTCTTTATTTAGATAGCAGATGAATCACGGGGAAAAGAAAAGATAAACAATTGATACTCGTTTTCTATAATAGAAAAAAACAAGTTGGGCTTTAATTATACGAGCTCGAGATGATCCGATAACAATTTTGGCAGAAAAAAATCTTCAAATCCTTATTTCTAGGAGATACTGCTACCTTCTTTTTTAGTTGCTTCGGAAAATGCATTGTGTCAACGGCTTTTAGTATATTACACCCATTGGGTCTTTAACATTTTTAACCTGCGGTTTTCTCACTAGTTCAGGTTTTTATAAAAAAGCTTGAAACCCAACTTTCTTCTTTTTTTTTGTAATTCTTCCAGAATGAAGATTAAGAATTAATAATGTATTCATTCAGATTTTTTGATTTCTCTATGTTCTTTAGTTATTAAGAATCTAATAATTTCTGTGATATTCTTTATTCCGTGATACTCTTTAATAGATTCTAATTTATTGAATACATCTCTTTCTAGAGAAATATGAAATTCATGTTTTTCATTGTTCATTATTTATCTTCTTTAAATTTTTAAATAATAAGTTTACTTTTCTTGGATTTTTTATGGATAAATTTGGATTAATAATGGATAGTTTTATATATGAATGTATCTCAATATAATTTGGATGAGATGGTCGGATTTGATCATATATAGAAATTTGCAATGATCGGATTTGATCAAAAACACAGTGAGAGGAACGAATACTAGCAAATATTAATAGATTTAATAAAAAAAACATCCGAGATCCCGTAATTGAGAATCCTCATCTAGTTTAATTAATATGTGGTTTTGGAATTTAGCAAAGGAGCTCTTTGTTATAATAATTAAATATTGTGAGAAATTATGAGTAGAACGGGAAAAGAAAGCGATTTGAGGTCATTCGATGCAATTTTAAAAAGTAGGAAGATCGAGGAAGTAATCGAGGTTCCAGAGCAAGTTAAAACTTTAAAAGATTTAGATTTTGAAATATTGATAAAATTTTTAACACTTTATAAACAAACCGAGGAATTTGAAAAACTACATCAATTTAAAAAAGCATCCGAGGGCTACTTAAAATTAGCTCAAACATTTCTTAAGAAGGGTGACAGAAAGAGTGCTGGACCTTTTTTTACCAAGAGTGCTCTTTGCTTGTATTATATTGGGAAATTTAAAGAATCATCTAAGTATTTTCAGCGCGCTTTGGGAATTGCAGAACAGTTGGGTAATTTACGGGAGGTAGGAGAAATTTTGACTAACCTCGGATTGATTTCATATGCTAAGGGGGATCTAAAAAGAGCCCTCAATTATTATAAGAGCTCTCTGTATATCGCAGAACAGTTGGGCAATTTAAGGCTACAAAGTCAAGACTTATCCCTCATTGGAATAATTATGCGTGATCGAGGAGATTTAGATGGAGCCCTCTACAATTATAAGCATGCTCTGAATATAGCAGAACAGTTGGGCGATTTAACGCTACAGGGTGGGATATTACCTAATATTGGAGTGATTTTATACAAACAAGAGGATTTAAGTGGAGCCTTTAACCATTACAAACAGTTTCTGGGCATTCTTGAGAAACGGGATAATCTAAAAAGGAAAGATCAAATCTTACCCATTATTGGAATGAAATTATATGATCGAGGGGATTTAAATGGAGTTTTCGACCATTATAACCAGGCTTTGGAAATACTAAATCAGTTGGACGATTTGACGCTACAAAGTCAAATCTCGTTGGACACCACATCAAACGTGGGATATGTACTCTTATTGGCATTCTATAGTTACGATCCAAAGAAGCATTAATACGACAATATGAGATATACTCAGCTCTTAAAACTAGCTTTTGAAAACATTATCTCGTTTGAATTTCCTGATCTCGAGGAGTAATCAAAATCAGCATTCTATTGAGAATTAATTCAATTAGATTTGAGATTCTTTCAAAATTTTTTGATAAAATTTAAAGTTAAGTTAATCTATAAAAGTTAATAATCCTTCTTAAAAAAATTTTTAGCTGAAGAATTAAAAATTTGGAATGATCTAATTGCTAACCTTCATTTCCATTAATATTGTCTTGATTCAGATTATACATGGCTATTTTCTTCTATGCCTAGTTATCTAATTTGACATATTAAGATTTCCATAGATCCAAAAATTTTCTCTATAAAAATATTTCAAAAATAGAACAAATTAGTACAATTTCTTTACAAATTTAAACAAACTTATTTGCTAAAGTTTAAATACAATTTTTAACCATTACATATAATGTAAAACCACAAGAATGGGCCCTCCTCAATTAGATTAAGGATTATTAACATCAATCTAAGAATAATAAAAATTTTAAGTTAGGAAGGATTGGCATATTAAAGAAATGTTATCACATTCATATCAGAAATAAATAATTTCTGGTGAATACTATTCCAGATCTACAAAAACTGAAGGTTATATTACTCGAAAGGCATCAGGAACCAGTTCTTCTCTTCCTTAGCAGTATGGGAGTTGCTCAATTTATCAAGGTTGATTGTGAAGAGGAGCCATATTCCGGGTTCTTGCATGCATGCCCGATTCCTACTGATGAATCATTAACGAATTCAGATATCCAAACACGAATTAAAAGGAAATTTGAAGAATTTAATTTAAAAATCGCTGATGTAGATGGTGATGTGTCGCTTCTACCTGGAAACACAATTAAAGAAATTCTTTCTAATATAGAGCTGAAGTTAACAGAAATTGAGGATGAATCAAACCCTATAATCGATTTACTCGATTTAGCCTCGACCGTGGTAAAAAAAACAGGTCAACAACTTCAAGCGTGGAAAGTTTCACATAAAAAATTAAACTCAAACTTTAAACCTCCTGTCAGGCAGCACACCACGGATGAGTTACTTTTCGAGGCTCATCATCATCTAGCTGACATCAATAATCAATTAGAGGAGACTGGGAGGGAAGTTTTGGAAATGCAAAGTTATCATTATTCCGAAGAACTTTCCAATAGGGAACATCCTGAAATAGGCATTGTCCAATCACAGCTCTTGGATCTTCAAGGGATGACACAGAAAGTTGATATTCTCCTTGAAGCAGAGAATAACATGGCCCAATGTGATACAATTGTTTATTTTGAAGCATGGGTTTTGAAAAAACAGATTACTAAAACAATTGAGGGGATAAATGAGATCACGAATGGCAGAAGTGTTATCGTGCAGGAAAAACCCAAATCCAAAGATAACGTACCTAACGTTATCAGACCACCTCCCCAGTTGTTAGAAGGTTTTGAAAAACTGACATTTTCCCTTGGATATCCACGCAAGGGAGAGATTAATCCGACTTATCTGATGGCACTAACATTTCCTTTTCTTTTTGGAATTATGTTTGCAGATGTTGGTCAAGGTTTAATTCTCTTTATCGGGGGCATCTTGCTCCTTATTATGAGAAACAGGGTTGATCTCAACAACGTGGGCGATCTTTTGCAGAGTTTGTTGCGCTCTGCTGGAATAATAATATTTTGTGGTGTTTCTGCAATGTTCTTCGGATACTTGTTTGGTGAATTTTTTGGTCCATCTGGAATTCTCCATCCCGTTTTGTTATTTGAAATCGGTCCTTTCAAGTTCGGTGGGTTTGATCCCATGCACGAACCACTTACATTATTGAGGTTCACAATTTTAATTGGTGTATCCTTTATCACGCTCGGATTAATTTTACGTGTAATAAACCACCTCAAAAGACGAGAATTAGCTCAGATTTTAGTCGCCATTTGCTGGATATGGTTTTTACTTGGCGGTTTCTTCATGTGGATCTCTTGGGGAGGTATTTCACAAATTACCACTTGGTTTGGCGCGGGTCTCCCCACGTTCTTAGTACTTGTCATAACTCCCTTGATTGTCATGTTAGTCATCATGGCAAAAACTGAAAGCTTAATGGAGGGTATTGACTTTACGATCGAAGTTTTCATTGAGTCATTAGGCCACACATTATCATTTTGCCGGCTTGCAGCCTTATTTTTAACTCACACGGCGTTAAACGCCATGTTCCTCGAGCTTGGTGGAGTAGAGAATGGTATTTTTCCTCTAGGCGCTATTCCCTTAATCGTGGTCGGTACGATCCTATCCTTATCCATTGAAGGTCTTCTCGTCATGATTCATTGTCTAAGGCTCCATTGGATTGAATTACTTCCAAAATTTTATTCCGCTAAGGGAATTCTATTTAAACCTATAAAGATCAAATAACAAATTCTAAAAAAAGAGATGATATTATTATGGAACCAACATTAATAGCTATAATCGCTGCGGCTATTAGTATTATTGTATGTGCTGGAGCGGCCATGTATTCAATAAAAGTTTGTGCACCAGCGCTTGCCTCAGTGACTTCAGAAAAGCCAGAATTGGGGAGCAAGTTGTTGATCACGATCATCTTAGGAGAAGCTCTGGCTATATATGGTTTGCTTATATCGTTCATGATTATTGGCCGTTTGCCCGAAGTCACAACTGAAAATCAAGCTATGGAAATGCTAGTTGCCGCAATAACAATAAGTAGCACAGCAATCATCGCCAGTTTAGGTATTTCGTATTGTGGTCCCGCGATGATGTCCGCCGCGGTTGATAATCCCAGGAGTTTCACGACCAATATTTTGGGGTTAGTATTATCCGAGGCATTGGCAATCTATGGTCTGTTGATATCTTTCATGCTTATTGGATGAAATATTTTGAAGTTTCATAAGTGAATTTTTCCTATTTCGACCCAAACTTCTTTTTTTTTTCAGCAAGTCTTATCTTGGACTTTTAATCTTGAAACAAGCCGTCCTTTAAAGTCCATAATAATTCCAATAGATTCCGCAATTAGAGCAAAAAACTATTCATCATGGATGATCAAACAAATAGTTTGATTTAGATTAATACTTTTCCAGTAAAATAAGTAGAGCACGAGTTTGAGCAGCATCTACGTTTCTCGCCGTTGCATTGATGATACATCTCAAATTCTTTATTTCCGCCCATTTCATATTTAGAAATGCCAATATATACCCGATGTTATAATACCGCATGTTTTTTTTCAACTCGTAAAAGCTCATCTCGAGTGGAGCTTTTTCCAGAATAAATTCCAAGCGAGATATCGGTGAATCTGATTCCTTCACAAGTTTTGTGAAGATAGTTTGATAAACTTGATGTTTGGTTTCAACAGACCTCAAGAAGTATTGAAGCGTAGATTTTATATCCGGTTCCTTAATAGCAGATTCCAAAATTTTCTCATCAATCAAAGCTGTGGGCATCAAATTCTCCTTGATATTTTCATTGTTGATCATTAATGCTTTGTACTTTAGAATGATCTTGACATTCAATGCATCAATCTCAATACCCAAGATATTGGTGGCGATTCTCTTGTCGCGTCCATGGAGATTTTTGATTTCTTTTAATATTCCTTTGATTACTTCCTTATCCAGAGCAGCTTCCAATGGAGATAAATCACTGATTACCTTTTGATCCTTAAGTGTCTCTTTCAAGATGAAACCAAAATCCTGGTCCCGCAGAGATCCTACCATATCACTAATCGAATTGACGTCGGAGAGAATTTCCTGGCACTTATTCCTATCATACATTCCCAAAGGAATGGTGTATTGTATTATATCTTCGATATTCATTCCCGCTTTTACCATTCTAAGCATAGCTTTAAGATTTAAAGCATCAAACTTATGTAAAACAGACACGAGTAAGTTTTTGATAACTTTTGATGAATCCTTAAGCAGTTTATTGAGAGTTTTTGCATAATTCTGGAAGAGAGCATCTTCGAGGAGACCCGGTTCAATTCTATCCCCACAGGTACTGACAATTTCTTCCCCGTATGTAGTATTTATCAAGAAGCTAAAAATTGTTTCAAGGTTATTACCAATTAAACGAACTAACTCATCTAAATTGATAAGTTTGAGATTTTCAATTGTAACCCTGGGCATTAAAGTATTATATTGATCCGGTTTCATAAGATTTCTCAGCTCTCTCTTTTCGCTTTCTTTGAAGAACCCTGACTCGAATTGCGTCTTGTTGTTCAATTTCTTCAAGCATATTTTCGATGTATTCAATCGTCTTATCGAACTGCGGGATAGTTTTGAATTGAATTCGATTGATTTGTCTTCTTTTCAGCGATATTACCTCAAGAAGTTCTCGTATTGCCGCGGTAAGGCTTGCGAGCTCGACAACGGCATTCATCACATTATTAATCCTTGAAGCGGCTTCTTCCAACTGTATTGGGGTATCCGTCAAGCTTAGTCTAGGTTTATGTTCATTTTTTCCTTGTTTAATAAGTTTTAGAAACGGGAATTGAATCCCAAGAACACCCGTTGCCGTACTTGTTTTTACATTAAAATCTATTGGGGTGGTCGTTAGTGCTAATTCTTTTACTTTTAAACTACCACTCACCATCTCAGCTTCAATAAATTGGTTATAGGATTTTGTTAAGACGTCATATAATTGCGTTTGTAAAACGGATGCTCTTTCCCTGTATTCAACAAGGGCAAGGATCAATACCTCCAGATCCTTCTGCAAAATATCCGCTATTCCTTCTGCTAATGTTTTTCGGCGTTTCAACGCTAATAATTCCAGACGTGTTGGGTGGACTTCTAATCTATCAGCAGACATGATCAGGACACTTTATTTTCGGTAATTTGGATGGAATTTCTTCAGGATTTTGGGATCAACTCTGGCTAGTTCCGACTCGGGTAATATTGATAGTAGATTCCAACCGATATCCAGGGTGGTCTCAATATCACGATTTTCATAGTAACCTTGGTTGATGAATTCTTTCTCGAACCGTTCTATAAATTTGAGATATAACTTGTCCGTATTTGTCAATGCCTTTTCTCCCGAGACCATGGCTGTTCCTTGAACTGTTTTTCCTTCAGCGTAGGCGTAATAAAGCTGGTCCGACAATTGTTTGTGATCTTCCCTTGTTTTATTCAAGCCAATGCCCTTATCCATCAACCGAGATAAACATGGCAATGGATCGATCGGGGGATAGATTCCTCTTTTGAACATACTCCGATCAAGGATAATCTGACCTTCTGTAATATAATTTGTTAGGTCTGCGATCGGGTGGGTTACATCATCGTCAGGCATTGTCAAGATCGGGATCATAGTTATTGATCCTTTCTTTCCTCGGATTATGCCTGCTCTTTCATATAACATAGCCAAATCCGTATACATGTAACCTGGGTATCCACGACGCCCTGGAATCTCCAAGCGAGAAGCGGAGATTTCACGCAAAGCTTCGCAATAATTTGTCATGTCAACCATAATGACGAGAACATGGTGGTCGTGTTGGAATGCAAGGTATTCGGCAGTGGTTAATGCAAATGCCGGGGTGAGGAGCCTTTCAATGGCAGGGTCCTCAGCGAGATTGATGAACATTACCACCCTGCCAATCGCACCCATTTTCAAGAAATCGTCTCTAAATAACACCATTTCATCAGAGGTTATACCCATCGCGGCGAATACGATCGTGAATTCGTCATCCGATCCGGGAACTTTTGCTTGGCTCACGATCTGGGATGCAAGTCGCTTGTGTGGCATCCCCGATCCGGAAAGAAGGGGGAGTTTTTGTCCTAATAACAAGGTGTTTAAGCCATCGATCACGGAAATCCCAGTTTGGATAACTTTTGTTGGATGTGCTCGGGAATATGGATTGATCGTCCCGGCGTGAACATCAAGAAAGTCTTCCGGAATTATATTTGGACCATTATCTATCGGCTTACCAACTCCTGAAAATGTACGGCCAAGCATATCCATAGAAACGGGTATCTTTATGGTTTCACCTGTAAAACGAATTCCTAAAGATTTGACGTTTAATCCAGATGTTTTCTCGAACATTTGAATAACAACTATATTATCACTCACGTCGATTACCTGGCCAGTTTTTTCCTCACCGTCTTGGGTCATGATCTTTACAAGTTCACCATAACCGACACCGACCACTGATTCACACATGAGTAATGAACCCTCAATTTCGTTGACCGTATAAAAATTTAAATTTTTATTGGATCTAGTCACTATTGATCTCCTCCTTCGCTTCTTGAATAAGGATCTCGAATTGATCATCTATGTCGGTTGAGAGTTTTGCGTTAACTGCATCAAATTCGGTCATTGGGATGATCTTCAATCGGCTTATGCCCACTTTAGCAGGAAGTGCCAATATTTTTTGCAATGGTACTCCCAATTCGATAGCAGCTCTAGTTCTTTCGTTAAACTTAAGTAATGTTCTAAGCATTTTATACGTTTTTTGAATGGGACAATACACGTCAACTGGATGGTAGGCGTTCTGTAACAAGAAATATTCCTTCAGCATCTTTGCTACTTCAAAAACGCCTCGTTGTTTATCACCTAAAATATCGGCTCCAATAAGTGCCACAATTTCCTTGAGTTCTTCCTCTTCTCGCAACAATGCTCTCGCATCTCCGCATAATCTTTTCCAGTCCTTATCAATACGGAAAAACCAGTCTTCGAGGAAGGACATGTATTCGGAATAGCTCATAAACCAATTAATAGCAGGATAATGCCTGCGATGAGCAAGATTGAAATCAAGTGCCCAAAATACCTTGGCTAACCGGAGCGTGTTTCTTGTTACTGGTTCAGAGAAATCACCCCCGGGCGGAGAGATTGCCGACAAGATGGTAATCGAACCTTCTCTATCATCCGTACCGAGTGTTTTAATGCATCCCGCGCGTGAATAATATTCAGCCAAGCGTGACGAAAGGTATGCTGGATATCCTTCCTCACCAGGCATCTCTTCTAATCGTCCAGAAATTTCACGAAGCGCTTCAGCCCATCGCGATGTGGAATCAGCCATTATTGCGACGTTGTAACCCATATCTCTGTAGTATTCTGCGATGGTAATGCCACTATAGATGCTTGCTTCTCTTGCTAGAATTGGCATATTAGACGTGTTTGCGATCAGGACTGCTCTGCTCAAGAGTGGATGATCAGATTCAGTTTTCTTAAGATGTGTGAATCGTTCCAGAACATCAGCCATCTCATTCCCGCGCTCGCCGCAACCAATATACACAATGATATCTGCGTCCAGCCATACCGCGAGCGTTTGCAATAGGACAGTTTTTCCCGTTCCAAACCCACCAGAAACAGCCGTGATCCCACCCTTGGCAACCGGGAAGAAAGAATCGATGATTCGCTGACCAGTTAAAAGTGGCGTATCTATGTGGAGCTTTGACTTGTATGGGCGTGCGTGCCGAACAGGCCACGTTTGCATCAAGAATACTTCCTTAATTCCATTAGGCGTCTTGATCTGAGCAATTGGCTCTGTGACAGTAAAATTACCTTCGGAACAAATTGTCTCAACGATCCCACCTATCTTTGGTGGAACCATGATTCTATTTACTATTGAAGGTGTTTCTTGCACCACCCCAAGAATATCGCCGCTGGTAACCTTGGCACCCTTAGAAATTTTGGGTTGAAATAGCCATTTCTTGTCGCGATCGATAGTAGGAACCTCGATGCCTTTCTCAATCCATGGACCAACTTTTTCTGCAATTAAAGTGAGTGGCCGTTGAATACCATCGAGAATTTGTCCCATGAGCCCGGGACCAAGCTCCACGGACAAAAGTTTTCCCGTTCCAATAACTTTTTCACCGAGTTTTACCCCTTCGGTTTCTTCGTAGGCTTGAATAATACCGGTGTTCCCTGAGATGCGGATTATTTCTCCAATGATCCCAGCTTCCCCCACCTTAACAAGCTCGAACATTTTTGCATTAGGTAGGCCCTTCGCCTTGACATGGGAACCGGCTATACGGGATATCGTACCAATTGTTGTTTCCGTCAAGATATGATTCACATTTTTATTTTTATTTGAGTTCAATACCTATTTTTCTCATAATAAGCTCCGTGATGGTATCTATAACAGGTTGGGAGGTACCGCCGAGAGTTGGAATTGAAATGATTATAGGAAACTCGTGTTCCTCTATGATCTCATTAATAAGTGCCCGATTTTTGTTTGCGATGTAATCCGTCGTTATTAGAATGGCAAACTCTGGTTTTTCAATGAGACCTCGCAAGAGTTTCTCTGCTCTTTCGGTTTTGTTAACCTCGAAGACATGCTCCAGCCCTCCTAGTTTGAAGAAATTTATCGTATCAACATCAGCAACCAACGCAATATTCGTGGGACATCACGGATTTTTTTTTAATTTGAGATAGAATTAATCTTAAACGTTGATTTTGATTAAAATTCCATAATTCTTAAGTTTTGCCGATTAAAGGGATATTTAAACCTTCAATTTTCAAGAATTTTTTATAATAGTTTGGGACATTACAACTCATTAATTGCACGTGGTTTTCGCCTGTGGGATAAATTACTGACAACTTCAGAAATTCTGTTGTATTTTTTCTCTCTTAAGTAAACATGTTGTACGTAGGATTTGATAAATCATGTAAATAATATCTGTGCGATTTTAAATCGGATCTCGCTTTCGAAATTGTTCAAAAAACCCTCAAACGTGTTATTCATGACAATTTTACCATCAGTCGTTTGGATTATCGCACCGCCAATTAAATCGTTTTTTTTTGCAGATTTCGTGATCTCGGTCTTAGTGCCCGTTTTTTCACTAATCTTCTCTGCCAACTTATCCAAATCCAATGGAAGGGTTGAATCTCTTTCATTCAAGATCACTTCCAAGTCTGGTGCATCCACGATAATGCCACCTTCCACGATGAGGTTTTCGAGGACAAGAAAGTATTTATCAGTTTTTATCCGTGTGTGTAGAGCGTCCTTTACTTGGTTTAGAACGTTTTCGATTAATACGTGTTTTTTCTCGAGAATCAACCATTTTGCTTTGCTTTCGGCGGAAGTTGTGTCACGTAACTTGTTTATCACGGAGTCATTTTGTGCTTTTTTATCTATTGAAATAACTATCTCCCTCGCTCTCTCCCTACCTTTTTCTCGCTGCTCTTCTAGGGTGCTTTGGGCCGTTTTCTTCGCATCTTGAATGATCTTTTCAGCGGTTTCATGTGCCTCGGACAATATGGCTTCGATTAGCGCAACAGCCGATGTCGTGGTTGATATTTCACTCAGTTGAAGTTTAAGTTCTTTAGGACTCATTTCTTCTCGCCCCTATTAAATATCATATCCAGAATATCATTCACCGCTTTCTCGTGATTAACTTTTGCCCTGATTTCAATTTCTTTTGCTTGTTGCTCTGCATTACTCAGAATCTGTTTTATTTCTTGATCGATACCCAAACTGCTGCTCTTTTGCAACTCGTCGGCTCTTTTCTCCGCTTTATCAATTTCGGTGAGAAAAGCCTCTTCATTTGCGGCTACGGATTTCTTTAACAAACCTTGTATGATCTTTTCAGCCTCGATAGAAGCAGTATATATTATTTTTTTGGCTTTCTGTTGATTTTCTTTTATTAAATTCAAAACTTCAAGCATACCTAACACCTATAAAATCTTATTTAAATCGTTTTTTCAATCAGAATAAGAATTGCTTAACGATGAAAAAAGGGATCAGTAACTTTTAAATTCTTCCACAACTGGAGTTCATTATTTTTTTCTTCAGTAACGATCATATTTTGTAGAATAACGGGGGTTATATTCAATTTGCTAGAAAAAGCGGAGGTCTTTGCCTCCCTGTTTAAGTTCTTTAATTCTGCTATATTTTCTGTTTAAGACTATATTATTGTAGGAGTTGGTCTCGGTACAGACAGAGTAGCGGAGGAAGCAGAACTTACAGCTAACGGGTTTGCAGATAGGGGTTAATTGAAGGAAAAAAAAATACAAGCGACGGTTATTCATTTTTTATAACGGAAAAAAACAAGTTGGGCATTCCTTATAAGAACTTGTTATGATCCGGCCGCAATTTATGCAGAAAATGACCCTTAAATCTGTGTTTCTAGGGGATACTGTTTCTTTTTTTCTTGATTGCTTTGGAAAATGCATCGTATCAGCGGGTTTTAACACAATTACACCCATAGGATCTCCAACATTTCTAACCTGCGGTTTTAACACGAGATTATGTTTTTCTAAAAAAGCTTTCAAAATCTCAAAAATGAATAACAAGTAACTTTTAGGTATAATCTATTTTATCTTCAAAAATTTTTGCATTTCAATTTTTTCTTTATTAGATATTTTTTTCTTAAATTGAAGAAGTTTTCTAATTAGTCTTTAATGAACAGTCACAGTCTTACTAAGATTTAAAGGCTTGTCTGGATCCAAATTTGAATTTAAAGAGGAATAATATGCAAGTAATTGTAAAGCGGGAGTAAATGTTATTGGGCTGAATATATTATGATATTTATCTCCTGGTTGGGGTATTTTAATTGTTAGATCACTTAATTCCGAAACAATTTTATCACTTTCAACAATGAGGGAAATTATTTTGCCGCCCCTTGCCTTAAATTCCATAATATTTCCAATTAATCGCTGATAAGTCTCATCTGGGGGGGCTATAAATATAATAGGAAATCCTTCTCTAACTAGAGAAATTGGTCCATGTTTGGCATGTGCTGCAGAATATCCTTCAATAAAACGACAAGCTACTTCCTTTAATTTTAATCCTCCTTCTTTAGCAGTGGCAATTGATATTCCTCTTGCTAAAAAGAAAAATTGTGCACTCTTTTCTAAAGTATCTACGATATCTTTTATCAAATCAATATTATTTTTTAGGAAATTTTCTATAATTTGAGGAGTTGCCCTTAATGCTAATTCATACTTCTCAATTTCTGACTCTATTTCAACTTTCCTTAATTTTGCTATTTCCAATGCAATTAAAGCTAAGGTGAGTACTTGGGTAATATATGTTTTAGTTGCTGCTACGCCAATCTCTGGTCCTGCTTGAGTTACAATTACATGATCGGAATATCTGGTGAGGGTAGAGCCCACCACATTTGTAATTGTTAGGATTTTTACATCTTTGTATTTTCTCGCCCATCTAATTGCTTCAACTGTATCTATTGTTTCACCTGATTGCGATACTGCGATTATTACAGAATCCTTTTTTAATGAATTTGACAATTGAGTTTGGAATTCAGAACATTCAATTGCTTGA
>SDBV01008768.1_pt1 | contig 13583 bp, 8 predicted proteins | sample 2277081 | NCBI WGS metagenome assembly SDBV01 (sample SAMN10402039, study PRJNA504765) | marine sediment metagenome | isolation source: marine sediment core GS10_PC15, 223 cmbsf | place: Arctic Ocean: Southern Knipovich Ridge | collected 2010 | reverse complement strand
TTTTCCGTCCACAGAATATCGGACCGCCAAGACAACCTTATCGGGCTCAACAGCTTTGATGAGTGCCGTTGCGAGAAAGCGACGGCCGATGACATCGTCTTTGATTTTCTGTGCAAGCGTAGTGAATTCGTTTTCGTGCGGAAGGATCTGCAGTCCCCGATCCGTGGAATCGTAGGCATGTTTGATACGTTCAGGAGGATAGGCACCCCAAAAAAGCGGGCTTTCTTCCTTCCAAGCATTGAACAGACTGTTTCGCAGCCATTCCTCCACTGGCTTATTCACTGATACTGACACGCCGTAAACTAGCGCATCTCGTGTAGCTCCGGGCCTCTGGGCTATCTGCACCTGAAGCGATTCCGGATCTACATTGCTTGGAAGAAGTACTTCAACTGCCAGTTTTTCCCAAACGCCTGTCCCACGATGCGCTATGGAGATAGTCTTTATGATTTTGGAAACTCTCCATTTAATAGTCAACAATACTTTTTTGGGTTCGTGCGCCAGTACATCTGCTTCTGCTCGCACTCTCATTCCTGCCCAATTGCCCGGAATGCTTTGGAGCAAGTTAACGTAACTTGACGCGTCCGGATGAATAATCGCCGCCGCAGTACCGTCTATCGAAAAGTCAGCGCACGAGACTCGGCCAGCCGGAAGCACTTGCCAATGTTCCGGCCCACCGTCACCCAACCACGAACTGAACTTGCCATTTCTTTGGATTTCTTGCCAATCATCAACGGCTATGGGGAGTCTTACAACGGTGGTGGGGCGAGAAGTCACGGTTTCTTTCTTTGGCGGAGTGACAGGGCTGCTTGCCTGCGTCTGAGTCTCATTGGCTTCTTCTTCCGCGCTTTTGATTTCGAATGCCGTTTCCGTTATCGTCGCAGCTTCCACTTCGAACGCGATCAGGTCTTGTAGGAATCCAGGCCTGAATTTAGTTCTAATACTCGATGGGTTATAAGAGTCCGTAAGAATACTGTGGCTCAGGTTTCTAAGCAGATCGGATGAGGAATTCGAATAACTGTTTGCGAAGTAGATCGAAACCTTTTTGGGATATGATTCTCGTATGGCGATAATGGCCATGGCCCTTTTAATAGGAGTGTCCCCGTTCATTGCGAAGTGAGTGAGTATACGGAAGCGTTCCTGAGGGAAAGCGCCCAATTGCAACTCGAATTCCTGTGCCAGTTGATTTATATAATCCTTGTCAAAATACCGCTTGCCTTCATCCAGACGCACCTGCAAATCAAGATGCATCCGCTCGAAGGCAACGATAAAGGCCCTGTGTCTTTCCCACAGTTCTTCAAGTTCTTCTGGTATTTCTATGTTCTGTTCGTTATGGGTCAGCAGGTCATAGATCTCGGAATCACGAACGGGTGTACGAAAAAAAACAGTCCGAAATCCCGGAGCCAGTCGAAACACAATGAAGGACACCAACAACGCCGAAAGAAGCAGCGCAATTATTGTTCGCCTGCGGCCATTGCCCTTTCTGTCGGCAGGATTAAGCAAATGGAATCCTCCCGCTTTCTATCAGGCTGTCCACACCCAGACAGTACTTGCTCACGGCGAGGTTTTGGAGAGAATACTTCTTGACTATCCCATGCACCCAAAACGGCATTAGATTGTCGAACTTAATCTCCAACACTTCCGCGCCACGCGGAAACACAGGGACCGACGCCGCCAACGTAGTATCCAACGACCTGGCAGCCATTGCGCGAATGTCCGCATCAAAGGTTATACGGACGCTCGAGTCGCTACGCCCAAAATAAGCCGTACGCACATAGTCAATGTTCACTAACGGAGACATTCTTTTCTGGGCGCGCCGCACCCAGTATTCACGCAGGACCTCATCATTACCTTCAGGATCTGGGTTATGTCCCGAAATTATGGCCTCGTACTGCTTCTGCGTCAGTGCCGCCTTGCGCTTAAAGATCCGATCGCCAAATCGTCCCTTGATTTCAAGGTTTCGCTTCGATAAGTCCGGCAGGTAAACGCGAATCCTGAACTTCCTGCGCAAAAGCACTCCATCAAGTTTTTCGAAATAGGAGGCCCTGTCGAGCGAATCCATGTAGAGGCTTCGGATTGCGTAGGTTCCAGTGTCACCCTGGGCGTGGCTGTCCAAAACTGAAAAGCTTCCGACGTCGTATCTAACGGCCACTTTTACGGCGGGAGGAATCAGGAATTTGACTTCATGCCGCATACCCTTTGGGAAAAACTTGCCGTTTACAATAGCCATAGAATAAAAACACCTAAGGAAAAGAGATTGTTGGATTCAAGCTCAGATAACCCAGTGGCAGTTCATCGCCGGGCAACTCGCCGCCGGGTTCAAGGACATGATTCGCCAGCATCGCGCGCGCCGCCGAATCCAGCACCTGCCGATCTTTCAAAGGGCCTGCCGGGTCAAGGACAAGAGCGTCATCAAGCTTTGTGAAATCAGGCTTCGCCACAAAACTGTTGTTGGCCCCCGCCGATTCCTCCTGAAGCATGCACGCGTTGAAGGAAACTGACGACCATGGACCCTGCGAGCTCTGATTTTCATTCTCCCAAAACACGCAGTACTCAGCCAAGGCTTCCGCACCTCCCCATACAGCTTTCTTCTGATAGGCCGCGATTGCGGTTCGATTTCTCACGAAGGTGCATGAAGAGATTCTTACAGTCGATAAATCCTTGGAGGCAACGCCAATTTCGCATCCTTCAATGTAGTTGTCAATAAGCACAATGTTCGAGCGCTCTCCGGCGCTGATAGCCTTGTCTTTTGAATTGAAAAACTGATTGTGGCGCACAACTGTCCGTGTTCCGCTCGTGTCTACGCAATCGCCTTCGTTGTCTCGAAAAAGGCTGCGCTCGACAATCACGTCGCTCCAGTCAAGGTCTATCGCGTCGGAAGGATTCCCAGCGAATTCACAGTCTCGTATGTAACCGCTGCCACGCTTATAGTTGAGGGCGTCTTCACCTTTGCCGTTTGTGAAGCGGCAATGCGACAAATTCAACTCGACACCGTAGGCGCTTACGCCTCCACTGAAATAGGCGTTGGAGCACATATCTTCGCTGTACCCGCTGAAGAAAGCATATTCAAATAGACTGGCCCCTTCCTGGGGACCAACCAGCGCCAGAACGCCCCAAGAGCCGCCGTCATCGACTGCACCCACAATTATCGGTTTGGCCTCCGTTCCCGCCAAATGCACGGGCGACCAGCTAAAAAGGGAGGTTTCGGCCGCGAATCTCAACTCGGATCCGGCCTCGACAAGAAGCGTTGTGTCTTGAGGAACAATTATCGTCTCCTTAAATTCATATTGTCCCTCAGGAAGGATGAGGCCGCCCGCGGGGTTCTTGGTAAACTCAGGGTGGTTCTGACAAAAAACTTCTTCCGTGACACTGCGCAACGCATAATCTGCATCTTGTTCCGTTGTCAGCAGAGCGTCAACTATTGTGTCGCGTTCGAAGGGTTCTCCCGTAACGGCGTTCACAAGCGAAAAGTGTACGCGTTCAGGACGCTTCGCCATTGAACCGCCCGTGATAAAAAAGTACACTTCATCCCCTACAATATAGGCATTTTCATACATCTTGGAGTATACAAGCGTTTCGTGCGGTGGCGTAAAAATAAGTCGTTCTGTTTTGTTATTGGCAACAAATTCTCCAACTGGAACGTCGTTCTCATCCAATTCTTTATTTCCGTTGGAGTCTGTAAAGAGCAGAAAATTGTCAGAACCCGAGGCATAAACGCCGTCCATCTGGATTCGCTCTATAACTAACGGACCAAAGGAATGGTTTGAAAACCTTAGAACATGCACGGCATCTGAGGCCCTGTAATCCCCAAATGTCGCTCTTATCGAGGACCTGCTGAAAGAAAGCGCCTCACGAAGCACTATCATATTGTGCTTCAAAATAGCGCGCCGGGCATCGACAGTCTTCTTGGTAACGCTGAATTTGTCTTTCCTTTCCAATTCTTCCAGGCCTGGAAGAATGTTTTCGTGAATGCTGTCGTATGCACTCAGAACTTTCTCGCCATCGTCCGAAACCCATTTCCAAAGGACGCTGTCTCTGAAATGGCGGTACTTTGGCTCTGACAGAATCAACCTTTCCCAAGAGGTCATGCGGTAGAATACGTGTAGAGACGAATCTATGGACTGATTTACCCTGTCATTGATCTCAGAAATGCTGATGTCCCATGGAATTGGCTCGAATCGAGCAACCGTGTCATCGTAATAGAAGTAATGATTCTCCGGCACCAGCGCGTGCCGGGTTCCAGACAAGACACACAGCGCCTGGAAAACAAGGTACTTATCTACATTCATCATGGTTTCGTAATCGTGAAGAGTCTCCGCTTCAAGAAGTTTGTTCAATGCACTTCGGTAGAACGCTTCCCTCGTAAGACCAGAGATTTCGTTCTTGAAATGGACCACGTCTACGGTTCCCGCGCCAAGTTGGACCTTTGATTTGTTCAAGGCCCTCGCCTCATAACCTAAATCCATGTAACGGAAAATCGCCGACTCTGGCTTGCCGTTGGCTTCAAGAAACTCAGCGTTGGGCGACTCTACCAGGAAGTAGAAATACGACGGACCCCCATTCACCGACATGCGAGCGAAACTGTCTCTAAAGGTGAGGAGGCCTTCTGACTGGGCCAGGTGGTTCATCAGAATAGGTAATCCGTAAGCCTTTCGCTGGGGAATAACGAAGTTAACCTCACGCATTCCGTGAAAGAGATTGTCCTTGGGAAATTCTATGCGCCAAGACTTATGCGGCCCAACCCAGTGGACAGGATGGTCGCCACGCATGCGCGCTTTGACCTCATAGACCTTGTCCCCTTCGCTTAACACAGCAGGAAACCAAATATGGTCTTCCTTGACCATGAGCTGTTGGCCTTTCATCTTTTCGACCAACTTTTGGACGGTGTCCTGTTCCTGCTGGCCGAAACTCAAGGTGCATACCGGCATGAAGCCCGATGCGGCTTGCGCGGCGTTTTCGAGGGTAGCTTTTTCAGAAGAGAGATAGGCCTCAGAAGGTTTTTCTTGTTGCCATCTTTCGACAACGCCACCCAGCGGCGAATTTGAACTGTCGGCGGTGTCTTCGTCCGCCCGATGGGAAAAACGCAGTAACGCAATCAGTCCCAATATAAGGGCGGCAAATGCGCATAATCTGAGAAAAGCGCTGCCTTTTTCACTTTTTATGAATGAAGTGTCGTTACTCATATTTGCAGGCACTCGTTCGCTCAAACCTCGAGATTCGTCTCCGGCGCGATCAGCGAGATACTGGCCAGTCCTCTCAGCTCTTTTTTCAGAAACGAAATGGCGTCTTCTTCTGAGGTATTTCCAAGTTTCACCGAGTATACATATTCGCCCACATTATCGGAGAGCGATGAATAGGAACGAAAAATGACCTTGGAAAACTTCTCCCTCGTCTTGACCGCAATCTCGTCGGGTGTCGTCTCCTCTCCCTGAAGGCAAAAGGTCAGGCAATAGTCCGAGCTTGTGGAAGCGCCATACCGAATTAGATGGAGCACATAGAACGTGATATTTATTATCAGAGTACCCAGAACGGCGATTACATAATCGCCGGTCGAGCAGGCAAGGCCAACCGCTATGCTGAGGAACAAATAGGTGATGTCCTTGGCGTCTTTGATTGCCGTACGGAAACGAATAACGGAAAGCGCGCCGACAAGTCCCAACGAAAGGGCCAAATAGTTCCCGATAACCATCATTATCATGGTCACGATCATGGCCACACTGATCATCGTTACGTTGAACGAAACGCTGTAACCATATCCTGAATGGGTTTTGCGGTAAACAAAAGAATTACATAGCGACAACACAAGCGCCAAAAGCAAGTTAGTCACAATGTCAACAGGGCCAACACGCCCCAACTCCATTCCCGAAAGTATGCTATTCACATCTAAATCTCCATTATTTCACTAACAGCACAATTGGGAAAAGGTAGCAAAAAAAAGGGTCAATATGCAAACCTACTTGAAGAGACCGCAGGTTCATCTACTAAGGCTAGAGCCCGAGAGCGGCGTTTATTACCAACTGCACGTCTGAGGCGTTCGTTACGCCATCGTTATTGACATCCGTATCGTATTCGGAGTCCAGGCCCAATGCTGCGTTGATGACAAGCTGGACGTCAACAGCGTTTACAATTCCATCATCGTTTATGTCGAAATCATAGTCAATCTGCGTGTATGTGCCGTTCGTAGAACCAGAGTCGCCCGCCAAAAGGGGCATAATCTTGTCGCTGGGCGGCGACCAACCCACAACGTCGTCGCGGAAGGACACGGTGTGGTTGCCTGGCTCAAGTTCAGTGACGGTCGCCCCGCTGTTCTGCCAGAGTCCTCCGTCGACATTCCATTGAGCACCTGCGTCCACAGCCTCCTGCGGCAATATGGTAACGGTGAGCGACGCTGTTTGGAGAGGCGGCGACAGCCAGTCAGACACAAGCGGAAAGGTCAGGTTAAACTTGCCGTAGTAGTCCGGTTCGTCCAGCAGAGCACAACTTGCTCCCCCGCCCCAAAGCTGGCCGATAAGCTGCCTTGTTTCGGTGATCATCAGTGTGCTTCCCGATGAGCCTGGCTCAGTTGTTCCATGATGCCACGCCACTTCGTGATACCTGGAAAGCGGCTGCGAATGCAAACCGCCACCCGAAGGACTTCCAGCATCTGTTGTGGCCCCGAAAGTTATGCGTTTGTAATCGCCGCTCGGGTGATGAATACACGTGACCTCAGTGCCCAGTCCGGGGTCCTCTGAACTCCATCCCAGGTACGATAGATTGTCCGGCGGTTGCTCGCGCAGACGCATGAATGCGAAGTCATTTCCACTCGCATAATACGAACTTGCCAGATAGTCTGCTCCACCTGTTGTTCTGGGAACGGTTAGCACGCCTGGCACAGAGCTGTCGCAGTCCGGACGCTGATACAGCCAGTAAACCTCTATGGTCGATGCTTCCCTTTGGTTTCCCAAGCAATGGTTAGCAGTGAGGAAATACGGAATCTCCGTGGATTCGTCAGTGTCGGCAACGAGCGTACCGGTGCACCTAAGCGAACCAGGTGTTGCTATGAAGCTTTGGGCTCCTATTGCGTACGAGGTTTCCGTCCATTCCGGCGCGGTCTGGTCGTCCGGCCACCTGCTGTCCGTGCAACCTACATCGAGGTTGCATGATCCGGCGATTTTCCCCCACTGCAAACTTGCGAAGTCCTCATACACGTGTATGATCTTGTCTATTGTAAGTGCCATTGTGCCTGCAACAGCATCCGTTGGCACGTAGCATTCTATTGCCACGCGTTCTCCAAAACACGTCGCCGACCACAGGTCTGACTCACCGGGATACGTTCCCGTGTAAGGTCCGTAGGCTTCGTTTGGTATGTCCGCGTTATACACGATGACCGATGCACCGGGAGGCAGGTCCAATTCAGAGAAATGTATGCGCTGCCCCACAGCTTCCGGGGAGTGTATGACCATGCTCCACAGCGCCGAACCGTCTTGGAGTGTCTGCCATTTTCCCGCCGTTGACGAAGCAGTCGAAACTACGATAGGATCTTCAATTACGCGAAAGACCCCCGTTCGTTTCACGCCCTTTCCCAGGCTGTCTTGCATCTTTGAGTCTTCATCGAGCACCTTCTGCAGGTCTATAGGCGAAAGTTCAAGCGTGCTCTTCTGCAACGCGCTCGACATAGGCTTTATAGTAGGCTTGACTGATGCGCCGTAGGCCGGCGTCAACGCAGTCTCTCCAAACTGTTCGACAGGCTTCGGGTTCCAGTTTTTCTTCGGAATTCCATATTGTTTCAACTGAGAATCGGAAAGCAGGCTGCCGTCTGCGCTTGAGTAAAGGTCAAAGGGCTCATCGTCATCAATAGGCATAACGCGTAGACCTGTTATCATATGGCCTGTTCCGTCGCGGCTGACTTCCTGCCACATCATAAGCACTGTGTACTCATTGGCAGGATAGCCCTGTTCTTCGAGCAAGTCCTGGGCTTCAGGAAACGCCGGTTCGCCGCATTCAGAGCATGAGCTGTTATCATCCGGGTAAGCGGCCAATGAAAGCAGAATAACCAAGGCCAAGACAAGAGATATTACCGAACTGCGCAAATCAAACATTTGTGTCTCCTTTTCGAGCAAAGCGTCGCCAAATGAATTCTAACATATAGGGCACACGAAGGCTACAACTCTTGTGGGACGTATGGGCGTGTGATAAGCTTTGGGCATTCATTATGGGTGAATGTTCGAGGGAGAGATCAAGAATGACGGATCTGGCAGGCGAACTGAAGAACCACAAACCGTCGCATGACTATTTCATCGCCGTGGATTCGGACGGTTGTGTTTTCGGCACAATGGAGATTAAGCAGAGGGAGTGTTTTGCCCCCAACATCATTAAACACTGGGGTTTAGAGGATATTTCCGACTATGTTCTCGAAGCGGTCCTGTTCATGAATCTGCACTCCAGTTGGCGGGGCTGCAACCGTTTTCAGGGTTTGGTGCGGCTTTTCGACATGCTTTCGGAACGCGTCGAAGTTCGGGAACGGGGCGTTGAAATGCCCGAAGTGCCCAACCTGCGCAAATGGACTGCCAACGAATCCGCGCTGGGCAATGCGACACTCGAAGCGTACTGCAAAGAGCACGGCCACGAGGACATGCGCAAGGCGCTCGAATGGAGCCTGGAAGTCAACCGTGCGGTCGCCAAAGTCGTCGAGGATGGCCTGCCGCCGTTCCGTTATGCGCGCGAGTCTCTGGAGAAAGCCGGAGAAAAGGCCGACTTGTTGGTATGTTCTCAGACGCCTTACGAAGCATTAGTCCGCGAATGGCAGAATCAGGATCTCGATGGACTCGTCTTCGCCATCGCGGGACAGGAACACGGCAAAAAGGCCGAGCATATTGCCCTGGCCTCGGAAGGACGATGCGAAAAGGGCAAGACGCTCATGGTTGGCGATGCGCCGGGCGATTGGAAAGCAGCCAAAGCCAACGGCGCAGCATTTTACCCAATAATGCCCGGCGAAGAGCACGAGTCCTGGCGGAGATTCCACGATGAAGCAATGGACCGTTTCTTCGCAGGCGAATTCGACACCGAATACGAAGACGCCCTATACAAGGAATTCATGGAGCACTTGCCGGAAACTCCGCCATGGGAAACGGTGAAATAGGGTGACAGCTTGAAGTGGTTCAAACGGATATTAGCGACGCTTTTGGTCATCATCGTCTTGTTCGCTGGGATTGTTTCGGTTTTGGGAACATTTGCGAAAAATGATCTGGAGCGTTTCGAGTCTGAATTGAGGGCTCAAGGGAAACTGGGTGAGGTGGGCAAACCTCGCTCAGCTCGACCTGAAGAAACGGTTTTCCATTCGGGGCCAGCGGAAGAAAGTGCAATTAGCCTATTCATCGCCCTTCAGGCAGAGATGCACAAAGACGGCACAAAAACGAAAGATTGGCCCTGGTACGAAACCGTCGATAAGGCGGCATCCGGTCTTTTCTGGCCCGAAGGTTTTTCGTTTCCCGAGGATGAAGAGAAGCGACTGATTGAAGTTGTACGCGACGAAGGTGAGCTGATCGACCGGCTGAAAACTATTGCTGAAGCTGCTCCAACACCAATGGAACAGATAGTGCAACTGATGGACTTAGAGGCTCAACCGATTGACTATGGGATATTCTCGGGCGTCTTAGCGTATTGCGACTTGCTGCGCTGTGATGCCTACGTGAGCCATATCCAGGGCAGGCCGGACGATGCGCTAAAGACTTGTGAGGCGCTTATTAGACTTGAAGGTCATATTCATGATTTTCCTATCCTGATCGCCCAATTCTGTGGCTCGGCAATAGGCGTATCCACACTCAGTTTTGTTTCCAGTATGCTTCCGCGGGCAAAGTACTCCGACGAGAGCCTGGAATCTTTTGCTGATGCGCTGAACGATCTGAATTGCGCTGAAGCCTTTGAGAACATTATTGAAGAGGAGTTATTGAGAAGTCGAATCTACTTTTCTTCCAACGAGTCAGGCATTGAGGCGCCTATGTTATATTACGGACTTAGGGGTTTGGCAATGAGCCGCGTCTATCGTTCACGTATCTTTACTTTCCTGCGTGCTAATGATGAAAAGGAGTATCTGTGGCTTGTATCGAAATATGTAGAATGCGCAAGACTGCCATTTTATCAACAGCATAGTGTCAAAGCGGAAATAGAAGCGAAGCTGGACAAGTTGGGATGGACAGCTCCGATATCGACAACGATTACCCCAATTTACTCGAGCATTTTTACGCGCCAGTCTAACCATGAGGTTCAGATTGACCTTGCGAAGGTTGCCATTGCGCTTGAGAGGTATCAGAAAAGGGGAAGATATCCTGATGCCCTGGATGCCCTGGTTCCTGAATATCTCTCGGAAGTACCCATAGACCAGTTTTCCGGCGAAGAATTGGTGTATTCTTCCAGCGGAGGCGACTACTTGCTGTACAGTGCTGGCGAGAACGGTGTAGACGACGGCGAGTCAGATTCCGGCGACGATATAGTCTGGAGGTGATGTTGTGAAGACGTTCAGATGGATATTTGCGGTATTTGTTGTGGTGATCGTCCTGTTGGTTGTTGCGGTGGCTGTCATGGGTATTGTTGCTGAGAACGATTTGAAAGTTCTTGAGTCTGAGGTTCGTGCAAAGGGGATAGCGCTGGAAGTCGACGAACTGCGTTCGACTCGCCCTGAAGGCACGGTTTTCTATTCAGGACCTGCCGAGGAGAGCGCAACGGCCTTTCTTTTTTCGGCGGAGGCCGCGGGCCAAGGCAGCGGTGTGGAACCAGAGGATTGGGAGTGGTTCAGGATCCTCAGAGGCATGAGATTCAGCTTTTTTAATATAAGCCAAGATTACGAAAAGCGGGTGATCGATTTTGTTCATGATAATCGTGACTTGGTGGCTAAGATTAAGGCCGTTGCGGAAACCTCTCCAACGCCTATGGAACAAGTCCTGGAACTGATGCACATGAGGAAGGGGCTGTTTGCCGCTAATCCTATCAATTTACAGGCGTGCAGGGCTTTCTGCAGATTACTGGTCTTCGACGCTTATGTGGCGCATTTAGAGGGTCGGCCGGACGATGCGCTGAGATCCTGTGAAGCTTCACTGAAACTGGCCGGTCATATTCGTGATATGCCCACTCTCTTTGATCAGATTATGTGTATCTCAATGAGCAGAATAGCTCTGGACTTTGTCGCCGAGTTGCTTCCCTTGGCGGAGTTTTCTGATGAAAGCCTCGATTCTTTTGCGGGCGTACTGGACGAGTCAGGACGCCGCGAGGCTTTCGCGCAGAGCTTTGAATGGGAGCTTATGTCAGGGAGGCAGATTTTTGCGGTTCTTTCTTCAAAGGCCAATCCGTTGTTTCTGGATAACAGCTTGAGTGCGAAAGTGATCACAAGTGTTTACGGTACTCGCGCTCTTAGCTTCTTCAGGGCGCGAGACGAGAAGACATTCTTGCGGATGACATCGAAATACGTCGAGAACGCACGGTTGCCCTACTACAAACAGAGGGGCATTGCAGCCAAGGCCAAGGAGGAACTCGAGGGATTGGGATGGAGCACTCCGATATCTGAGGTATTCACTCCTAATCTGTCAAGAGCGTCGCTCAGTCAGGCCAAACATGAGGTCAAGATTGAGATGGCGAAGGTCGCCATTGCGCTTGAGAGATATGACACGCAGGAGGGTTATCCTGAAGCCTTGGATGTTCTGGTTCCTTATTATTTGCCGGAAGTGCCGATTGATCAGTTCACCGGAGAAAATGTCATATATTCAATAAAGGATGGCGGATATTTGCTTTACAGCGCTGGCGAGAACGGTATTGATGATGGCGCGTCAGATTCTGGTGACGATATTGTTTGGAGGTGATGTTGTGAAGACGTTCAAATGGATATTTGTAGTATTTGTGGTGGTGATTGTCATGCTGGTTGGGGTGGTGGCGGTCATGGGTACACTTGCCGAGAATGATTTGAATGTTCTCGAATCTGAATTGCGTGCAAAGGGGATAGCGCTGGAAGTCGAGGAACTGCATTCGACCCGCCCTGAAGGTACGGTCTTCTATTCAGGACCACCTGGGGAAAGCGCAACCGCCTTTCTTTTTTCGGCGGAGGCTGCGGTCCAAGGCAGCGGCGTAAAGCCTAGTGATTGGATGTGGTATGAGATCGTCAATGGTAAGAGGTCCAGCCTTTTTGATTCAAGTCATGATAATGAAAAGCAGGTGATCGAAGTTGTACATGATAATCGTGAGCTTATAGCGAGGATTAGGGCCGTTGCCGAAACGGCCCCTACGCAGATGGAAGAGGTCCTGGAGTCCATGGATATGAGAAAGGGCCTGATAGCTGCCAAACTGCCCAATTTGCAGGGGTGTAGGTCTTTGTGCAAATTATTAATCTGCGACGCTTATGTGGCGCATTTGGAAGGCCGGCCGGACGATGCGCTGAAGTCGTGTGAAGCGGCATTGAAGCTGGCCGGCCATATTCGTGATATGCCCACGCTCATTACTCAGATGATAGGTATCGCAATGAGTGGAATAACTCTGGACTTTTTCGCCGAGTTGCTTCCTTTGACGGAGTTCTCTGATGAGAGCTTCGATTCTTTTGCGGGCGTATTGGACGAGTCAGGGCGCCGCGAAGCTTTCGCCCTGAGTTTTGAAGGGGAGCTTCTGATAGGACGTCAGGTTTTTAAGATGATCTCTTCAAAGACCACAAAGTCCAGTCCGTCGATTCTGATTGACGACGGGGGTGGGAAAATGATGGCAAGAGTTTACGGTTCTCGCGCTCTTAGCTTCTTTAGGGCGCGAGATGAGAAAACGCATTTGTGGATAATATCGAAATACGTTGAATGCGCGCGTTTACCCTATTATGAACAAAGGAGCATTGCTGCAGAGGTCAAGGAGGAACTTGAGGGATTGGGGTGGAGTACCCCGATAGCTTCGTTGATGACTCCTAATCTGCTCCGAGCGACGGCCAGCCAGGCCGAGCATGAGGTCAAGATTGATATGGCGAAGGTGGCCATTGCCCTTGAGAGATATGACACGCAGGACGGTTATCCTGAAACTTTGGATTCCCTGGTTCCTGATTATTTACCCGAAGTGCCTGTAGATGAGTTCACCGGGGAAAGCATCGTTTATTCTCTGAAGGATGACGGGTATTTGCTTTACAGCGCTGGCGAAAACGGTATTGATGACGGCGCGTCGGATTCTAGTGACGATATTGTTTGGGGCTTATAAGGACATGAGGTTTTGGGTTTGCAGATGTTTTTGGTGTAACAGGTTGAGCTGCGCTGGGTTAGGGTAAAAGATTGCTTCGTTGCTCCCTTCGGTCGCGCCTGCTGAGGACATGGGGTATTGGGTTTATGGATGCGTTTGGTTTAATCGGGAGGGCGAGTGTCCCCACTCGCCGCAATTATCGACACGTCCCGGCGCGTGGGGACACGCGCCCTCCCATCGCAAAATATCGTTTTATGAATCTGTGCCGAAGGCGGTGTGGGGCTGCTAAGAACATGGGGTTTGGTTTGGTATCGGTATCGTACTGGCTGGGGCGCAAGAAAAGGGACAGACCCGTCTGCGCTCGAAGACTCGCTTCGCTTGCGTCAGTCCCTTTTTTGCTTAGTTTTCTGTGTGAGGAT
>SDBV01008767.1_pt1 | contig 13583 bp, 12 predicted proteins | sample 2277081 | NCBI WGS metagenome assembly SDBV01 (sample SAMN10402039, study PRJNA504765) | marine sediment metagenome | isolation source: marine sediment core GS10_PC15, 223 cmbsf | place: Arctic Ocean: Southern Knipovich Ridge | collected 2010 | reverse complement strand
CGGAATAAAAAGATTAATGATTTTCTTTAGTTTTAGATAATTTTAGCAAATAAGTCCTTTGCTTTTTTATAAGCATTAGTTTCATTAGATAAAAGTAAAAGATTTTCACCAATTAAATTCATTTTACTAATTTCATCGCTGTTTGATATAAACCCTAGGATTTTTACCTTTCGTTCATTAATGGAAGCTACTTCTTTTTCTAAGATTTCCTTTATGTTATCGGGAAACCGATTACCGACAATCCAGATATTTTCAAACAATAATTCTACTTCCTTGGTTATTTCTAATATCCGTTTCATGGTGTGAATACCCATTTTGCTCGGATCACTTACAATAACTAAATCTGTGATATTTCTCCCTATTTTTCGAGCAAAAAATTCCAATCCCGCCGGAGCATCGATGAGTACTATATCATAATTCTTGGAAAGAACGCCAATAATACGTTTTAGTGCGTTATTCACGCTACAAAAGCAACCCTCACCCTCTCCGCGACCCATTTCTAATATATCGAAATCGTCCATCTCGATTAAGGCTTCAAACACCTCAGATTCGATGATTTGTTCTTTTGACACATCAAGGGGTATTTGTCGCGTCTGAATTTTATCCTTTAGAACCGCCATTTTTCCGCCTACAGTTTCTTTGAAATGAATTTCTTTTCCAATGATATCTCCAATATTTGCATCTGGATCAGCGTCAATTACAAGGATATCAAGATTTTCCTTAGTTTCTAAAATGTATTTTAACATCAAGACAAGAAGAGTAGATTTTCCCACACCACCCTTACCAGAAAATGAGATTATTTTCCGCATTTTAACCTACTTTTTTTTTAGTTCTGTATAGTTTAAATAACTCTAAGGTAAAGAAAAATTTACTGCATTTAAGGTTTGATTTTATGAGCTATTATTAAACTGTGAATTTAGCTTACATAGGTAATTATCAAAATCATAATTATTTTTTTTTTTAAAAATTCAGATGGAATTTATCAACTTTCTATAATCTCTTCGAATTATTTAAAAATGAAAAGAATCCAGGAATCTTATATTTTTTCAATAAGTTTTTGAATATGACATTGGAGTTCATTATTAAATTCATTATTGAAAATAATATCATCATAAAAGTATACATCAAGAGTTTTTAATAATTTGGATATGCTTTTCCTTCTTAGAATCAAATCTGGGGAAAATTCAATCATTTTTTTCAAATAATCAAAAATATGTTTTGAAAATGTTAACAGTTTTGATAATCGGTTTTCATCGAAAACTTCTTTTAAATCATCCCATTTATTAAAAGCATAAAAAATAGATAAATTTGTTAAAAAGGGAAGTTGATATTGATCAATACCATCTCTACCATATTGAAAATTCCTGGTTGTTGGTAATATAGTGGTACTATGTCGACTTAGATTCGATTTAAAATATTCATATATGGTTCTAAATTTAATTTCGGGGAGTGTTAAGTTGTTATTAAATGCTTCCAAATCTGCAGAAAATTCACTTAACACCCTTAAAAACACGAAACAGTTAAATTTTTCATATTTATTGTAAATTATATCGCTTTTTACTTTAAATTCCCTTAACTTTTTAGAAGATTCACAAAATAAGGTATGACCATATTCATGATTAGCTAGATATGAAATTTCTTTTAGAAGTTGTTCCCTTGAAAAGTTCAACTGATCTTGAAGATATTCATTATTAATTCGGATTCGATTATAATAGATTTCTATGACATCTTTATTATAATGACTGCTAAAACAAAAACTCTCTTTTGTAGACACTTCATGTTTTAACGTACCCCCCATGTTCATCTCTAATAAACTAAATTCTCTATTATCGGAGCATTTGTTTTTAGTTTCTAAAAATTTTTCGTTAAAGTAGTTAAGGAAATTTTCTAAATTCATAGTCATCAAAATTTATTCTTTAATTTGTTTTTATTATGTTCGGTTTCCAATATGGATTCAAAATGATTTGTGAATTGATAGTTCCTGATTAAAAAAATCAATGATTTAATAAATTCACTTATTTTTTTCAATTTCTTACCATTTAATAAATATTAAGCAAAATATATATAACATGTAGAAGGCAATATAAAGAGTTTTCGAGGGTAATAAAGATTAAAACTCAAAACGAGAAGAAAGAGCATTTATTAAATGAAATTGATAGTGTTTTAGGGGAATATGACAAATTAAAGCAAAAATCTAAGTATGAAGATTTATCAGACATTCTCGAAGAGGAGATGTATACTTTAATCACTCAAACACAGAATATTGTTAGACATTTAGATAATCCCGATTATTATGACCAAATTAATGAGATTTTGGGAAAGAAAAAACCCTACCTATCAAAGCGATTTATGTCAATTATGGGGATTCTAATTGCCATTAAGAGAAATTTAGCTTCAAATTTAATCGCTATTAAAGAAAGTGGTTTAAATTATGAACGCAAAATTGATTTACTTACGAATTTTGAAGAAATTTCGATCGATTTTCCCAAAAAAATGTTAGAAAAGGGAAAGGCTATGACTGAAGTATATTTTAACCTCTTTATTTTTGAAAATTATATTAGAAATTTCATTGAAGAGGTGAGTATTAAAGCATATGGGAAAAATTACTGGGAAAAATTGAGCATAAAAATAAATATAAAAAATAAAATTGTGAGTAGAAAGAAAAACGAATCTCTATATAAGTGGTTGTCGACAAGAGGAGATTCTGATTTGTATTATACAGATTTTGATGAATTACGAGTAATTATTAGCAATAATTGGGAAATTTTTCAAATGCATTTCCCAAAAGAAACTTGGATTATTACTTATTTAGAAGATTTATATAAGATTAGGAATAAGATTGCTCATAATATTCCTATCGAAGAAAGTGAAAAGAACACCGTTAAAACACATATAAATAACATCTATAACCAGTTAGAAGTGAATCTCAAATATGTTAAATTTTACAGTGAAGTTTCTGCCCAGTATCTGCTGGAAGAAGATGAGGATGATTATTATTACGAAGAGAAGGGAAAACACCCAGAGTTGTATAAAGTTGATTTTGAATTGACCTTTAACTATTTAGATATGATAGAAAAAGGAGATATTCCATATGATAATTTAAATAGCACTTTCCATACTATTGGTCGGGAACTACAAAAACTGAAGAGAACAGAGGATATAGATCAACAAGAACTTGCGAAATTAGAAAATATATGTAAGAGACTACTTAGTTATATGAAAGATGTGGATGATAAAATTGAACAAAGAGTATTAGAGGTGTTTCATTCTTTTACTTTTAACGAAAAAACAGCAGGAATTTTAAAAAATCATGGTTATGCGTTTTTTATTAAGCTTTTTGAGATGGAGAAATACCATACTGATTTACTTCGTATATTAGATTTATTCGGCTACTTTGATAATAAGATAGAAAATCTATTAGTAAGTGCTATTAAAAATAATAATGCACGATTTTTGAATAGCTTCTTAGTATCCATCAATTTTTCTCGACATAAAGGCATAAGAATCAATATTATTCGAACTCTTAACCATCAATTAGCCAAAGTCGCAAGTAATAATAAAAATCTTAAAGATGCAATTAAAAATATTATTTGGAAATTTGAATAATCTGTAAAGAATGTTATGTTCTGTAAAGGACCGATTTTTTCTATCAGAGAGAAATTTTTGTAAAATATGATAAACTTATTTATAAAATCTAATAAGAACTTGATAAAGAAAAGACTATTAATTAAAGGTTAAATATTTCGTCCAGTAAACTATTTTAAAATTTTAATTCTTATGTAAATTATTCTTAATAATTAAAAATCCCAAATTTAAAGGTTTTAAAAGATGAAAATCTGTCACATCACATTACGTAATTTTCGCACTTTTAAATATTTTGATCAAGAAGTAGGACGTCATAATACTTTAGTGGGTCAAAATAATTCAGGTAAATCGAATTTATTATGGGCTATATCTTGTTTTTATAATTTAGATCAATTAAATTCAGAGGATATAAGAAAAGATGAACATAGTAATATTGTGGATGATAATTTTACTATATGTTTAACATATGATGAATTGAATGATGAAGAAAAGAGGCAAAACCAAAAATACTTAAACGATGACAAGATTAAAATTGAATTAAAGGGATTTTTTGACGAAAATAATAAATTCATAAAAGAACATCATGGCTATATTAAAAATTATGAATTAGCATTTCCAGATGATTTTGATGAAGAATTAAGGCAAATATTAATCTCACCTTCTCTACCTAGAGTTGGTGAAATCGCAAATTTTGATCAATTACAGGAGATTCGAGAGGAACTCAATTTAGAAGGACGTTATTCTTCAGATCATTGGGAAAAAATTAAAGACGAATGCTTATTACAACATCCAGAAATACAAAAGATCCCTATAGAGATACTCTCTCCTGAAAAATATTACGGATTTATAAAAACAAACAGACCAGATGTAATTGGAAAGAGTATAATGGTTCCAGCAATAAAAGATCCAAAAGATGTTCTCCATACAGGGAAAACCACGACCCCTATTAGACAATTAGTAACAGAACTATTAAGTGGTGTGGAATCCGAAGAAACTATAAAAAAATTTGTAACTTTCCAAGAAGGGTTGGTTAAGGAAAGGAAAACACATAAGGTAAATTTAGAAGAAAGATTTAATGAAGAATTAGAATTATGGAACACAACAGTAAAAATCGATTTAAAACAATTTGAGATTAAAGATTCCTTACCTATTGAATTTGATTTATTCTTCGATGATGGAGTTTTAACTGATTTAGAAAGGAAAGGGACAGGTCTTCAAAGATATGTGTTTTTTAAATTTTTAAAAATATTAAATGAAATTAGATTAAATTCAGGTATTTCAATAATTTTTTTATTTGAAGAACCAGAAGCTCATTTGCACCCTCAAATACAAAGAGAAATTGCCAGAATTGTTAGAGGCTTAGCTCAAAGTGAAGAATCACCGTATCAGACTTTTATAAGTACTCATTCTCCGCAATTTATCGACATGCGCAATTTAGATAATGTTTTTATCTTTAAAAAAGAAGAAAATTTTTGTACAGATTCCACAAAGTGTCAACTTAACCTAGTAGAGATAAAGGAAAAGATTAAAGTAACTTTGTTTTTTGATCCTAATGTAAATGAAATCTTTTTTGCGGATAGAGTAGTTCTATTGGAAGGTCAATCGGAACAATTATTATTTAATATTCTGATACAAGAAGGCATGTTAAATGTAATGAATACATCAATTATAAATACTCAGTCAAAATATAATATTCCACTATTTGTAAAAGTCTTGAATTCACTCAAAATACCCTATTGTGTAATGATAGATGAAGATCCATTTTTCCTACCCCATTATACTGTATCTAATAAAGAAAAAATCAAAGGTAAGAGAAGAGCATATAAATTAAATTTAGAAATAGCAGAAATAATTGATAGTTCATTAGGAAAATTGGTAATAGTTTCACCCGATATTGATGGATTCTTAGGAATTTCAAAAAAACAGAGATCTAAACTAGGAAAGCCCACAGCAGTATATCATAAATTTAATGAATTAAGAAGAGAGGGATCGAGTAAAGTCAGTGAACTTCTAGGATTATTTGAATTAGTTTTAAACCCAGAAAAGTTAAATTATAAGGTTTCTAAGCAGGATGGAACGGAATGGCAAAATGTAGATGAGAAATCAATTTCTATTGCAACATCAAATTTTGGGATTTTTAAAAATGCTATAAAACGGCAACTTAAAATATTTAAAAAACTGTTTTTGAAAATAACTAAAAGAGAATTAGAAGAATTAAAATCATTATTTAACGGGAGTTAAATTCAAATCAATTTTTTCAAGTAATTTAAATCTATGTATATAGAATCTTCTTGTTATGGTTCTTATTTCAGTTTATTTTGATATGGCATTAATTCTTTTCATTATTTCTGTGATACATTATTTTTTAAGATACAGAGAAATTAAACTAAACATTGTAGGAAAAATAAGTCAGGTAAATACAGTTTTAAAATACAATATTCCTACTTTTATAATTATTTTAGGAACAATATATTGCCTTAACTTAGAAGTTTTTACAGAAAATCCAAAAACCTTGGAAAACGTTATTTTTACTAACATTTCTATTTTATGCTTAGTTTTTTCAGTTATTTTACTAATATATGCTTTTAAGCTTAGACCAAAATATGAAATTGAATTAGATTATCCTTCGAGACTAAAATCAAGAAAAGGTACAATCAAAATTGGTAGAATAATGTCTAAACATAAATCCAAGTATAACTATTCTATTAGGTTGTCAGATTTAGCTCAACACATGTTTGTTTGTGGAATTACAGGTACGGGAAAAAGCAATTTAATCCAATATTTTTTATTGAATTTTACGAAACACCCTGACCTTCCCTTTATGCTCACAGAATTTAAAGGCGAGTACCATTTTTTACAGAAGAAGATAAAAGATCTATTTATCATTAAACCAGGAGAGAATTTTTCAATAAATATCTTTGATCCTGAAGGGGCAGATCCAGAAGTCAATACCGAAAGAGTGTTTCAAATTTTTGAGAGTGGCGGATTGCTTGAAGGAGTTGAATATTCTCTGCAAATGGAACGTGTGTTTGTAGATGTTTTAAATGAAGTATGCCCAAAAGAAGAGAATCGAAATTGGGAATCATTTAAAAAAATTAGTGAGCAATATTATGTAACATACAAGGATTTAATGTTTAAGAAGAGCATTATGGCAGTCGAAAACAGGATAAGGAGATATTCTTTAGGTACGTTGAAAAATATATTTGTTAAGAAAAGTACACTTGAAGTGAAGGAACTCTTTAATCATAAAGTTCTCTTAGATTTAAGTTCAATAATCCGTCTAGGTGGGGAAAAAGAAGATGCCCTGTTTTTTTTAAACATGATATTAAAATACCTTTGGGACAAAAATATTGAATTAGGGAGTAAAGGCTATGAAGGAATCAAACATATAACGATTATTGAAGATGCCCAGTATTTTGCTCCTGAAGAATTATCAAACCGTACTAAGTTGTCATCTTATTTGGAAGATATCGCATTATTATTACGCGGAACCGTAGAATGATTAATTTCACTTGCGACAAGTCCAAAAATAAGTAAAGAAATTCTAGCAAATTGTGGGGTTTTCATATCATTTCAAAATCATATGCAAAAGGAAATTGTGCAAGAATTATTGAATCTTGAAGAGAAGCAAAAAGAATATCTTTCAATGCTCCAAAAAGGACAATGTATTGTTAGAGTAAATTCAATTGAAAAGCCATTTCTCTTAAAAACTCCTATAATTGAAAGAAGTTGGTTAACAAATGAGGAGATCCTTGAAAACAATCGAAAAATAATAGAAAAGAAATCTAGTGAATCAAAAACCTATTGTGCATTTTGTAAAAAAGAAATTGATTCTAATTCAGATTATTGCATCAATTGCTCTACAAATTTAAAAGAAGATGATAAATCTTTTGAAAATCTGGAAATGTATATCAATGAGTTATATGAAGAACAACAAGAAAAAAAGAAAAATTATAGTTTGGAAAATCTTAATAGGTACTTCCTTTGTTTGCATCTTTATGGTTTTTATAATATTGGCTCCTCAAAAAATTATGAAAAATACAGCAATAACCGTAATAATCAAAAAAACACTTAGTAGATATAAGATGATTTTTAGAGTGTAAATTGTAGAAGTATCATTTTCTTTACTTTCTTTCTTCTCTCTACTTAGGATTTCGCTTATAGCATATTTAAAATAAGTTGCTACGTTATTAATTGTTTGCAAAAGGGTTTCTCTATGCAAGAATTCAGAGTTGAATTCTCTATCTAATTTGGTAATTGAATAAATTAACCTATCATAGAATGATGATTTTTTTATCTTTAATTGGATAATTTTTCCAGGTAATTCATCAATTTTCTTTTGAATTGCATTCTTTCCATATACTGTAATCCTTCTTTCAAGTAGACTTATTGTAACCTGATTATCTAGATCGGATCTTATAGATGATATCAATATAGATATCTCATGAATTTGATTATTATTAATTTTTTCTTGTGGATCCCTAGTACTATGTTTTTCTTCAAATTTTTTTAATAATTTTGGGGCAATATTGTTAATCTTTTTATTTGAAGTCGTAATTTTTCTAAAAAGCTGTAAGAGGATTTCTAAAGTTACAATGAATTTTTCTTTATTTTTTTCCGCATAGCTTGGTTCAATAACATTTTTAATCTGGTGAATATTGTAATTGGCATCATTTCGAAATTTGTCTAAGTTTTCGATTATGTTATTTGAGATAACCATGCCATAAGAGCTATCAAATTCACTTCTTAAAGTATTAAGTAATTTAATGAGCTTTGAAAAATTTTTAACTCTACCCCGATTTGTATTATAATATAAGTGTGTATATTTACCAACTAAACACGCATGGAATGTATCTCTTAACAAATTTTCATACAAGTTTCTAATTAAATTGGGGAGTACCTTATAAAATTCGGGATGATCTGCACATAAATTTATTAGATCCTTAATTCCGATATAATCTGGTAATTGATACAGATTAAAATCAATTTCAATAAACTCCTTTTTGTTTTTCTGAATTGTTTGCTTCATTTCTTTTTGGTCTTTTTCTATGAGTATTTTTTCATTATATAATAATGTACCTTTCGGGAGAAAAGCTTCATCACCATACCATTTTATTGAGATTGTTATTCTACCAGAAAAGTTCTTAGAAATAATAATTTTGTCACTTAAATTTCGGTTATTTTCATCATCAAGTTGATAGTATAGTTCTATAGAATCCTGTAATTTATTGGGAATTTTCTTTTCAAAAACTATTGTTATCTTATCCTCCTCCTTTAAAATCTTATGACTTAATGAAAATGAATATATTGGAAAAACAAAAATAATAAGGCTATAATTAAACAGTCCAATTTCCATTTCCATAAGATCGTTGAAAATATCCTCTCCTGTGTATATTAGTCCGGTATTAGTATCCTGGAAATTTTCTTTTTGATATTTGAACTGATTCAAACTATAACTAGAATATAATTCATGGATAAAATAGAAATATAATTTAACTTTACTCTCTTTAAACTGATAAGGATATTGGTTTTTTAGCTTATTAATAATTTTAGCATGTGAAATTGATTTAAACTTATTATTGAAATAAATATGATAATCGTCGATGCTAAGATGTACCCCATTTTTATCAAAGTTTATTATTTCTAATAAATTAATAATTGGTTTCGAAAACTGAACATAAAGAGCATTTCCTTCTTTAGATATGTGTGTCCTAACTTGATCATCAGGTTCTAATATGAAATCCTGTCTCATATATTCAATTATCCAAATATTATTCTTTTTATAACTTAAAATCTGCAATTTACAGTATGTGTAACCTTCAAATTCAAAAAATTTAGAAAATTCTAGGATTTCTTCAAAACTACCTTTGACTCTATTTAATAAAGCATTGTTTTTATCAATCATTGTGCATTCAAAAGATGTTCTTATTTTATATTACTAGAGCCCCCAATCTAGAGGATGTTGCTGATCTTCAAATAGAAAAGATAAAATAATAAATTTTTGGTCTACTCCTAATAAGATAAAACTTATTTTATTAAAAGACTATCATCTTTAAAAGGATTAATGTATGAAAAATGAGAATATTCATAGACTTTCTTTTAAAAATTTTAAGAATCCACCAAATTCATCGGGTGTAAAAGTACAATACCTTAGAAACATGCCTTCTGTTTGTAGGACAATTGGATTCAATGATTTTACTCCATCAAAGAGCGGGTGCATAATATCTCCTTTCTCAAGGCAAAATCCAAGATTTTCAATTTTTCTCTGTAATATTTTATAGGTTGAATCAAATTTTTTAGCCCATTTATAATATTTCTTAGTTTCACTAGACTGGAGTGCTCTTCCTTTACATTCAATAAAATATAATTCATCTTCAAATCTGAACACTAAATCAATTTCATGAAAAGGATATTTTTTTTGGTGCTCAACAAATTTAACTTCAAACTCTAAGGGCTTCTTATCAAAAGAATTAACTTGTTCTTTCATCAGAAAATATCTTTCTGGTGGTTCTAAATCAATATTTCTTAAAATAATTTTCTCCACTTCAAATCCTACATTTTGGATTTGCCTTAAACACCAATTTTCAAGCAGTGAGCCCTTCATTTCTCTGAATTCATCCGTTTTTTGTAATTCCTCTAGATATTTTTTCATTGCTCGCCAAATTAGTAGTGCCCCTGTGTAAACACTCCCCATATAAGAATAACAAGCATATTTAAGAAATTCATTATAATTATGAATGAAGTCATGAGGGTTGAAATCTTGGAATGATATGCAAAATTTTTCATAAGTCTTGTTTAAACAAAATAAGTTCAAAAAAGTATCTGCTATTTTTTTGTTAGAAACACCTTCTAGCTTGGTATGTAGAGAACTCCATGATAATTTTTTGTACATCTTCCCTTCAGCAGATTCAAATAGAACTTTAAAACAATTTAAGTTGGAAAGAATTTCAGTAGATAAGGATTTAACTCTGAATCTATAATATTGTTTCAACTTTTCAATTACTTCATTCATCAGCTTTCTTGATCCAAAATCAGGTACAGGTATATAATTAGCAGCTTTTCGAAAGAAATTGTGATAAAGCTTCAGTTCAGGATTAGACCTGAATAGTCTTTTTTCCCAGTCTTTCATTGCTTTTGCATACTCTTTTGCTAAAGTTTCATCCAAAGGAGACTTGTGTCTTTGAATGTTGTTATCGTAAAAATACTCCTTTGGATAATTTATGTAAAATAACTGATTAAATGCATCAGAATTAAGAATTTTATTAAATTCAGGATCGAAATCGAGATTTGGGAAAAATCCATAACTAATAGTATAACCTTTTAAGAAATCTAGGATTTTATCGATTTTTACATTAGTTAAATTTTCATGGGAGTTAAAAGACTGGTTAGTGAATTCTCCATATACATCCATTTGGTTAATAATTTTATCTGTTTGACCTTTAGTGTATGCATTTTCTACTTCATATTTCATAGGAATTAGAATACACATTCCATGTAACCGTTCAACGTATGTCCTGAACAAGGCGCAATCTAGTGCTTCATCTTCAATTCTTTGACGAATAAAATCCTCCTGAAGATCAAACGCAAGGAAATAATTCTGTACTAAAAAGTAATTCAGTAAGAAAGTATTAATCTCTAAAGTTCTGTTAATATCAAACCTTAAGACTCTCTCTTTTAAGAGTTGATATATTAGTTTAGCAGAATCTTCAGCTGACTTTCTAATATCAGAATAGATTTCTTCTTCTTCATCTTCAGTCATATCTAAGCAATTAGAGATGTTAGCTATTATTAATTAATTCAGTGAAATCTAGTTTTGGTTTTAATTTCTTACGCAAAATTCTCTTAAAATAAGACTTATTCCAATGCTTTCTAAGAAATCATTTATTATTTTTATACTGTTAGTATCAATCACAATCTTTTTTAGTTGTTCGTTATAAAGACTAAATTTGTTTCCTAGATGAGTCGCAGGTAATTGGCTATAAAGATTATAAACATCTCCTATATGGTCAATGAAATAATCGGCATCTTTAGTATAGTAATACTGAGGTCTACTATGATATGTTAAACCTAAATATTTTGCCATATCTTCAAATACTTGTTTAACGATACCCCTGTAATATACATTTTGTTTCTCATATTTGAAAAACTCTGTTTCATAATAGCTTTCCTTATTTTCATCAAATTTTTCAAGATTGAGTTTCATTTTATAATTTGAAAAAATCAACCCTTCGATATTTTTATAGAAATTTTGAACTCTTTTTGTCAATAAACGGTCATCTTTATAATGATCCCATAATACAAATAAAATCGAAGCTGTAGCTATACCTAAGCTAATATATGTAGTAATGATTTCTACCATAGCAAAAACTAAACTTATTTTGTGAGATATATATTGATTCACATTTATAAATGAAATGGGAATTGTAATGATGAAGTTAACACATGAATATTTTAAAAATACAATTAAAACTTCAGAATCGTTAATGAAAAGAAATGATGTAAATTTTTTATAAGTGGCTTTCTCATGGAAGACTCAGATAAATTTCTTTTTATACGTAATTAGAATAATTTTAAGTTCAATCTTATAAGAGTTGAATAATGTGTCACGAAATTCACCATAGATTTCGTTTTGAGTATAAAGGTAAAAAAAGAAAAGTTAATACCGAAGAAAGATAAAAATAAACTTCTAATTATGATTGAGATTCAATGCCCTGATTGTGGATCTATGTTGAAAATTAATGAAGAAAGAGAATATTTTTGTGAAGATTGCAATCGAGTATTATTTGAAAATGAAATAAGGAAGCGTTGCGCCCTTTAACTGAAACGATATTTTTATTTAAGAAGTTTTAAAAATCCCAAAAGATGATGTGCGAGGAATGTGTAAAAAGCAAAATAGAATATATTCTTTACATGAATTTATGAGAAAATATAAATTTATACCGAAACCCGTGGTTACTAAGGATCATAAATGGATGATTGATGAATATGTCTGGTACTGAATGGAATGTAAATTGATAATCAATGAACCTGTTGAGATTAGAAAGGAAATTTTTGATAAAGTTTTCTTTATTTTGGTATATGGGAGGCACATACCATATTTGTTTCCATATACTACAAAAAATTAGATTCAAATCAAGAAAATACTAAGAAATGAGAAGTTTTGAAGGTTCCTTTAATTAAAATTGAACCTATAATTATTACTAATAAAACTCATTATTTTAAATGATATTTTAGGGAGTACCAAAAGGAAAAATTTAAAAGGTCATTATACTTTGTAACACTGCATTCCAATTTTTACTAAAATGTATACTAAAACTCAAGCATAATAAATTTTCTAATAGTTCATAAAGGAAGTGTGAAGCAAATGAGTAAAGTTAAGCAAATAGAGGTAACAGATAGTAATAGTTTAATTAATAGAATTTCAACAGCTATAAAAAGTGGAATTGGGAAAGCGGCGAGTATGTTACCAACTACCTCATACGTAAATTCTCTTCAACTATCGATATATTTTAAGTTAAATGTTAAAAGTGGAACAATTTTTAAGATGTTTGGAGCAGCAAACTTTCATATTGGTATTGATATTGATTTAGAATATGTAAAAGGAAAAATTCAGACAGTAGATGTTTCTACACTCGATGCAGTGCAACAAAAAAAGTATAGTGATGTAAAAACAGATATAGATCAGGGGAATGGGGGTATATTTGACATTATAACTTTAATCTTATATTCACTACCCCCAGGGACATCTATAAAATTTAAATTATCTGCCGCAGGCGGTTTAAGAACAGATGAAGAGGGATTTAGTGCAATAGTAGGATTTGAGATAGGCGCTGGTATAATGATACAAGGAGAAATTATAAGATAATTCAAAATTTGGGTAATTTTATAAACGAATTAACAATTATAAGTTACCCCCTTTTTTTATTTTCTTACATTATGATACCTCGTTCTAGTAAATCAGCGCATTCTGTAAGTTTTAGATTATTCATTAAAAAGTC
>SDBV01008766.1_pt1 | contig 13584 bp, 13 predicted proteins | sample 2277081 | NCBI WGS metagenome assembly SDBV01 (sample SAMN10402039, study PRJNA504765) | marine sediment metagenome | isolation source: marine sediment core GS10_PC15, 223 cmbsf | place: Arctic Ocean: Southern Knipovich Ridge | collected 2010 | reverse complement strand
CACCACCACCACCACCACCAAGCGTTTCAGTCGACGGTCCCCAAATCTTCTTTACGTAGTCATATACCAGTAAAGTTTTCTTCGGTGACGCGTCGGCGGGGATTGTTGAACTGATCGGCATTCCCTTGACGGAGTGAACCGTCACCGGCCCAGGTAGCGTCCCTGACATGTCACCTGAGAGTGTCTTGTCCGTGATCTGAGATGAACCAAGAGAGTGATCGTGAACCACCGACGCGTAGCTGCCACCTCTCCCCCCTCCACTGACCGAACCAGTACTTGATATGCGCCCGGCACCTTGGCTCGACGTGTCGTTTGGTGCTCGTTCCGCGAGCTGAGCGATCTTGGCGAAAAGTGCGGCCTCGTCCTCGTAGAGAACGCGTGACACGTCAACGACAAACGTGATATCGGAACCCTCACCGCTAAGAAGTGTCGCGATCGCCCTGATGCGCTGGGTGACGGTACCGAGGAAGTGCGGCGGGATGTCGACCGGAATTGAGGTACCCAACCCGAAGTGCAGGAACGGCCTGAGCGTCGCCGATCTCTGCATGTTGAGTTGGATGCCAAGTTCCCGATCACGAAGCTCCGCTAACCTCGCCTGCGCGTACTGAGCGAGCGTATCTTGGTTGACACCCGACGGGGCACTGATGTACTCAGACAACTTCCCGTACCCGGCCTCGTACGTCGCGATGTCGTCCTGAAACGCCTGGGTCCACAACCCATCAGGTCCGCCGACGACGACGCGGTTCGGGAAGTTGACACTTCTTGCTATGCGCCCGCCGATGGTCGCGTCTGAGGGCATGATGACCGGTGCGTCGTCCATCCCCTCAAAGTTCAGGCCAAGCCCTGAGTCAGGGTTGAATGCTCTGGCGGTGTAGAGATTGAGCGCGAAACCTGAGTTGCCGCCCTCGTCGAAGTTCTGAGGCACGACGTTGAACTCGTGACCAAGCGCAACGAAGCGGCTGAGAACTGAGAACAACGTCTCACTGGGGTCAACGTCAAGCGACAAGCTTAACGGCCATGGGTACCCCTTCGAGTCGAGGGTTGCCGTGAAGGTCGTCGTCAGGTAGAGAAGTTCACCTTGAGCCTGGATCGCCGCGAGAAGATCAAGCGCGATCTTCCCAGCGGTTGACGGGGGCTCACCTGGGACGCACGAGAACGAGTCCGCGTACAGCGGCACCGGGTTGTTACTGCCGGTGTAAACGAAGCGGATGATCACCTCCACCTCGGTGGTACTTGGGGTGGTCATAACGAACTGAAAGTTCACCCAACTTTCAGCGACGGGAACGATGTCACCCGTGTCGCCAAGTGGTGTCTCGTCGCCGTCGTTGAGACGCACTTCCAACTTCCAGCTGTCACCCGCGGCAACGGTCGTCACGTACCCCCAACAGGAGAGGGTGTACCTGGTGTTGGGGTTTAGTTGAACGACCTGCTGGATACCCGCCCACAAGGAGATCGGGTTGATCTTGCATGAGAAGGCGGACCCGTCGTACGAGACGCCCGTGTACAACCTGAAGGAATTCGTCGCGTGATCACTTGGAGCGAAGGCCACCCATGGGTCAAGACCAAGACCCCACCCCTCCAGGGTCACGTCGTCGATCCAGAACTCGACGTGCACCCCACCTCCACCGTGGTGATCGTCCTGGATCGCGAGATCAAGCGAGGTCTGCTCCGCACCCGTCCTGACCTCAACGTCAAGTACCTGCCACGTGCCGTCCGTTGAACCACCAGGTGTTCCATCCTTCGCGGGGTTGCGAGCGACGTTGTCAAGCTCAGCGTAGATGGAGTCGTCGTACTCGTAGTTCTCAGGGTACGTGACTCCAACCGCGGTGATGTCAGTTGCGCCACCTAGTGACATCGTGACTCTCATCCCGGCGGCCGTCTCGTCCTTCACGTACGCTCGGACGTGGTACGTCCTGTTGGGCGTGCAGGCGATGCTCTGCTTGATGCCGGTGTGCGTCGTCGTTCCCTCAACCGAGATGTACCAGTCGCCAGTGCGTGCCTTCAACGAGTCCTGGAACGCCCTGATAAGCACGATGTCACCAAAGGATGACCAACCTTCCACCAACCCGTCGTCGTCGTTGCCGTCCTCGCCACCCGGGTTCCTGACGATGATCCCACCGTCGTCGAATCCCGGGTTCTGGATGAAGTTCTCGCTTGACCCGTACACCCACGTTGGGTTTAACGACGGTGACGCCGGGTGATCCTGGTTGCCGACGACGCTCCTGTCCGTCGCGGCCTCCATGCCTAATCCTCGAATGCGGGCGGCCACCGCGTTACCCTTCTCGTTGTACTGAGTTGCCTCGTTGTCCGCGTAGAACGCGTACCTGAAGACCCCGTCGAGGTAGACGTGGAGAAGTGACGTTACCTTCGTGTTCGTGTCGATGAGCAGGGGAATGGCGGGATCATCAACGGGCAGGTCAATGTACCCGACCCCGATCCCGCCCATGATCGGCTTGAAGAAGGCGTCGATGACGGTGAACGAGATCACCTTGCGGGTCGCGTTCTCCTTGTCGAACGCCTCCACGTACCAGCCCGCGTCAGGGTTTGGCTGCTTCAGCAGGACCTGGAGAAACTTGGTGTTGGAGAACTGAAGTGCCATTACAACCCGTCGTCATTCACTACGACGACCCACCCCGAGGCGGCGCCCGCCGGTACCGTCACGGCCAGTACCTCCTCGCCACCCACGTCAGGATCGAAACTGATCTCCGTGAGCGCGGTGTACGATCCCGACAGGTCGGACGAGTCGTAGAGTCTTGCCGCCGCGCTCCAGTCCCGAGCCACGTTATCGAATCCTTGACCCTTGATGACGAGGGTGTCACCTTGCGACAGGAGGCTTGGTTCAATGATCCGTATCCACGGAACCGGAACCGTGTTGTCGACGTTCGCGTTTAGGTACAGGAAGCGACTGAACAGGTCAGGGTCGCCGTCACCGAGCACCAGGTCATCAAAGTCATCGTACCCGAACCCGACGCCGACGTTGTGGTTCAGGTACAGGTAGCGGTTCTGTAGATCAACGTCTTCGAAGGTGATCGTGTTGTGCGTCACCGGATCCTGTACCTCCCCTGAATCATCGGTGTCAATCACGGTGACCCGGCAGTACCAGTCGGTTCCGATCGGTCCCATGTCTGACGTCGGAACCGCCGAGTCGGGTGACGTGACCGACGTGTTCAGGACGGTGATCGGTGACGTGAACCCGACGTTGTCATCCCACTCGTATCGCACGTTGAACGGCCCGACACCGCCGGTCCACGCCACGTCCACGCCGGGTCGCAGTTCGAACGTGGGGAAGTTATCGAAGGGAGCGAGCATCGCGACGGTGGAGACAGTCATCGGCTAACTCAGTGAGGCGTGCGACACCAGTAGACGCGCAGTTTGAAGACCTAAGGTTTCCGCGTCGGGAATGATCTGCCTGACGTAGATGAGTTTGGTCGCGCTGGGACCGAGGTTTCCGACGGGGAATGTTCCCTGGTACGTGGAACCGTCATCACCGAACGTATACCAGTCACCCGCGTTCAGGTAAAGATCTTCGGCCGTAATCTGGATCGTGTTGATCGTGAACGACGATGAGTTGTTCTTGAGCTTGATGGTTCGAACCTGCGTCTGGCCACGTGGCACCTCCGCGTAGTCAAGTGGTTTCGTGAACACGGCGTCCGCGTTCTCCGTGTCGAGAAACAGAATGCGATCGGGAGTTTCACCGGGCGAGATGGCACCGTAGGGGTGATACCCGAAGATGTACGCAAGGCCACCGTGAGCGTCGGTGCGCACCCTGATAGCCTTTGCGGCAGGAACGGCCATGGTCGTGATGTTGTCTCGAAAGTAGGGGTACACGGACGAAAAAATTGGGACAGCGGCAATTTGTACCGTCCACGAACCGTCCACGCCGTTTGTCGTGTCCGCCGACGATTCACACGTCTCGGCGCTAAACCCAGGGGTGGAGGCAAAGAACAGGCCGTCGAGTCTCCGAAGCTCCGGGAAGATCAAGGTTGTGAAGGTATCTGGTGGCCCGGCGCCGATCTGCACAGAGGCCTGCGACTCGTCGTTGATGTTCGCCATCTCGGTTGGTGTAAACTCGGTCAACGAATTGCTACCGCTAGCGTTCTGGTGTACCCCCACGCTGCCGTCAGCATCAAGCGGTATGCGACGAAATGGTGCGTCGTCGTAAAGTCCCGCCATCAGCGACCACACTCCTTGCACGACTGACCGGCAACCAATAACGAAAAATACCACGGATGGTTCGTGCCCGTGTCCTGTGTTTGCTGATCCACGTACACCATCGCACCCGCAACCTGATCCACGGCATCTACGACCTCGTTGAACGGAACCGACGTCGGGTCGTGCAGCCATCGCACAAACAGATCCCAGCCGCGTTGCGCGTGCACGAGTTCGTCGGGGACGTCGTTCGGTGCCAGCCCCGCCTGTATCTGCTGCCGCGCGTCACCTATCTTTGACAGGATCGCGCCGACGGTGCCGACGTTGTCACCAAGCGCGGACGGGAGCGATGACGCCCGTCGTTGCAGCCACGCGCCGTACATGTAGACGGCGGATGCTTCGAGGGCCTTGAACACCATGTCGACCGTGTGCGGGTCGTAGATGAGGAACTGCCGGTCGTCCGTTCTCATAGCCATTTCTTGTGGTACTCCAGTTTCAGATCATAGTCACCTGACAACGCGTCAAGACGCATCGCGAGTGATGCCGCGGGTGGCAGGCGCATGAACCACGCCGTCTCACGTTGGATGAACGGGTCGGCGCGCACCGTGTTCTTCGTGAACGACCTCGTGTTGAGGTTGATGATGAACTGGTCGTTGAGAACGATACCCGCGTCAGCGATCGTTATCTTGTCACCGGTCACGACGCACTCCAGTGATGGTGACGAACCCGCCGCGTTCGCGTCCAGGGTGATGACCATGTCACCGATCGGCGCGTTTGCGAGGGTATCCACGTTGAAATTGTACGGAAACGTTGACACCGCGAGTTCATCCACCGTGACCAGCGGCAACTCGCGCCAAAGTGGTCGAGGTGCCACGAGTTCAACGCTGAACTCGATGGCCTGCTTCGCCTTCTCGCGAATCCCGAACGGCGCCAGTATCTCAACGTCAATCTCCCGCACCGCGGATCCACCCCCGACCCCGTCCTTGACCTCGAAGCTGAACGTCTGCATTCCAGCGTTCTGGTTGAGCACTCCCTTGAGGGTGTCGAAGTTATCGCGCAGGTGCCACCTGGCACCGTCAACCGACGTCACGTTTCCCGCGGCGTCGTTGGGAAGAACCACCATCTTCAGGATAAATGACCTGCTCTCGTAGAACTTGACCCCGAACGAGTAGTCACCGTCGACGTACGGGGTAGGCAGGTTGCGCCCGCGCCTGCCGGGCATCCCGTCGATGCCTGACACGTCCTCGATGTTCCACGCGTACGTTGTCAGTGAGACGCCGTTCATCTTGAAGCGCGAGTACCCCGTGTCGGTCATCAGTGCACCGCGGCCCCGATGATGAGCCCGGCTCGTTGCGAGTCCCTGTTCAGGTCATACGTGTCCGGGTTGACGATGTTGACGATCACGTCACCGCGCGTCGTTGCGCCCCTGTCGCCACCACCACCACTAGGTTGCAACCTGATGGGCGGAAGTGTTACCGGAGTCTGCAGTCCGATCTCAAATCCTCTCGCGGCGTTCAACCCGATCTCGGCGAACACCTTGGACGGGGAGTCGATGCCAAAGGCCCAATTCATTGCGCTCACGGCGCTGGTTGCGTACCTTCGCACGACGAAGTCCCAGTTCGCGGCCTCGGACTCAAACCTGGTCTTCCACGCGAGCGCGACGTTCTCACCGATGTCACCGAACGTGTCCTCAAGTTCACTCGCCGTGCTCGCAAGCAGTCGGTTACCCTCGGCGATGATCGCGGGAAGCTTCTCCTGGAACTGCGTCTCCGCCACCGCGTCCGCCTTGCCGAACGCCTCCTCGTACTTCGCGATGAGCTTGTCAAACTGCGCGGGTGCCTCCTCGGCGAGCTTGGAGAGGGCCGCGCGTTGCGCGAGTGGCATCTCATCGAGCTTCTCCCGCACCACGCTAGGTACCTTGCCGATCAGGGACTGCGACGTCTCCGACCACGCGGCCGTGTCTTCGATGAACTTGTCAAGCGACGTGGTGAGTTTCCTGACGCTGAGCCTGACCGCGCCCTCGTACTCACCCCAGAGTGGGACCTGCTCCCTGACCTTGTCGCGGATGCTGTCGAACGTCTGTCGTACCTTCTCACCCATGCGATCCATCGTGTTCTCCAAGGTGCCCCCCGCCTTGTCGATGGTCTTCATCTGCGCGTCGATCTCCTCCTCCGAGAAGCGAGCGGAGTGACCCATCTCTCTCAACGCGAAGGCCGACGCGAGCACGCTTTCCTTGTACGCGTCCTGCGCCGCGTCGGTCTCGTACAGCCGCGCGAGACGCTCCGCCTCCGCCGAGCTGACGATGAGCGTCTTGTCCTCGATCTGACTCAAGGCGTTCGCCATACCGGTGAACCCGTCGGTGACGAACCCGATGTTTCTCCCGCTGTCGATGAACTTGAGGATCTGGTCGTTGATGAAGTCCATCTCGTTTGACGTGTCGCCAAACTTCTCGTTGACGCCTGCCCACAGGCGCTGCATCTCCGTGTAGCGCCCCTCGTTGGCGAGATCGGTGACCTGCTGTGCCACCTCGGTGAGCGACGCCTTGTACTCCCGCACGTTCGGGATCAGGTTAGCGATCGCGCTATTCAGGGAGTTGGCGCCCTCCGTCGGCCCCGTGAACAACGTCGGCGTCTCGACGTCCGCCTGGAACGGCGCGGCTCCGGCGAACGTGTGTTCAAGGTCCCTTAGTACCGCGTCAACGAAGTCCTCAGTGCTTGGTGAGACCAGTGAGACCTCGATCTCAACGTCTATGTGCGCGGCCTCAAGTAGCTTATCAATCGCCTCCTGGATGTCCTCAGGTGTGTTCCCAAGTTGCTGCAACCTGTACGAGATCTGAACGATCTTGTCGTCGAGGGTACCGTCGTCCTGCGCGTCGCGCATCTCCTGGATGAGGTTCGCGTTCTCCACCCTGAAGTCGAAGGTGAGCGTCGTGTCACCCGCCTCCGTTATCTCACCGATGGGTCCCACAAGCAGGTCAAGTGACTTGGCGAGCTTGTTGACACCTCGCGTGAGTACCTGCTCACGTTCGTCGATCCTGCCAAGCCACTCGTTGTACTTCTGCCACGCGATGATCGTTGCGGTGATCGCCGCGAGAATGGCTCCTTGCTTCAGCAAGGCGAGGCTTGTCGTCTTTGCCAGGTTGGCGGCGTTTTTCGCCATGGACACCTGCACCGTCTTCATGATGCCAAGGGTCTTCAACGCTCGGTACCCGAGGGTGAGGAAGCTAAGCTTCAGCACGTTCAGCGCGGGTACGAGCCTGAACAGGATCGCGGTCGATATGAACGGGAACACCTGCATCAGGGCACCGAAACCAGCAAGCAGGGGTCCCACGAGTCCAAGTATTCCGACCATGCCACCGACCAGTACCTTCACCCACGTGGGTGACCTGGCGAAGACACCCGCGATGTCTGAGAGCACGTCAAGGAACGACGTGAAACCTCTAACAAGGGGGCCAACGATCGTCATGGCCACGTCACCTAGGTGATCTGAGATCTGCCCAAGTTCGGCCCTGAGCTTCTCGAAGGTGCGCGTCCCACCCGCGTCCATGATCTCAAACGCGGTGGTGCTGGCACCCGCCGCCGTCGACACGTCGTCCATGATGGACGCGAACGTCGCGGCGTTCTTCCCGGTCACCTGCAACGCGGCGTTTGCCGCCTCGGCGCCACCGAGGAGCTTGATCAACGCGCCGACCTCACCTTCCGTGGCCTCGAACAGGACCTGCAACGCGCCTTGGTACCCGAGAGCGCCAACCGCCGCGGCTTGCGACGCGAACCCCGCCCCCTGGAACAGCTTCTCCATGTCCTCACTCGGGCGCAGGAGTCCGGTCAAGGCGGCCTTGATCTGCGTGAACGCCTCGCTGGTACCCGTACCTACAAGGGTCATGGTCGCAACCGCGGTGTTCAGCTCCTGGAACGTCATCCCGGCGGCGGCGGCGAGCGGTGCCACGGTGGCCATGTCACGTTGTAGTTCGCCGAACGTGGTCTTGCCGCGAGCCACCGTCCTAAACAGGATGTCAGCCGCCTCCGCCGCGGTCAGGTTTTGCGCGGTGAACGTGTTCGTGGCGGTCGTGAGCACGTCAACCGCTGAGAGAAGTTCGACCGAACCCGCGACGGCCGCCCGACCCGCTATCTCCATGAAGTCGAAGACGTTCTCCTTCGGGATCCCGGCTGAGATCGCCTGGTACAACCCGGCGGAAACGCCCTGCTCGAGCAGTCCGATCTCGTCGGTAACACCCGCGACACCGTCACGCATGCTGCGCCACAACCTGTCGGCCGCCTCACCACCCTCGCCGAAGAGGGTGACCGTCTCTCGCACCTTCTTGTCAAGCCTGTTGAACGCGACGACGTTGATCGCCGTGCCCGCGGCGATGGGGACGGTCAGGCGAAGGGTGAGTTTCCTGCCCATTTCCTCGATCCCGCGACCAAGTCTCTCGAGAGCCGCCTCGGTCGGGCCCTCCATCCCGTCGTACAGCTTCCTCGTGAACTCGGCTGGGTTGACGAACGGCGTGATCTCAACGGTTGCCCCACCAATGGAGAGATCGGACGTCATCGCTTCGTCAGTTCTACGAACTCAGCGAGTTCCATCACGTTCCTGCTGGTCGAGGGTTCACGGCCTTGCGCCTTGTCGAGGGCGGCCTGCCAGTCGTAGTCGTCACTCGCGACGTCAACGTCCTCACTGAACGACTGCTCCTGCGTTTCCATTCCCTCAAACACCAGCAACCTCAATCGTCTCCACGACAGCGCCGCTACCTGGCGCGCGGTGAGGTCGTACTCCCGCGCCAGGTACGACTCGACGGCACGCCAGCTGTTGAGTATCGGCCCGAACTTCCTGACGAACCTCGTCAACTCGTCGTTGGTACGTTTCCCGAGCCTGCAATTTCGCCCATGAGCCAGAGTATGAGTTTCTCATACTTGGGCCACGGTGCCTTCGTGCTAAGCAGGCGCGTGTACTCGTCGTCACCGAGCAGTGAGTAGAAGAGATCAGGCACGGATGACGGGTTGATGCCCTTGCGCATCCAACGAAGAATGATGGCTCCGTCGATCTCCGCGAAGTTGATCTCAAAGTTCTCACCTCCGAACTTGAACCTAACCGGCCTGTCCTCGATCTCGTCGTCGTACTGGTCGAAGTCGATGAAACGGGCGCCTTCATCGGCCACGGTTTACGACCCGCCGGCGGTGGTTTCAACGATCTCGAAGATGTCCGAGCCGGACTCCTTGATCGCCCTGAAGTCGAGCGCCACCGCGGACGGGTTTGCGCCCTTGGTGTGCGGGATGTCCAGGGATGACACCGACAGCACCCGCGCGATCTGCACGTCGCGCGTGTCGGTGGCCCCGGGTGACGACTCCGGCGCCTTGGTGCGGAAGAGCGCCGCGATGAACGCGAAGGCGTCACTCGCCGGAGGAGTGTACGTCTGGATCTCGGGTGGACCGGCATCCGTCACGATCGAGCCACCACCAAGCGCGAGTTTCAGGTTGTCCAGCGTGAACTGCACGACCAGTCCTCGCACGTGGATCTCCTGCGCCATCTTGATCGTGGCGATCGGGTCGATCTCCTCGGCGGGCGTGAAGAACTCGTACGTCAGGTCCGCGACGAGGTTCCAGCCGTCATCCGAGTAACCGGGATCGGTCCAGTTTCCACCGGGCGTGATCGTCGGGTCAGCCGGGAACGCCTCCCCTGAGGGAGCCGTGTAGAAGGTGCCTGGTCCGAGAAGGACCTCAGCTGTACTGCGAGACATTCAGGATCATCTCCTTGCTAGTCGATCGTTTGCTCGGTCGTCTCTTCCTCGATCTCGTCATCGAAAACCGGGGGAGGTGGCGGTGGGAGTGGTGCCTCGCACTCCACCATGACAACCTTGCCGTTCTTGTACCCGAGTGATTCTATCACCCTCTTCGCAACCGCGGTTGAAAACCGCTGCGGTTCGTGGGTGATGGTGACGTCCCCGGTGACGCACGCGTCAATGTTCCAGAGCCTCGGGTTGATCCTGTACCACTTCTTCTTATCGGCCATCTGCTCTCCTTACTAGTACCGCGGCGTCCATCCAGAACTTCGCCTCTTGCGTGTCTGGATCCTCGAGTTGCATTATCCCTGAAAGTGACGACATCTCAGCGATGTGTGCCTCAACCGTGTTGAAACCGGTGAACTCACGGATCTCCGCCTCCAACGTCCTGATCAGCAGGTCCGCAGGCTCCCAGTCGGGGAGATCGTTCGACTTGAGACCACCCCACGCGTTGAACTGGACGCGCGCCTTGTCCATCGGCATGTTCTTGTAGAGTGGGAGACCCGTGATGCGCTTCACCTGAAGCCACGGGTACGTGAGACCTTTCCTCGGAAGAGTGGACGACACCCGAGTACCCACCAGAGCTGAGATCGCAACGTTAACCTTCGCCCAGCGTACCACGGCTTCGATGACGGACGGGACCAGTAGGCCTGGCACTAGCTGTACCTCCTGCGAAGCTCGTCCAACGCGGGTCGCATGAACGGGTGTGCCACGTGAAACCTGGTGCCGTACTCCTGGAAGATGGCGTACTTGACGTTTGTACCCACGAGCGCGTACCACCGCTTGCCGTCCCCGAGGACCCGGTGCGTGATCGATCGACGCAGGTTTCCGGTGCGTACCGGCGCGCGCGCCTTCATGAGCGTCTCGGCCTCCTGCGCGACGCGCGTGATCATCTCCCTCGTGTCGTCGGTGCCAAGCAGTCTTCGCACCTTACGCGGGTTAAGCTTGAGCACGAGAGGTTCAGGCACTGGCGACGTCCTTGCACCGGAGCTCGTGGTGATGCGGTGTCCCGCGCAGCGTTGTCCACGTGTGAAGTTGACGAACGTCGAGCACCATGCCGTCGAGGAGAAGGTGGTCCCTGAGCTGCGGCGTGAAGGTGTCCGATACCCCCAGCCACACCGTGACCTCCGTCACGTCGGACGTGTCGGTCCTCGAGGCGTCCTTGAACGTGATCTCGTACCGACACGGCACGTCACTCACGACGTTCACGTGCGCGTCGACCTGGTCACCACCCCAGCCGACATCTCCCACCAGGTCGAGGCGTTCGACGTCGCACGTCTTGTCCAGGTACGGTGCCTTCATCGTCGTTCTACTCATCGGGTGCCGCCTCGAGGATCGGTAGGATCATGGTATCCTCCCACTCGTACACCACGAGGTCCTTACTCCACATCCGTGCCATGAGTTGCGCGTCCGACAGCGGCCAGGTGGTGCCGGGAAGGAGGATGTAAAACGACGACCAGAAGGCCGCTCCTGGGCCCTGCCCGCCTGGGTGAGACACGACCGGGCGCCGAACGAGGAATCGAAGATCGTTCAGGACCACTCGCTCAAGAGAGTCACCTTCAAGACCAAGCTCGAAGACGACGTGGCGATCGACCAGGGCGTACATCTTCATCGTTTCACCTTGCGCATTACAGTTCACCTTCCCACACGAGACGTTTCGTGGTTGAACGTTTCGCGTCCTTGTGGTGCTGGAGGAGTAGGATCGCACGTTGTATCTCGCCGGAGGGCAGTATATCCACGATCAGGTGAATGGGTACACCTTCAACAAGCTCTCCTGATCTCGTCACGCCGGTCCACGGAACACCGAGTTCCACGCGCACGTTACCCGTGAAGTTGTCCCATGAGATCACTCGCTCATTCAATGAGATGGCACCACCACGAATGAGTTGACGCGTGTAGTACTTCAACTTCTTGAGGTTGATGTCTACTACTCTTGCTATGACAATCTCAGCTGGGAGAACATTATCAAACGCGTACTGAGTGCGAAACGTGTCGATGATCTCCCAGTACGCCTGGGGGTTGTTAAGCTGAGCGTCAGCGTACGCGTCTATAGCGGCGTGAAGAAACTCGGAATCAAGTGCGCCGGTGAGAAGGTCGCGAACCCAGTTGATCTGCGCCACGTCCAGGTACACCGTCGGCATAGCCACCGTTACGAGCGTGTTTCCGTCTCCTGCGTACGAGACGGTACCCACGATACCCGGAAAGATCCAACGTGAGTCGGACGTCGCGATTAACCTGAAACTTGGAAGATGATACGTTTCGCCAGCTTCAACGGTAAGGTGCACGGCGGTACCGTCAATGTCAACGATGACGTTGTCCATGAAGTTCATGTTTCGCTGCAAGACACGCTGCGCCTCCTCATACTTGATCTTTACCTTGATCTCTACCGGAAGAACAAGTTCCAGGAAACTTTCAGCAAGCCTGCGATCAAGTTCACCTTCCTGGTATCCTCTTAGGATTTCCTTGAGCTGACGATTTAGTTCGTCTAGCGCCCACGTGTGCGTCCCTGACGTTCTAGCCAGCACGTTAGACACGTTCGTGTGCCACGACATTGAGAGCTCGTGGTCAACGGGCAAGATCTCAAGCGTGCCGTTTGGCAAACGTCTGACATGCACGTTGTACACGTGCTGATCAGCTTCGAACGTGAGCAGGTTAATTAGGTGTACTTGCAGAAGCGAATCAAAGTCGGCAACCATAAGCGTGAGTGTCTCATCTACGTCAAATACGTCGTGCCATGGGTACAACCACTCACCACCCTGGTTTCTGTGCAGTGAGATCTCTGAGACAAGGATCCCCTCCGTGCCTGAACCTGGAGTCGTGAACAACGCGACGGGGTGTTGAGTGTTGACACGCCCGAGTCCATCCGCCACGATGGCCTGCCACCTCTCCACACCTGGGATGCTGTGCGAGTGAGACTCGACCGCCCCAAAGCGCTTGACAAAAAACTTGTCATCCACGGTCATGAACTTCGCGTTCTGCCCGCCTTCATCCCACTGCCTGACCACGCGACCTTGACCTTGGAACGTCAACGCGAGCCAGTCTATGAAGTGCTGTGACCTCGCGTCCACGTACTCGTCTCTCGCGATCTTCTCAACTAGGCTGTCCCACGCGTCCACCCACAGCTGGTGATCAGCAACGTCAATGCCGGTTTCAAGAGCAACCACGTTCGCAAAAGGAGCAAGACTGAGGATAAGTGCGGACATCACGCGTGTACTCTCATCCACACGTTCAGTGAAACCAGCCGTGATGTACAGAACACCTGCTTTCACCTCGTCAAGAATTCTGAGTAACGCGTCCACTTGTTCCAGTAACCGATCCTTGTCGTCGAAGGATTGCTGAGTCAACCAGGTGCGAAGTGTGGTGGTGCGATCCGCGAGTACTGACACCAGCGGTGACACGCGAGTATCATCACCGTACTGCTTGAACAACCCCTGCAGCTCAGCGGCGAAGTCGTTCACTTCATCCTGCGTGGTAACAACGTGTGGGATGAACCTGTCGGGGCGCCGCGGTGGTTCGATGCGATCACGCACGTTGCTGGCGGCCTTCTTGAAGTCAATGACGTCGCTCTTTGCCGTCGCGGCAGCGTATGCTTTTTCCTCCGCGCGTGTGAACACCGGTTCCAGCACCTTATCAATCTCGGCCGCGAGAGTGTCCGCGTG
>SDBV01008765.1_pt1 | contig 13584 bp, 15 predicted proteins | sample 2277081 | NCBI WGS metagenome assembly SDBV01 (sample SAMN10402039, study PRJNA504765) | marine sediment metagenome | isolation source: marine sediment core GS10_PC15, 223 cmbsf | place: Arctic Ocean: Southern Knipovich Ridge | collected 2010 | reverse complement strand
AAAATGTCAAAAACAAAATCATGGATAAGATAAAATGCCAACCATAACTAATCCAGGCACGATAAAAGCTTTAATAACTGCGTATCTATTGAATGACAGAGATCAAAGCAAAGCAGGAATTGAAATCGGCTATTCTGAGAATTACGTACTTAACGGGGATTATAGTAAATTGTTTGACAGAGCCGATGTTTTAGCTGAATTAGACAAGCAAGAAGTGGAATTGATAAGAAAAACAGGGTATTCAGTCGAACAAGCCCAGTATGAGTATGAACAAGTCAGATGCGGCTCAATGGTTGTAAAGCAATATCCAGCAGCAAATCAGGCTATTTTAGGCAAATCACGGCTTCACGGCTTTGACAAGGACAACAACGCCCGTGAATCCACTGTAATCATCATAAACCCTCCCAAACAAAGGACTAAGGTTGAAAGTGAGGTAGTAGAGAATGAGTGAAATATGTAGTAATTGCGGCAAGGATGTGCCTCAGAAGGCCGGTAAGAGGCAGAAGCTGTATTGTGACGATGCTTGTCGCATGAAGCTCAAACGCAGGGCAAGCCACAAGATAGCAATAACGAACACCAATAACGAACAAAGCATAACCGAACAACGGGGCAATAACGAACACGAACAAGGCAGAGTAATACATCTATCTAATAAAGAGTATAAAGAACAGATTCGACAAGACAAAGAGAGTGAATTGAGTCCAGTCTTAACGATTGAGAACTACGGCCAGCCTGACTGTCAATGCCAACACTGCAAGACCAGGCGTATCAACAAGAGCAAGAACATAATCAACCACGGCGCATGGCTCAACAGTGAACAGCTCAAAGAACAGGGCTTCGCACTGAATAGAGTATCAATGCCCGACGACGCAGCAGTTGGAGTAACGTAACAATGGGCAACTTAGGAAACAAAACGAGTTTCGGCTATATAGGAAAGCTATATAAAGCGAATGCCCTATATGGAGTTCGATGGAATGATATTGTTTCATCCCATATATCACAGGAGCCTAACCAATAAAAGACCTATGGAGTCTGGATTATGAGTATATGTCAAAGCTGTGGACGAAACATGAACAATCTAAATATCCCGTTTTGTTCTGGGGATTGCAGGCAGGGCGTAGCTGTGATAGGCACTATGGAGGGCAAGACACCGGATATTGAGGCAAATATCGGCTTAAAACGACCTTACGGCGACCATGCGGTCATAGACGGACAGCCACCGTTTAAGATGCCACCGTCGGCAATTAATTGTTCCACGTGAAACATAAAATGTTTGAAAGGATGAATTATGGTTAAGTTTGTAGAATTTACAAGCAGCGCAGGTGAGAAGTTGGCTATTAACCCTGAATTTGTGGTGTGTATTAACCAATACGGCGGTAAAGAGCGTACTGGGCTTTCGTTATCTAATGGTCAGAAATTCGGAGTAGATATGACCAAAGAAGAAATAATGAGAAAACTTCAAGGACTAAATGCCTAAAAAAGTGATAAATCTTGACACAAAGCAGTTTCAGTGGGATTTTTATTCTGCTACGAATCGTTTTCCAGGTTCGATTGCTGGTTGGGGTTCAGGAAAGACCATGTGGGCGTTAATGAAGGGTGATTTACTGAGTAGATTTTACAAAAACAATCTCGGTGTTATAATAAGGTCGAAATTCACCGACCTCAGAGACTCGACCATGAAAGACTTCACTAAATGGACGGGCAAGACCATTCCTCAGGGCACTAAAGAGGCCAAATATGCCAATGGTAGCCAGATATTATTTAGACATGCCAAGGAATTAAGTGGTTTGCAGAATGTTAATTTAGGCTGGGCTTACATTGAACAGGCAGAGGAGTTCCCCACAGATACCCAATTCCAGCTTCTCAGGGGTCGATTGAGACGTGATTTAGAGGTTGACGAGGATTACTGGGCTACTTATACGGAGAGATGGGACGATCTTGACCCTCGGACACAGGCATTATTAAGGTCGATGTATGATAATCCTTTGAGGCAGATAATGCCTGTAGCCAACGCTAAGGGTCATAATTGGCTATGGAAGATGTTTATCAAGTCCCCACAGGAGGGATATTCTTGTATGCAGGCAACGTCTTTTGATAATGAGGATAATCTACCAGCAGATTTCATTAAAGATTTGCGTAGAATGGAAAAAGACTCGCCGGCCAAATATAAACAATACGTAATGAATTGCCACGACGAGGTTGACCTTGATGCTTGTTATTATATTGAGATTATGAATCAACTTCGGGCTAACGGTCATATATGTCATGTGGCACACGACCCAAGCGTTCTCGTGTACGTTTCGTGGGATATAGGATTAGACTGTACCGCCCTGTGGTTCAGGCAGACGGTCAGGGGACAGAGGAGATTAATTGACTATTATGAAAATACCGGAAAGTTTGTCGCCCATTATGACAAGATAATGAAGTCCAAGCCTTATAGTTATGCTAAGATGATTTTACCTCACGATGGTAAAGCAAGGTCGAAAGTCAGTGGCGAATCTTATAAAAAAGCATTAGAGGATTTGGAGTATAAGGTTATTGTCAATAAGAGAATTGAAAAAGACGTTGGTATTAATATCGTCGCGGATGCGCTTCCGTCGTATTATATTGACGAGGAAAAATGCAAGGACGGCTTAGAGGCCTTAGACCATTACCGCAGGGAATATGACGAGGAGAACCGAATTTACAAGGAAAAGCCCTTACATGACTGGGCAAGTCACCCTATGGATTCACTTAAAGAAATGTGTCAGGCGGATAAATCCGGATTTTTGTCGTCTTCATCGAGTATTACAGTCGATAAGATACGTAAACTTCAGAAACAGTATTCGAGGACAGGATGATGATATATAGAGATATTTTAATTATTAGTTTTGCTTGGTATGTACTTTTTGATATTATAATTATGATATTCGAAAGAAAATAATGCCTAACGACAAAGAGAGATTGATTGAATGGTTTGTATCTGTTGGTGTTGAAGTTGGTGAAAACGATACAACTGGCTACAATAATGATATATGCCTTCATGGCAAAGAGGGCCGGTGCTTCTTTGGATTTAACGACGATGGTAGTTTTAAATCTATGGTTTTTGAGGAATAATAATGCCTAACGACGCTTCAACAAAATCCGAGTTTTTGGATGTCTACGAGATAAACGACGCCGCATGGAAGTCGTTTAATTTTCAGGCGCAACTCGACCTGGATTATTACCTAAAGGCCCAACACACTCACGAAGAAGTGGAACGTGCTAACAGGCAGGGCAGGATACTCCATACAATCGACAAGATAGGCCGTCAGGTCAATCTACTTCACGGTTACGAGATACGAAACAGGCATATCTTAAAGATAGGCCCACAGGGAGGCTTTGACGAACAGGAAGACCGAGCCTGCAACCAGCACACAGGCGTAACCATGAGCCTAATGAACAGGCATAACGGGTACAATACGTTAAGTGATGCCTTTAAGTGGGGTACTTTAGTTCAGGGTTCTAATTTAGTCGAACAATGGCGCGACCGTGACGGACTGATTCAATTTGGAAGATTGGGCTGGAACCAGTTTTTACTCGACCATGGCCTTACTAAAGAAGACTTATCGGACTGTATGGATATTCTGACCGGTCAGTGGATTTCAACTAATAAGGCCAAGATGTTAGTTCCCACCGCTGCCGACGAGATAGAGAAAACCAACCCCTTAACCCATATCAGTAGGTGGCCGTTTCAGGGAGCGCCGGCGATGATGAATAAGGCCAAAAAGAGACTCTTTGAACAATGGTGGCATCGTTCTACCGAAGAGGTCTCAGTCGTTCAGCATAGACGCACCGGCCAGAAAATGACGTTTAAACAGTTTGCGGACGATAATGCCGGTGGTGATAAGAAATTAGCAAACCAGTTCATCGAGAATTTTCGTGACCCGAATGGTATGCCTTTCTTAGTGAAGTTCCGTGATATTAAAGACAAGATAGAGTTAAAGATATTCATTGACGACGAACAGATATGGTCAGGGGACAATCCTTTAAAGATAAGAGATTATAATTATACCTGGGTGCATGGCCAGTTCTGCCCTGAATGTCCGAGAACGGAACTCAAATTACAGGGTTTTGTAAGGGGTCAACGTGACCCACAGACAATGCAAAACCGTCAGGTCAATCAGGCGATGGATATTATCGAGTCTCAGATACAGGGATTGCGTATGGTTCGTGATAAGTTTTTAGTAAACCCCGAAGATGCGTATAAATCAGGTCAGGGTGTCGTATTGCATGTAAACGATTTAGCTGAAGATAATTTAGCGCTTGAAAATATATTTCGCCAGATGAAATCGTCTGAGGTTCCAGCATCTATATTCCAGATGATACAACTTATTGACAAGGCCCAAACCGAAAGCGGAGGTCTTAATCAGGAGATATTCGGTACGGACGATAAGGACGTTGAGATTTCCGGTGTCCTTCACGAATACCGCACCGGTAAAGCCTTGACTGCGCAGGCGTGGATGTTCCAGAGTCTTTTAGCCTCTAAGAGGGATTTTGGCCATAAGCAAGTCCAGATAGTCCAGTTAAACTATAACCCCAATATGGTCGCTGAGATTATCAACGAACAACCAGTGCCAGGATTTTACGATGACAATCTTACAAGATTTGATTGTAATCCGACCGAGGGTGTCGATACCGATAGCCAGAGAAATATGTTCTACTTAGAATTAAAGAGCCTTCTGAAAGAACTGCCTGAAATGTTCACAGGAATTATCACACCTGAGATGATAGTTAAGACTGCCCCGATGCAGTTCTCCAATGTAATGTTACAGGCAATTAAAGCTGCGCAACAGCAAAAGAAACAACTACAACAACTTGTACAGCAACAGCAGTTTACAACTAACCAGCTTACTCAGGGTTTGACAATGGCCCAGATAGCACAGGCGCAGGAAGATGTTGCATCTGCTGCCGAGAAGAGAAGTGAGATACCGCTAAACAGGATGAAGACTTTGGCACAGGCACAGAAGTTACAGGCCGAGCCATTGATAGCTTTAATTAAAGAACAGGTAAGATTAGCGATAGCACAGGAAAAGAATACACAATTACAAGGAGCGCAAAATGCAACTACCTAAAAAAGTAAACATAGGGGGTAAGGTTTATACCGTAAGCCGAGATAAGAATCGTTCCGAAAGTAATGGATATGTTAATACTGAAAAGAGAACTATAATGGTGGGTGCAAAAAATAAATTGCATGAAGAAGCTTTTAATACATTTATCCATGAAGTTGCAGAAGCGTCTTTAATTCAGAATTGTTTTAGATTCAACCGAGACGCGCATCCTGATGAATTTGTTTATCAAATGACACACCATGAATTTGTCCGCTTTGCAGAAGAAGTAAGTGAAGCAATTAGACCAATGATGAGGAGTAAATAATGCCCGGACACACGACAAAAGAACGTAAAAAGAAAAAGAAAAGTTCCAGTCATAAGAAAGGGAAAAAACGTGGTCGCTAAAGTATGGACACCGGCATCGGAAATTGAAGACCTCGGAGAAGCGTTCAGGGCGGAGACTGTGGGTATGTTAAAAAAGGTCGCCTTTGAAAACAACTGCGACGTTAATGAGTTGAAGTTTTCCGTCAATAATTTAGGCGTGGTCAATATTCAGCGAATGACACCACAGGAAATGATTGACAGGGCATCGCAGAGAATTGTCCAAAAACGAATTGTATCTATTAAGAAATCAAGGGAATCGTAATGAACGGAATGCTTAAAATAGCCATCGACGCTGAAATAGTTCTTGACGAAAAAAGTACCAAAGGTATGCCCGAAGACTTGCAGGGTCATTTGAAAGCTGCGATAACCAATGCGGCTAAGGTTTATAGTTGTAAGTGGAACGAAATAACGTGGAAAGTAAAGATTGATAAGTCAAGCGGATTACCTTATATTACGACGAAGAAACGAGCATGAAAGCTATAAGTGACGAAATAAGACAACATATCGTAGCTGCCGGAGTTCTTTTAAAAAAGGATTTTCCTGGCGAAAATATGCAGATATGTTTTAATATTGCAAAGCAACACGATAACGTGAACTTTAATGTTAAAATAAGCGGGATAGAGTGTCCTGCTAAAACCTACAAAATAGGAAAGGAAACTAACATGAAAACAAAACTTATAGTATTGGCAGTAATCTTGCTTGCAGTGTGTGGCTGTAACGAGGTTCAGGTAACTAAAGAGGCTCCGATACTTATGCCAAACGAACAGTGGAAAGCCAAGTATGGTAACAGCAGAGATTCTCAGACTGCATATAATCTTGCTCTTTCGCGTGATATTGATTCGTTGATAGTCAGGACGATGAACAAAATGCACCCTGCCGATGTAAACGACCCGAACAATTTGAAAGCAAGGATTGATAACTTAGAAACGTGGATTATAAATCACGACACAAAAGAATCGAAGCATAATTGCAACGACCATCCCGAAACAGCTGTATATCATGGAGGAAATATTATGTTTGGAACTGACACGACAAGCCCCGATGTAAGATTCGATGAATATGGCCGAGCTTACGTGCCGGATAATTTATATGAGGCAAAACCAATGGAAACTAAAACCCTAAAAACCTTAGAGGAACATAATGCCGAATCCCGCAAAGCTACCGATGATTTTATAAATCCTCACCCTAACGGCATAGCATGTCCTGAGTGTGGCGCAGAATTGATAGACTCAACCCCAATGCTGACGCTTTTGCCTATGCCTGCGCAATATAATGTTCACTGCGAAAAATGCAACTGGAAAGGGACAAGGTACTAATGCTAAAGACAAATAAACAATGGAAAGAAGCAAAAAAGGTACATCCTGATATTAAAACGATGAAACCGTATGGGATGCACCACAGGGTTTGCCCGATTTGCCTTAGCAATAGTTTTGCTAACTATTTAAAACGAATAGCATCTCAAAGGGTCTTAGATATATTATCTGCAATCGACAGTCCTTTTAGGGGAATAGTTTATGGTGAATAGACGAGAATAATAAACTTTAACAACTAAATAACTAACCAAGGATTACTGAAAAAATCAGCCCTTGTGACGTGTTCCATGTGGGACATGCGCAAGGGCTTTTTTATTGATAGCGACACGGACACGGGCAATAGAAGTGCTTGGATGCCGCAGGCAGGTTGATGTCGAACCTTTAGTCGCAGAAAGGAATTACAATGCCAGACGAAGAAAAAAAGGGTACAGAGAACGCTGGTGGTACCGACCAGCAAGATACGGGCAAAAAGGGTGTTACTGCTGACGGTCAGCAGGACACCACTCAGGGTGCCGCTGGGAATCAGGATGAAGTCGCAGGTTTGAAAGAAGCTGCTAAAGCTGAACGTGAAAAGCGTCAGTTGGCAGAAGAAGCGTTACGGGTAAGCAATGAGCAGATGGCTATTTTACAGGCCAATCCAGTTCAGGTTCAGGCTCAAGTACAACAGCCAGTAACTACTTACGAGCAGGCTATGGTAGATGTCGGCGTTGATAAGGACTATATGAGTCCAGACGACACAATTAAGGTCATGGCTCGTAAAGACCAGTTGGACGCTAATAAAAACGCTCAAACTTCTCAGATTGCCGCTAATCAGCAATTTGCCTTCTCTCATTCTGATTATAGTGATGTGGTTGGTAGGCAGGTCGGAACTCAATTTGTTCCGTCCGCCGAACTCGCAGAACTTTTACAACGAAAGCCGCATTTACGAGCTTCTGTTTACGCAAGTTCAGAAGGCGCATATCAGGCCGTTATGGACGAGCGCGAACTAAAAAAACTGAAAGAAAATCAAACTGTTCTCGATGAACATCAGAAACGGGCGGGAATTGACACTGATACCGCGCCAATGGGCGGCTCTGCCGCAGGTGGCGGCGGTGGTGGCGATATTGAGCCTGGGTTGATGTCCAGAGAGCAAAGTCTTGAGATTCGACGAAAGCTCGCAAGCGGCGAAAGAGTATGAAAGGAATAAGTTATGAAAGATTTATTGTTTTTCTCTGTTGAGGAAAGAATGGAGCGTCATAATAATTTGGCGGCAATACTTCCTCTCGGATTTATGGCAAGCGCTGCGCGCTTCCCAGTTAATAATTTAATGCACACAACTACAAGGATTAATCACCCTATTAACATCTTTTACCAATCCCAGGTGTTACTTAGGGTTATTGATGCCTTTATATTTGTAAGATTTGGGAAAAGCGACTCGATGCCCATGCACGCAGGCGATACTAATAAGTGGCGCAGGTGGGGTAATCCAGACGCTCAGACAGTACCTCTAATCGATGGAGTAGATCCAGCACCAATCCTGTTATCCAAGACTGATATTCAGGTCAAGATGAAAGAGTATGGTGCTTACATCGTAACGAGTACATGGATGACCTTTACCGGTATCACTGACGACCAGACCCAAATGGCCGACATCTTGCTCGATAATATGAGAAAGACGCTCGACACCCTGACAAGAGATGTAGCAAGTGGTACTGCTTCACAGACGACCGCCTCTAACGGCTCTCCAACAGGAACTTTCATTAACAAGCAAGACCTTGATACTATCGTTACGAACCTTTTGGTTCAGAATACCAAAATGATAAAAGGTCAAGTCAACGCAGGCCCGAATCAGGGTACATCACCTATCAGGGCAGCCTTTATCGGTATCTGTCACACGGGTCAGCGTACAAGGCTCTCAAACGTCAGTGGCTTCAAGCATGTAGCGAATTACGCTAAACCTGGCGAGATTATGCCGGACGAGTTTGGTTCTACTGACGACATTCGTTGGCTCTTAACAACTAACGCAACACGCGCTACGGCAACGACTGGATACGAGGATCTTATCTTCGGGCAGGAGTTTTACGGAACGGTTAAGATAAAAGGTAATTCAGCAGATGCGCCGCTTATCTTCACACCAAAGGACAGGACAGGTTCTCCGTTACAGAGATTTACTACTCTCGGCTGGCTGCAAAACTTCGCAGCGCAGATACTTAACGACAACTTCGGACATAAGTTAATTACGACAGTTTAAAAGACGAAACTATTTTCGCAAATGAAAGGAAAGAATTATGAACAAGCTTAAAGTAGGACATTATGAAGCAGATGATGGGTTAATCAATTTGCCTATCGGTTTTATTCCAGATGTATTCGATATGGATGAACTTGCGACAGCAAATCCTGACCACGTCAGGTGGTACAGGCGTCAGGAGCAAGACGAAGCATCCGCTTCCCGACAGGGTATAATTACAAATGGTGTTGACGGCGTTATTACAAGACTTAGTGCTGGTAACGGTATCATTGCCTACAGTGCAAGTAGTCAAAGGCCACAAATAGGTATTTGGGAAGCCAGTAATTCAACGATTGATACAAGGGATGGAACTACCTTGACAATCACTGCCCGTACCGCAACTAAGCCTGGAACTTATGTTAATCCGACAGTAAGTTCTACTGCCGACCGTCAGGCTATTTTTGAAGCCGTAACTGTTGGTGGCAATACCGGTTCTACCGAACCTGATTGGAATAATGTTGCTATCGGAGCAAATGTAACTGACGGCAACATAGTCTGGAAGCGTGTCGATGTAAGTCTTCAGCGCGGTGGTTATCAAGGTGTTGTTATAGCGGCTGCTCTAAATACCAATGGTCAGGAATGGTATTACGAAGCAAAGCAAGCCAACTGGTCAGTTGACCATGGTGATGTTGACGGCTGGACAGATGGCATCGACCCCGATGCTTAACTAATAATTTAGAAAGGATTTTTAAAATGGAAGACAAAGTTAAAGAAACTGGATTACAACGATTAGCAAGGCTTCGTAAAGAAGCTGCGAAATTAGGCATCAAAGGACTTTTTGCAGCAGATGAGTTTCAACGATTGATTGACGAGAAGAAGAAAATGCCCATCGAATCAGTACCATCTGAAAAGGGTTCAGTTAGACTTTCGGACGATGAAGCAAAGAAGATTCGCGCACGGCTCGAATATGAAGATAAGGTTCGCGAGGAATTTAAAATCGCGCGCCAGATTCAGATTGACCGAGCGACTATTATTGCCGAATCCGAATCGCTGAAAATCAAGATTGATTTACCTGAAAAGCCGACAGAGTTGGAACTTGCTAAAGCAAGGGTTAAGCTTGGTATTGAAAAGGCCGAGATTAAACCCTCACCTGAAACAGTTGCTATTGAATCAAGTAAGCGGGGATATTATATATTTACGAACCGTGAACAGGACGACGCAGCGCATACGGTCAATCCTGGCGGTAAGTACGTGATACATCTTATTCCCGACCAGATTCATGTTCTCAGCGAAGCTCATATAAAGCTTTTCAGAAAATTCGCCGTTGTGCCTGTCTATAAAAGAGTAAAGACAGAAGGGCCTCCAATCGAAGGCCAGATGGGCGAAGTATGTAAAAGAGTTGAGTCTAAGCAGAGATTTTCATTTGAACACTTAGGCGAAGCTCCACAGGATGCTGATTTCGGGTTAGTCACCGATACAAAAATCCTCGATGAATTAAGAAAGGAACAATTAGTTTAACATTTCATAAGGAGTAAATTATGGAACACGCAAGATTTTCGGATGTCGATACCTCAGACGAGGTATGTAAACAGTTTAATAAGGTTATCGACAATCTTAATCAAGTTGAAGGAAAAGTGTGCCAGATGGCAAGCGAACCCGAAATCGTAGTTGTTCGGATTGGGAACAAATGTCATGCTGGCTTAAAAACTCACACCTACGAAGACGGACTCTTTGAAGTAGAGTTCTTCGATGGTGAAGATGGATGTTTTAGTCAAGAAGATTTGGCTAAAAATCAGCTTATCAGTAATGTTCCTGCACAGAAAGGATTTATTAAGATGAAACTGCTTATATTTTTAATGTTGTTTGTGAGTTTGTTTGTCGGCGTGACTCACGGAGCGTGGCTTATCAATTATGATAATGTATCAAACCCGCAAAGTCTTGTGAATCTATTAAGAGACAGGTTTGCCAACCAGACGGCGAATACCTACACTTTTGTACCTGGCACGGAACCGGTAGCGGCGGTGAGAGCAGAGGGAATGGTTTACTACGATGATTCTGCCAAGAACCTGAAACTACGTACTGATAGTGCATGGGTTGATATTGATGTAGCAGGTGCTACAAGTCTCGATGCAGCGTATGGTATTGGGCAAGCTATCACGGTAGACAGTGGTGCAGTTGCATTAACCGCACCTAACTCTGACGATAACGTAGTGCTTGCATTGGACCAGCAGGATACATCTAATTCAGTAGCGGCCTTAACAGTAGCCAGCGCCGGAGATGCTGCTGCGATAATTATCGCACAAGGTGGTTCTGGCGGTGATATTCAAGGTACAGCCGGTTGGTCAATAGATAAAGTTGGCGTAGGTACTTTTATAAGTTTCATTCTCGAAAACAGTGAAACTATCGACAATGCTGATAATGGCGAGATAACCTTTAGTGATGGTGTGGATGATACTGCGATTTCGTGGTCTGGTACTACGCTTGAATGGACTACGGATACCTCTATTGATACTGTCGATTGGGGTGATTTGGATGACCATATCGGTCTTAGGAACATTACTTTTGATGTTGACGAAAAGGGTACTGTTACTTTAGCCGGTACTGGCACAGCAGATGACTTAACTATTCAGCAAACTACCAGTGGCCAGAACGCAAGTCTTATCCTTCAATCGACCGGTACTGGCGATGACGCTTTAAGTTTAATCTCGTCTGTTGCTGATATTTCGTTGGTTTCCGCCAGTGACATTACTCGTACTGCTGCATCTAATATCACGGACGTTACTACAGATGGTGCTTATACATTGACTATCGGTGGAGCGTCTAACGGCAAATTGATAGTTACAGCCGCTGACACAGCATCAATTACTTCTGTTGATGATATGGATATAGCGACCTCTGCTTCAAGTTCTGTTATTGATATAGACTCTGCTGCGGGCAAAGTGATTATCGACGGTGGTCAAGCTATAGCCGATGCCGTAACTGTTCAAGCTCCTGCGGGTGGTGTTGATATTACATCCGCCGCGACTTTTGATATAGACATTACCGCTACAGGCGGTACTGTTCAGGTCATAGCTTCGGAAGCTGCCGCAAATCAGTTTAAGGTTGATGCTCAGGGTGTAGTAGTGGGTTTTGCTATCGTACTTGAAACTACCAACGGTGGTATTCAGTTTAATGCTGACGGTGCGAATGGTAATATTACTATTGATGCCGCAAGTGTCTTGACCTATGTATCGCCATCGCTCCTTATCAATAACGATGCTTCTACGAACACGACAGGTATTGGAACTGGTACTACGACCGGAACGGTAACTCTCGGCGGAACCGGTACACAGGCCATTGATGTTGGTGCTGGTGCTGGTATAAAAACTGTTACAGTTGGTTCTACGACTACAACGTCTGCAACCACGGTACAATCAGGCTCAGGTGACCTAACACTTACTTCAACTGATGCAATTACTATGACATCCGCCGGTGTATTCGGTATTGGAGCAAATGCCGTCCAACAAGACATTACGATAGGCAATGAAACGGGTACAAGTTCCCTTACTCTCTTAGCAGGAACCGGCGACATTGATATACAGGGTGTTGCGGCTTCGACTATTACGATTGGCGATGCCGCTCAGACGGCTGCGATAACTATTGGAGCATCGACAGTTACAATGACAGACCTTAGTCTTGGCACAGGCGTAGGCGCACACACAATTCATATCGGCGATGGCGGTGTTGCTGCACAAGTCATAACGATAGGCAGCGACAGCGTTGCGAGCTCACTTACTCTGAAAGCTGGTACTGGTAACTTTGTTGTTGATGGTGTAGTAGCTACCACTTACACAATCGGCAACTCAAGCCAAACTGGCACTATTACAATTGGTGAATCGGATGCAACAATGATACTTAATCTTGGTACTGGTGTTGGTGCTCACACTATTCACATAGGAGATGGTGGAACTGCCGCTCAAGTTGTTACTATTGGAAGTACAAGTGATGCATCAGCAGTTACTGTCCAGTCAGGAACTGGCAAAGTAGCTATATCCTCTACCGGCACAGGTGCAGACGCCATAACTTTGACTGCATCTAATGCAGCCGGTGGGATTCTTTTCGATTCCAACAACAAGGACCAGAAAGTTATCACAATGCGGATAAGTGCGGGCGTAGTAACGGCTTCGGAGATTATGATTGATGCTCCTGGAGCGCCTTATATCTGCACCGGACTGGAAGCAGGTATCAGTGAAGCGGGCACTACCGAAGGCAAAGCGACTTGTAATGACGATGCTGACATAATACTGTTCAGTATCCAGTTGCCGGAACTTATGTACGACACAGATACTATTGAAGACTTAGTATTGGAATTTGATATAGACGAAGTTGATATAGGTGGCACGGTCGATGTAGATGTATTCCAATACGGCGACCTTACTGCCGAGATTTCCGATGTGATTACCATTGCTAACGCCAGTGGTAGGTCGTGGAAAGGATTAACTACTCTTTCGTCTGGTATTGGTGCAGTAGCTAATATAGACCAAGGTGATGTATTTTTGGTCAGATTAAGTCCTGCCGATGGCACTTCTGATTTTGACATCTGGGGTGTACGTTTGACTTATCGTGTTGGTAT
>SDBV01008764.1_pt1 | contig 13587 bp, 28 predicted proteins | sample 2277081 | NCBI WGS metagenome assembly SDBV01 (sample SAMN10402039, study PRJNA504765) | marine sediment metagenome | isolation source: marine sediment core GS10_PC15, 223 cmbsf | place: Arctic Ocean: Southern Knipovich Ridge | collected 2010 | reverse complement strand
CGAATGCATGAAAAACAGGACGCTATTGAATACAATGAGGTTTTGAATCGTGAACCTACTACATTCTCCTTCTATTGCGGTAGAAACTTTGGATATTTATTAAAAATTTATACCTATAAAGGTTAAAATAGATATTCAAATATTTAACGGTAATCTATGAGTAATCTTAGAGAACAGGAACTTGAGTTGAGAGAACTCAAGCAATTAGCAAACGTAAAAATCAAACAGATCTGTGATCTGATTGAAGAACGTAAAATTTGGAAGTATTATCGAGATAGATATAATCGAACTTCGTTTGAAGCTTACGTGCGAAGTCATAGTCGTCTAGAAAACCATTATGTAGATATGAAATTCGAAGAATTTCGTTATAAAGGTAAACTGCGTATGAGATTAACAAGCCTATACATTACTATTCCGATGATAGGACAGTATCATTCGGTTTGTAATATTTTGATTAAGACCAGAACAAAAGATGGAGTACGAATTGAACCAAGATATGATATTCGGAAATTTTCTAACACAAAATATTGGTTTGATCCATTTATGGCATATCTAGGTGATCTAAAAACCAAACACGAAGAAGATGAAAGAAAGGAATATGAACAAAAAGTTCAGAGCCAATTACATTCTCTTCGATAATCCAAATTAACAATATTTAAGATCCTTTAAAATAATCCATTATAACAATAAGATTATTAAATAAGGTCAGAAGTAAAAATTATGATAGTTACATATCGCAATTCGATCGCTCGATCGAATAAAATAGACAAACAACTAAAGGAGTTTCCGCTTTAATGAGTGAATTAAACTATGGATATTTCCTCTGTGAAAAGAAACTGGACATCGAAGTATTAGAAGATGGTACGTTAGTATTAAGAACAATACACCCACGATGGAAATGGTTAGCACTAAAAATTAAACCTTTATGGAGACTTTACACTCGAAAATTATGTGAATTAAAAATAAAAGATTTTGAAGAATTTGTAAAATATTATCATGATACAAAACAAATCGATCGATCGATCGATTGAATATTTAAGGATGGGTAGTTATCCTAAATTATCCAAAACAGAGAAGCTAGGAATTTATATTCCAACATTAAATCTTCCCCCAATAAAATAATGTCCTCAAAGGACCAAAGCACGTGTAAAATATTGCTATGCAACCAAAGGGAGATTTAAGTTTGAACAGGTATTAGAAAAGATGGAAGAAAACCACATAGCCAGTACCAAAGACAGTTTTGTAGAAAATATGAGCAAATTAATTTCAAAGGCTACCAGGTACTTTCGATTTCATTCTGCAGGAGATTTTTTCTCAAAAAAGTATTTCAACCGATGCGTTGAAGTAGTAAAGAAAAGACCACTAACAATTTTCTTAGCTTTTACTCGAAATCATACTTTAGATCTAGAAAATGTACCAGATAACCTGATCATTTATTATTCGATAGATCATACAACAGAACATATTGGTAATGCGAAATATCATTCAATAGTTGAATCTATTGATAAAACAAAATTCCAACATCTGGATAAGTATAAAGATGGACACGTCTGTCTAAGTACAAGTTGTTCAGATTGTTTGAAATGTTGGATAGATCCAGGAACAATATATTTTCCACAAAAGTATAAGAAATATCAAATAGAGTAACTCTGGATGTAAAAATAATATTTAAGTTGATATAACAATGGATAAGAAAAAATTCTTAGAAATGGTTTTCAATCGTATGGCCTTTAACAAAGATGGTACTGATAGAACTGAAAAACAACAACCATGGGATATTATTGGAGAGTTGCTAGAAGAATTGAAACTAGAGTACAATCAAGACGAACTCTACAATCTATATCTCAAGAAATGGCGATCTCCCAATTTTAAATGGGACGATATCAAATTTCTTAGTATCCAATAAACTTAACTATTTAGGGTGTAATTATGCAATTATTAGATGAAATCTATAATACTAAAATAATTACTAGTGATGATCCAATATCACAAATTGTATCAATTTGCAGCATACCAGAAAACCAATTCAACTCAGATGATTTCAATGAGATCATGAAATGGATTAATGATCAACCAAATCTACTTTCAGATATCGTTGAGGAAATTAACCAATCTATGATCGATTGGAAAACAAATGATCGAACTGTTTTGATTACTATGTGGTTTGCTGAAAGGTACTGGAGATCCAACATTGAAGAACTAGGAAAGCGAAGGCGTAAGGTAATAAAAATGGTTAGTACTTATGAGTTCATGAAAACACAGATAGAGAACGAATTATCCAATATCACAAAATTATCTGGAACTAATCTCTGTTGTGAAGAACAAACAAGTATCGATGATACCATTACATTACCATCATATTATGCTGATCAACCACCTAAAATTTATTGCAAGATGTGTGGTCGAGAAACAAAGATAACAATTTGATCTTAGTTATTTAGGAACCTCGAAAAGAGGTATGTGATATATTATTGGAAGTAAAACTAAACCTATGGTATTAGCCCAAGAATATGATGAGAACATCACCAAGGCTATGGGACAATACAAACCAATTTTGGTTGGATATTATTATGGTCTAATGGTTACTATTGAAAAGGTACTCGGCAAAAAAGTTAATCTCCCAGGTGTAAAAGAACTCAGGAGACAAATGAGAGAAACCCGAAATAGCGATCTTTACAAGAATTTATACAAATAATACCATAATTTTGTATACGCCAAATATTTAAGATATACAATGGAAAATGAAATTGTATTAGATTGGGACACGATAAAAGCTGATGAAGTTTACGAACTCCGATTAGTAATGAAAGGAGAAGATGCAGAATCAATACTAAATGACAGTGAGCATTTATCTCTTAAACAAGTCTACATCCCGAAGGAAGAGGATTTAGAAGGCTATAAAGATTCCTTTCCATCGATCGAGGGCTTAATATTGATCGACAAACGAACGGATGAAGAACAGTATCTAGAGCAGTTAGAATATTTTGAAGAAAAAATGCAAGCTGCAGTCATTCCTAGATGGATGAAAGCACGCATGAATGGATTAGTAAATCAATATCGGAAGATATTTTGTAGTTAATCCGAATACTACGAGCTATTTAAGCATGTTTACAAAAGGAATAAAACCTGATGAAAACACGAAATACAAGGATTTTAATCAAGATCTTAGTTTAATTGACCCAAAAAAATTCTATTCTATTGGGTGTAATTATTATGTCAACACAGATATAGAGGAAACCATATTCTGTGATAAAAAAGGATGTAATAATAATTATAATACCCACCACAGAATAGAATTATTGTGGTTGGAAGATATCGAGAACACTTTTGTTTTTCACATGGCATATTGTAATGACCACATGAAAACATATCATGAGAAACTCGAAGAGATTAGATTAAGATTCAAAATCTTAGATGATGATAATCCCAAATACGATAATCTCAAAATTGAAGAAGTAAAAAAACTTGAATCCAAACTTCAAGTATACAATAACATGAGTATTGTTACTAAACAAGATTTAGTTATTGATTTTTCAAAGATGAGAGAAACTGTATTAGAAATTCTCAATAAAGATAATGATTATGTTTATTACATTCTGGAACGTACCAGTGTGACAAGAGGTAGTAAATCCTACACTTTTGTAAAGGTCTCAAAGAATGATGAGATAGATTTTACAACTGATTATTTATTGGGACTACATGAACAGGAAGATGATTTTTTTGCTGTTCTCGGTCAAATTGAATTAATAGATATTTTATTACTGTTAAATCTTGATACCGTAAATAATTATCCAGAAGATCTACCTGAAATTCAAGAAGATTAATTTTAATATTTAAGATGTCAACTAATGTTGAACTGCCTGAAAGGGTAAAAGAAGTGAAAGAACATATTGGGAAAAAACAAACAGATGGTTCAATATGTTACTGTACAGCTTGTGAATCTCAAGAAAAAGAAAAATTGAAGAAAGTAATTCCTATCCGCTTAACAAAAAAAAGATTATTCTGGGCCATTAAATCAATGGATTTTGGCGGACCAACTAGAGCAGAAAAAATGATAGTGAGTCTTGTTCATATGATTAATCCAAAATGGGGAGAAGAAATATTAGATTGGATGGCAACAGAGGAAATAATTTGAGCAAAGAAGATCCATTTAAATCGATCGATTTGACGATGCAATTATTAATAGAGCTATCAAAATGAATTAATTACTCTTAAATTTCAATTTTATTTAATGATGACTAAAATCATCGATACCTCATATACTTACCTTCGTGGATTGAACGATGAAGTGTATGCAAGAATTATGATTAAAATAGAGGCCAATGAAATATCCAAAGCAGAGATATTGAAATATCTCAACGAACAATTGGTATTCTTGATAAATGATAATTGGGGACCTTATTGGGTTGCTAAATATCAACCATTTGATAATAAAGCATGGGATTACGTGATTACTCCAATGAGGAAGGGAATACTATTGATCACAGGTATGTATGAACTTCGTGAGAAATCAAATGGAATATTAATGTAATCTAATATTTAAGATGTCTGAAGAGACAAAGCCCAATATAAAACTGGAAACAATCAAAAAATCAATAGATCTAGCACAAGGAACTGTTGTTCCAAATTTAGCTCATAAATGGTTCTCAGAGACAATAGAACATTTTGAGACTTGTCCAGAAAAAGATAATTGTAGAACTGTATGGGATTTCAGATTATTCTTGGATGAGAATGATGTTGAATTTGAAGATCCATTTGAAGGGCAATAAATTAGTATTTAAGATCCGTTATGGAAGATGAACACAAACACGGAGATATTACTATCGGATATGATGAAGAAACAGGGTGGTACATTGAAAGACCTAATCAAGACACAATTTTCAAGATTACTCAATGCCCATTTTGTGATAAACAGCTATATACAGATGAAGAGACCAAAAAAATACGAAGTGAGCACTATTACGAAAATGATGATATAATGGCTCAATTAGGAAGACAAGTATTTGATCAGTATGTTGGATTTACAAAAAAATACATAACTCCATTTAGCAATTTAAGCGGTCCAGCTTCCTATATTGTCAATGAAATAAGACAATATGTGGATGGCGAAATTTAATAAAAAATTCATTACATCGATAAGATATTTAAACTAGAGTAAAACTCTAGATTGGAGAAACTAGAAATGAGTAACGAACTCACAATGGATTCAACTTTAAAAGAAAAATTAGTAGCATTTTTCTTATATGCATCATTCTCTTCTGAAGATACACTGGAGAAGGTGGCAGATGAATTTATAGAAAAATTAAAAGCAACATTGAGGACAAATCATAATCAAAACATCCCACCATACGATTTGGATGCTACGAGTTATGACGTGGTTCAAGATATACCTTTGGAAATATTTAAAACATTATTTCCAGAAACATTAGAAATATTCTCAGCGAGAGAATTCAACATTCAACACTTGATCACAGATTCAAATAGCCTTATAGATGGGGCTATTTATCGCATCTACAAGAAGAAGGTTCGAGTGGGAGATAAAGAGATTGAATCTCTGAGATTTGAATTCAGCATTGCTGATAAATAAAAAATTCATTACATCAAAAAGATATTTAAGTTGTGCTCGATCTATCGATCGGATGAAACAGAAGTTAGTACAGAAAAATCGTATTCGGGGCTTATCTGCTAAAGAATATCAGATGCTTCGTTTCATTACTAAATCAACTAAGAATTTGTATAATTCTGCATTATATCTAGTAAAGCAGGAATATGAAGCTACAGGAAAATATCTGGATTATCATCAAGTTTACAAAATAATGTGTAATAAAGATGAGTACAAGAAATTACCTGCCCAAATTGCACAACAAATCTTGAAATTATTAGATAAGAACTATAAGTCATTTTTCAAATTATTAAAATTAAAACAACAAGGTAAATATGATGCTAATATTAGAACACCTCATTTTATTAAACGAGATGATTATTTCTTAGCAATATTTACTAAACAATATTTCAAAATAGTAGATAATCAGATTCGATTATCTCTGGGTAAATATGCAAAGAAAGAATTGAAACAACAGTTTGTTTACATTCCTCTTCCTTATCATATTCCTCAGAAATTCAATCAGATTAGATTATTACCCTTTTTCAAGGCAAATTATTTTGAGATAGAATTTATTTATGAAATCGAAACAAAAAGTGTTGATTTAGATTACACTCAATATACATCTATAGATTTAGGACTAGATAATTTTGCAACGTGTTATTCCACAAATGAGACTCCTTTCATTCTTGAAGGTCGAGGATTAAAATCATATAATTGTTGGTGGAATAAAGAATTTGGTAAATTAAAATCCTATTACAAGAAATTAGATAATATTGATTTAGGTAAACCAATGATCCACATGTTGGTCCGAAGACGTAATACTATTCGTAATTATATGGCTCAGCAAGTGAATTATATAATCAAACATTGTATTAAGAATAAGATCGGCAACATTATTGTTGGTGATTGGGAAGATATGAAGAGAAATATCACATTGGGTAGAAAAAACAATGAGAAATTCTTTCAGATCCCATTTGCTCTATTCAAACAAAAGCTACAGTATAAATGTTTGATCTATGGTATTAAATTGGTTTATATTCCAGAAGCATACACTTCTCAAACCTGTGCTAACTGTGGCATAGTTAAGAAATCAAACCGCAAATATCGTGGTTTGTATATATGTAAGGATTGTTCCTTCATTTGCAATGCGGATGTCAATGGAGCAATAAATATCTTGAAACGCGTAGTTCCTGAAATCCAATTGGAATTTCAAAAGGATGTAGGGAATAGTGGTGTATTGCTGACACCAGTGAGGATTCAAAATGTTAATTTTGGATTACCCACACGAAAGTAGTATTTCAAGCATTTAAGTTTGGTCTAAGATCCAAATAGGAAGAAACGTATGTCATATTATGAAATACATGAATTAGAAGCATTGGGTGATCGATCTCTGGATCGAATTATACCCAAAACTAGTAATGAAATACTCGATGAAGAGTTCGAGAAGCCCACGGTTGAAAAACAGCCAGGTGAACTGAAATGCAAATAGAATTTGATTTAAACAGTAGACATTTCGAATTACTAAACAAAGAATTTGGAAAAGAAATTGCAGATAAAATAATTGAAATCATAAGAAAAAAACTCTGTGAACTTTGTGGTTTAGATATGGATCTATGGTTAGTTAATCATCCCAATACAAAGAATGGTGATGATTGTTTCCATGATATTCGAGTATGCACTGATGATCACTGTACAATAGGCGAGAAACATGAAACACACAACGAGTGGCACGATGATAAATTTTGCTATACTCGGCACTCAGAGACACCAGATTACTTATGGTGTGAGGGCTGTAACGGTAAAGTCCGGTATAAACAGCCTATTTCAATTTCAGCATAACTAGTATTATTTAAGGTGATAAAATGTCAGCAACAACTACAACAACAGTGAGATGTTGGTTTTGTTATCAATTATTCCAAATGGAAGATCCAAGTATAATCGTAAACTGTGAGTTTTGTGATCAAGGGATAGACGATCTTGATGAAAAGACTCAGAGAATACTTTTACAATATAATTCTGATTTGGAATCAAATTACAAACACTTGAGAACACCATGCACTTGTGAATATTGTTGGAAATTCAAAAGAGAACCAAGAATTGGACGTAATCACTATTCAGTGATCGAAGCATTAGCTGATAGTGCACAACAAATGTTGGTCAGAGAGAATTATACTGGGACTTTGGATAGGGTTAATCGGATATTGAAACTTACCCGAAATACTATCGTAAAAATGCCAGAAACTCCAGACAATCCAAGATGTTACTTTAGAGTTACTAAGAGACAGAGATGCAGTATGCCATTGGTGTATGGCTCTTGTGTACAACACGGAAAAAAAGGTGTAATCCGCATCATGAGATTAGATCGGTATTTTTCACACAAATGAATATTTAGGGTGAAATTATGGAAGAAACACAAATTCAAGCACTAGTATGCTCGTATAATAAAAAATTAAACGAGTGTGATTGGAATAATCCTTGTGAGAAACATAACTGCACATACAATCTATGCTTATGCAAAGGAGTGATTAGAAGATAATGGCAACTCAAACAGAAGAACTATGTTATTATTGCTCTCAAAATGAGCACAACAAAGAAGGCTGGACTTGTAAATGTCCATGTCACAACGAGGAAAACGAATGAAACCTTGTCAAACAAATTCTCCAAAACCTAAAAAACTATCTCACGAGATATTGAGAGTTACAAAAGGGGTTAGCTATGAAGATTTGAGAAGACAAAATTATTCCCAAGTTGTTGACCTTCAAAGACATGCTTTGAAGTTGATAGAACAATTGGAAGCAACTTGCAAATAATGTCTAAAAATTATTTAGGGTGAAGTATTAAATGATACAAAACGAACTGATGATTAATAACGATTTATCAGAATGGTTTGCAGAAGGCGAACTATCTGAATTAGTTGTTAAGAAATTTATTGAGAACCAAAACCTAGCTAAGAGAATAAAGAGTAATGAAACATATAAGATTTTATTGCTGTTTCCAGGAATAGGGGTTGGTATCAATAAGCTACATCAGATATTACAAAAAACTTCACAATTCAAATATATACATGTGACTGCAATTGAGATAGATCGAAAGATTGCTCGTTCCTATAAGATATTTAATCCAGATACGGAATATATCACCCATGAGATAGTCACAGGTGATGTGTATCAATTGATTAAACAAATAGATGTCAACGAGTACCATCTAATTCTAGGGAGTCCCGATTGCCAATCTCATTCAGTAATGCAAAGAATCAATGGTTATGATATGCCTGATTTCAGATTATTTAGTCTGTTAGTGTACTTATGTGCAAAAGTGAGAGTACATAAAAATGATAACTCTCACCAAACAGTCTTTATTATTGAAAATACATCAAGTTGGTATAATCATCTGGTTCCTTTCACAAAGATTGGTAGACATATCTATTATTCAAATATTGAATTAAATGGATATGATAGAAAAGAACCCAAGAATATCAGGAAGATGAATATTGTAGATTATGTGGAATATTATGAATTTAGTGAAAACTCACAAAATCGCTTACAATCAGTAAAAGGAGATAAACGGCAGTTATTAAGAAATGGGATACATCCAAGTGATGTTAATTATCTTATTGATAATGCATTATCACCAAAATTTATACCAGTTAAACTTGATGTACCAATTAACATTGAGTTTGCTTCTGAGAGATTTTATACTGATAGAAGTGATATATTAATAAAACAAATATTTCCGCAATATCTGGAAATAGAAAATTTGAATACTGGAATGAAATTCTTAACCGATATACAGATTATTCATTGTTGGATGTCAGTAATGTGTATGGATACAAGTCCATCACAATATAATTCCAGAGAAGAATTAAGAGATGCAGTAAATGACTTCATGGAAGAACAAGGTATTCCTTATCAGAGGATAATGAATGCCCCACATAGCCTACTATCAAACGTGGCTTTTGCATTAATGAATTCTTACAAAATTAATAATCTAGAGGATTTAGAATTCACAGGATTTGAATTTAATAATTAAATTAATATTTAGGGTGATTATATGGGAAATAATCCAAGACGAAGAAAGAAAAGGAAACAAGCTCAACTTGACAAAAAAGAGAATAAGAAGAGAAGACGAGGTTTTCAACCAATAATACCAACAACTTCTATCAGTCCATCGATTGAAATCAAGACAACAATTAAATTATACAAAAAATGTAAAAATTGTGAACTTGAAATCGTACCGATTGATAGTGAAAATGAAATTTGTACAAATTGCCAAGATCACTTAGAAGAAATGGGAATTTGTTAGATTTAATATTTAAGAGGTTTATGAGTAAAAAATTAAACCAATCAGATTACAAAATAATCCCAGTGGGATTAGAAAGCGGAGGTTATGTTGGTAGTGCATATGCTACTGGTGTAGTCGATTTTGAAGCAGGTGAAATTTATTGTATAGAGCATGGAGAAGACCTTGCAAACAATTCATCAATAGATCTTACAAACTCTCCAAAATTTGCTTATGTATTTGAAAGAGATGAATATGATTATGAACAAAGATGCATGGTCCTAACAGATATCCATTGTTATACAATACTTGAAAATGGCAAACATCCCGAAGAATGCACTTATCAAAAACCAAGTACATATGATCGCATTAAAGATTTCTTTCTAAAGAGAAAGAGAACCCACGATCATCCAGTATTTTGTTCTAAACCAATTGCTATATCGCTAATTGGTGAATAATCGACATATTTTATTTAAGAAGTTTTATGAATCAAATAATAGAACTAAATGAAGTAGAGTTTTTTCAGCTTCCTAATTTGATTGAACTTAATAGTAACAGATTGGAATTAACTTATGATGGCGATCCAAAAGATCTTAGGATATTTGTCGATGGTGCTTTTAATTGGTGGTTGCCTGATAAGCAGAAATATAAGGAAATGGAAGAAAAAATTGATAACTATTCAATTAATCGAAATGAATATTCAATCACCACTTGGTATGATTCTGGGGGTTATGAATATTGGGTTGAACAACAAAAGGAAGATAATTATATTCAAATCCAAATTAGATTCAACCATTCAATGATAAAAAAGGAGTTAATTTCTCAAATCAGAGAAGACATTGAAAACACCATTGAATACTGGGAGAAATACGAAACGTTTCAACCCGATCGATCTATAGCTGAATATATTTTATTTAATATGTCTACACCTAAAACAGACATGAAAACAAAAGGGATCGATAGATCGACCCCTACATTATATAATGGTAATGAATTACTTAGATTAGATCTAGCATGTTTTGGAGGATTAGTAGTCACCCCATACTGGAAAGATGAAAACGATCCTGAATTTGATAATATTCTTTGTTTTATAGAAACCAAAAAGGATATTCCAAAATTCAAAGAGCTTTATGAGACCACGAATGTAGTATTTAGTGTTGAAGATGAAATGCCACCAAAACTATATCACGAAGTTCTCAGAATACTAAACGACAATTTACCAACAAATCTATGAGAATTACCTATTTAGGGTGTTAAAAAATAGACACACAAGAATTAAAAAAATTAAATGAACAAATCGACACCATGGAAGATCATGAATTAACCACCCTATGGAAAAAACTAGAAGGTATTGTCTGGTTCTACGCAAGAGAAGTTGTTAGGGGTCATACAACTAAATACCATAATAAACATCTATGCACTAGTACTTTGATGTTTCCCTTGTATGAAGGGTATGATAATCCTCCCAATTTAGTTTGTTTAGGTTGCGAAAGGTTGGTTGAATTGTTTGATCGCTAAATTGATCTATCAAAATGATTAGAATAAATTCAAAGTTATAATAGACTTAAATTCTCATTTAGAATGATCAATTTGCATATTTATGAGTATCATGAACGATACACAAGAAATTGATGATAAAATGCAAACCCAAATCGAATATTTTGAGAGGGAAGATGAACTGAATAAAAAATCATGTGAATTAGAAATTGTTTCTAATTGTGATCTTGGTTTTGGCTTTTCGGCTGATACAGATTGGTCGATTGATATCAATCCACATTTTGCTGTAGCGGTGTTCAAACATGAAACGAACCCATTTACAGAAAAAGAATATTCTTATATTTTCTTTCACATTTGTGAACCCTCAACATTTATCGATGCAGCTAAATTTATCATAAGAAGAAATATGAAATTAGGCGAATTTATTGGATTTAGATTATTAAACAATGATCGAATATCTAGATCGGAATTAGAACAATCACTAATTCAAGTTTCTTATTTGTATAATAATCCAAATTCTTCCAGGAACATGAAGTATGAATATGGAAAATTCATAAAAAACATTCTGGATAGAAAAAGTAGGAAATTAGTACAATTGGCAAGAAAACTCACCAAAGGCGATTTTACTAAAGTTAACGGAGAAACATTGAAAATTAATAAGAGAGACATAGAGAGTGCTTGGTTTTGGTCAACAGTTCATAAAAATGTGAAACATTTCAATACTGAATATTTAGAGAATTTAGAAAAACAATTATCTAAGAAAATCATTATTGAAAATACATTGGATGCCTATTTCTAAATATTTAGGAGTATCCTATGATCGATTTAATTAAAATAATTATTTAAGAAAGAACTAAGATTGAGAAGGTAAAGGTTCCCAATAAAGTTTAATTTTGTTTCCATCAAATTTGAAAACAACTTTCCAAGTGGAATTGGACTTTTCTTCCATTAATTCAGCAACAGGCTTTGGTATAATTGTCGAAAATTGTTTCTTCGATTTCGCCAAACTGCTATAGTAAGGAGGTTCGGATCTTTGTCTTCCCATAATTTATTATTTGACATAATTATCTTATAGTTTTCCTTATTCATGCGAATAGTTGACCAATTCTAATCATGCGAATAGAACAATTTATATCTATCCGCACGAATAGAATTTTAATGATTGAAAGTAATGAAATCGGAACCTTCGTTTGCATGGAGGAAATAGAATTAAAAGTTGAAGCAATTATAAATTCATTATCTATAACTTCAGCAATTGATCCAGAACTTATTAAATTATTATTATTTATTGAAGGAGCAATGAGTTGTTCTGATGATATTCAGATAATCGCTATTTTAAGAAAACAATTCGAAACTGTTTTCATTCAAGATATTAAAGATTCAGAATTATCAAAGATTTATAAATCCAATTGAATCAAACAATTAGGAAGGATTGGATGTTTTTAACCCATAAAATTCGGATTTATCCAACAATGGATCAAGAAAAGGTTTTGTGGGATTTATCAGAAAAAATTCGGTTGATCTATAATTTTGCCTTGGACGAACGCAAACAAAATTATTTGCAAAATAAAAATTTACCCAAGAACAAGAGAAAATATATTTCGTATGAGGATCAACAAAAGAGACTACCTGGTTTGAAAAAGAAATATCCAGAATATATTTGGGTGTATTCCAAAGTTTTGCAAACGACTTTGAGGAAATTGGAACAAGATTTTAAATCCTTTTTTGCTTTAATGAAAAATGGAGATAATGCTGCAAGACCTCCCAAATACAAGGGAAAACAGTATTTTCAGACACTTAGCTATAATCAAAGTGGGTTTAAATTTAAGAATAATATTCTTTCATTTTCACATAAGCATCCTTCGAAAATGATTTTGGATTTTGAATTAAATATTGTTCCTCTTGGATTAATCAAGCAAGTGGAAATAATTCAAGATTACAAAAAACGATGGTTTGTATCGGTAAATGAAGAATTTATTCCTCCAGAATATGAAGACAATGGATTGTATCAAGCAATTGATCTGGGAATAGCTAATATTGTATCTGCAAGTAATCTTCAATCAAAACTGATACAAGTAAGAAATAAAAGACCAGATAAGTATTGGAATCCTAAAATTGCTGAAGTTAAATCCAAAAGGGATCATTGCATCAATAGAAGCAAAAGATGGAAAAGGTACAATGATAAAATATCTTTAATGTCTCGTAAA
>SDBV01008763.1_pt1 | contig 13587 bp, 11 predicted proteins | sample 2277081 | NCBI WGS metagenome assembly SDBV01 (sample SAMN10402039, study PRJNA504765) | marine sediment metagenome | isolation source: marine sediment core GS10_PC15, 223 cmbsf | place: Arctic Ocean: Southern Knipovich Ridge | collected 2010 | reverse complement strand
ATATAATACCCCATCCACCGGTGGCAATCTCAGCACCATCCCGGGTTCAAGCATATCTGGGTTGCCTCCCAATACTTTTTCATTCGCCCATAACAAAGTTTCAGGCTCAATGTTATGAGCCGCCGCAATTCCAAACAGGGAATCAAGGAACTCAACTGTATAAATGACTACCTCGAAACTGGAATGATCTGATCTCTCGGTTTGATATATAACTCCCCGGGCAATTTCCATCTGACTAGCAATTGTGAGCATCTGCGGTAAGCTTGCATTTCCCCCCGTATCGCCAAAGTCAATCGGGATGGGAGTTGGCAGCAGCAGCCGAGATACTGGATCGACCTGCCGGACAGCGATCAGGATAGCTACCATTACCAGCACCCCAGCAAACACCCACAACAGGAATGCCAGTGGGCCGATCCTATATACTAACCTTACCAGAGATGTCGTTGGTTCTAGTGGGAGGTCTTCTTGCTGCTCACTTGATGGTGGAGCGCTCAATTCCTTCTCGCTAATCGTTCAGGCTCTCCAGGAATTCCTGGTTGGATTCTGACTTGGCCAATTGGTGGTTTATTGCTTCGGTTGCCTGCACCATAGTCATGCCAGCGCCATGGGGCGGATCGGTCACCATTTGAGCATACATTCGGCGCATCAGCCATACTCTTTTAGTAATATCCGGGCCGAGGAGCAGTTCTTCCCGGCGAGTAGAAGAGCGGTCGATATCTATGGCTGGGAAGACCCGCCTTTCCTGCAGCAAGCGGGAGAGATGGAGTTCCATATTCCCGGTACCTTTGAACTCTTCGTACACCACGTCATCCATACGGGAGCCAGTATCTACTATACAGGTAGCAATGATCGTCAATGAACCCCCATCCTCGATATTTCGAGCTGCTCCGAAGAATCGCTTGGGTGGGTACAAAGCCGAAGGATCAATCCCACCAGACAATGTCCTTCCTGAAGGGTGCACTACCAGGTTATAAGCCCGAGCCAGACGGGTGATCGAGTCCATCAGGACAACAACATCTCGTCCAATCTCCACCAATCGTTTAGCGCGTTCCAACACGATTTCAGCCGCCCGAACATGCGCTGTCACAGGCTCATCAAAAGTAGAGGAGATCACTTCAGCATCTACAGAACGGTCCATATCCGTGACCTCTTCAGGACGCTCACCGATGAGGGCAATCATGAGATGGACATTCTCATATTTCATAGAAATCGCATTGGCGATCGCTTTAAGGATCGTGGTTTTACCAGATTTTGGAGGGGATACGATCAAACCGCGCTGCCCCCGTCCAATCGGAGCAATCAGGTTTATCAACCGTGTTGAAATAGTTGACCGATCGGTTTCTAAGTCAAATCGTTGTTCAGGGAAGATCGGGGTCAGGGTTTCGAACCGAGGGCGTTGTTTGGCCTCTTCCGGATCCAATGAGTTTACCGTTTCAACTTTGAGGAGGCCGTAATGACGCTCTGATTCTCGGGGCGGACGCACATTCCCAATTATCAAGTCGCCATTCCTTAAACCATAACGCCGGATTTGGGTCTGGGATATGTAAATATCATCTGGCCCTGCCTGATAATGGTTTGTCCGAAGGAATCCTACTCCCTCATTCATGATCTCCAGAATCCCGCCACGGACTTCCAGCCCATCTTTCTCTGCTTCGGCCTGCCGGATCTTTAATATAAGATCTTCTTTTTTCAGCCTGCTGGAGCGTGAAATTTCAAGCTCTGTCGCCTGCTTGCGCAATTTTGCCAAGGTTTTTTTTTCAAGTTCTATAATGCTCATATCCTACTCTCATACTAATTATTTAAGTTTCAGGGAATTGGGTTTTTTGATACCGTTTCCTCTCCCCAACAAATAAGGACAACGGTCGAGACCAACAATTTCTATCCTTTGAAATTTCTCTACTTACGGGGAATCAACGCCTGGATTATAGCGTAAAATGATTCAAACAGCAAGCTTTTTTAACACCAATCCGGATAATAAATGATGTGAAAAATTGTTCCACCAGATTATTAAACCGTTTTTTGCCCGCGGTTGCCAATTCAAGCGCGGATGAGAAACGGACTTGCAAATGACAATGCGGCAACAGTTTTGGCATCCCGAATCTCACCTTGCTTGATCATTTCATAAACTTGTTCAATTGGATACTTTTCTACCTGAATGTACTCATTGGCATCTTGCTCCAAAGGGTCTGGCCTAAGTTTGGTTGCTAAAAATATGTGCATGTATTCACTCGAATATCCCGGGGCAACAAAAAACTCACCGATCTTTATAAGGTGATCTGCAGCCATACCAATTTCTTCCCGAACCTCACGAGCAGCGCAATCTTCTGGCTTTTCTTCTTCCTCTAAGGTTCCCGCTGGAAGTTCCAACAACATATCTCCCACAGGGTGACGGTACTGGTTGACAAGCCAAACAACTCCTTGCTCATCCACCGGCACGATCGCGACAGATCCACCATGCTTGATGAGTTCAACTGTCGCCACTCTTCCATCAGGATATCGGACCAATTCCCGCTTTAGGTTTAGCGCTATTCCTCGGTAAATCCATTCAGTTTTTATTATTTCAAACTCCATGTTCTCCTCCATTCAAACAAAAGCGAAGGCAATTTTGCCTCCGCTTATAAATATTATTTATTTTCACACAAATACTATGGTATCTGAAGAACCGTCCCTGGAGACAAGGTATCATTCACTGACCTACCATTTTTATTAGCTATCGCTTCTGGATAAACATCTCCATATATACAGGCGATGCTGTAGAACGTATCGTTAGATTTTACAGTATAACTATCAGGATGGGATAGGAGAGCACGATCACCTCCATAGGGAGGAGCATTTTGGGGAATTATTAGGTTATAGCCTTCACTAAATACCATGTCTGGAGTTATATTATTGGCATTCATTAAAGTTTCTGGGTTAATATTAAACCTCCGGGCTATGCAGTAAGGCCATTCCCCTTTTTTGAGTGAATAACTTCCCGGGACTACAAGCGGTTGGGCAGTTGGGGAGATTGGTTGTACCGTTGGGGTCATCGTTATCACCCCGGAAGGTGCCGCTTGGGTCGCACCCCGTGCCTCTGCAGTTTCGATTGCATCAAACTCCCCCCCTCCTGTGCCCTCTGAATCAGTTGGGGTTAGGGGATAAGTTGGTGCAGCAGTAAGTTGGGAAAATAAATTATCGATTTCAGATGGGGTATCTGTAGGCGCTGTCGAAGCATCCATTTTACACGCGCTAACTATAAGTCCAAGGGTAATTATCAGTAAAACAAGGAAATGCGTCTTCCTCATCGTTATCTCCATATCTTAGATTAATTTCTTTTTTTCATCGGTTTACGCGTGAAAAACTAGATCAAACTTGTTATTGTTTTGATACTAGCACAAGGCCGAGCCTAACGCAAGTGAAAGCGAATATAAATATAAATCCTGCCACATCTTTAGATATGCAAGATTAATGCCAAAATTAATCAAAAAAGCCTCCCGATCTAACAGGAGGCTATTGAATGTGATCTCAAACAATTTAACCGAAACTAAAGCATAACAGGCCTAAACTTATACCCGTACACCAACATCCCCCGTTCATCCGTCGCAGAGCGCTGCTTGCAGATGACCATTTCCACCGCCATGCCGATCTCAACCTTTCTGACTTCCAGTTCCGTCAATTCTGTCAGGAAGATCACCTTTGAAACTGTTTTTAGAGAATGGTTGATCAAGCCCCCAAGGTTTGTAAAAGAGAGTGTCTGACTACGATGCGAGCGCTTTTTTGCCCAACCAGGTTTTAGGTAGCCATTGTACCTATAATGTTCTTATATGGGGGGATAGAATGGCCTGCGCCCCAATTTATGTACAACCTAGAATTAATCTCTAACTTGATCCTAAGTATTCGCCTGAAGGGCTTTTTCAATCTCAGCGCGATGAACATCCTCATGTTCAATGAAATAATCCACCATCTGAGTGGCACTCCATAGATCATCCCCCCATGGGGCCAGGAAATCGATGGAGAATTTATCTAAAGGTATTTCCTCGACAGCAGATTTGAGGTCCTCGCGGGCTTGCTCCCACTCCGTTAAAATATCTTCAGTGGACATCTTTCTCTGCTCCAGAACTGAATTCTGATTAAAATCATCCTCTTCAAAACCCTGGATGAGATATTCTGAACCCTGCATAAAAGAGCGGAGAGATTTGGTTGTCTCACGATCCCAGGTGGCAATATGTCCAAGCAGATCCCTGATCCGCCAATCCCCGTCGGTGAAAACACGCATTTCAAGATCACTCCCTTCCAAGACAGCTTGGGTAGCGGAGCGTGTCTCTGACAACATATCCAACAATCGCTTTTTAATTTCAATAGTCATTACTAGTTCTCCTGTAATTTTTCTGTGTGTATTGTCTCTTAATAATATTTAATTTCCATATTATACACAATTAAAGGTAATTTATACAAATAATTCCCTATTGATGTGTAAACAATTCAAATACGGAAATATATAGTGAATAATATTGACATTATGGAAAAAATAAGTTATCCTGTGTCCTAATCTTAATAAAGAGGCTCAAAAAAACGAGCTCAAAATTGGCCTAATGTATAAAACTGATGACACTGATTGGAAAATAATCGAGTTGCTCAACGAAGATGGGCGAATGTCAAACACCGAAATCGCCCGGCGTGTTGGAGATATCTCTTCGCGAACTGTCAGCAACCGGATCAACGTTTTAATCAAAGAGAAAGTTATCAATGTTCGCGCTTTCGTCAACCCTGAGGCTGTTGGCTATGGCGTGCTCGCGGATGTTTACATTCAGGTAGAACCAGGACGGGTGCGAGAGGTGGCAGAGCACGTTGCTGAATTCCCCCAAACCAGTTATGTAGCCTGCGCAACTGGTGAGTCGGATGTCAGTGCATCTTTACGGCTCCGCAGTATTGAGGAACTTTTCCAATTTGTAGATGAAACAATAGGCAGGATTCCTGGCGTTCGCCGGACGCAGTCCTATATACTGCCTCTCAAACTCAAAGATCTTGACTCTTGGATGCCACCGCATATAGTTGAAAACAATAGCAAAAACAAATCTTAGATCAAATTTGGCTTTAGATAGAATTTAAATTCTGAAACTAGAGGAAATAAAAAAAATTTATATGACAGATGCATCCGTTGAACTCTTTCGCGTCACCCAGTGACTTGGCGATGTGGGTGCAGTGATCGAATCGAGAATAACAAGCAATAATAGATTTCTGATATTACCGACTAAACAGGAGAGAGCAAGGAGGTGGTGTGATCGGAAAATATGATGAGGACCAATGGAGTTCAGATGGGCGGCGGATTTTCCAAAACCGTTTGCCTGCCTTGGGCCAACCCCCAGGGAACCAGAGAACTCCGAAAAACATGTGGGTGTTGGGTTGGCACATCCCACAACAATTAATACCAAAGGAGTGTTAAAGTGAAGAAAAGAAAAATAACCGCTATTTTAATGCTTGTATTGGGTTTAGCCCTCGTGTTAAGTGCGTGTGGTGGAAACAATAATGACGCCAACAATAACAATGCAAACGACAATGCTAATAACAATGCTAACAATAACGACGGTAACGACAACACTACAGGCAACGACACTGGTGACGACGATGCGCCAGCAGCTGAATGTGGATCCAAATGCGGGGGAACATTGACAATGACAGGCTACGATCCCCCTGCCCATGACACCACTGGCCCTGGCTGGTGGGAAGCCAGTGCCGTCAAGAGCTTCACCCATATCAAACTAACCCGTTGGGACTTCTCTGACACCACAGGGATGGATCAATCCAAAACCCCGACTCCTGATCTCGCGGAGTCCTGGGAAGTAAGCGATGATGGCCTGGTGGTTACTTTCCACCTAAGACAAGGTATAAAATGGGCCAACATCCCCCCAGTCAACGGCAGGGAAGTCGTCGCAGATGACGTTGTGTTCTCTTACACCTACTTCCTTAGGCCTGAAGCAGAATTTAGATCTTTGCTGGGGGGAGACCTTGTTACTAGCGTTGAAGCCCCTGACGATTACACCGTAGTGTTCACATTCTCTGCTCCCTATGGTCCCTTCCTGAATTACACAGGACACAGCGCCTTCCCGATCGAAGCCCCAGAAGTACTTGAAGAGTATGGCAACTTTGACTCGTGGGATTCAGTCATAGGCGCCGGACCCTGGATATTAACGGAGTATGAGTTCGAAGTCGTAGAGGTCTTTGAGCGGAACCCCGACTATTATCGAGGAGCGAATGGGATAACTGGGGAGTTTCTCCCTTACATCGATAAGATCATTGTGCATTTGAACCTCTTTGAAGACCCGGCCAAAATAGCTCTGTACAGAACAGGCGATTTAAATGTGGGGGCGGCCTATTACTACTGGGGTTACTGGACTGGCTCCGCTGAGGTATCAGAGGCGCTAGAGGACCGACCTGATCTGATCGACGACACTCGCATTTTCTCTGAAGCCGTCGGCCCGAACCACGCCCTCGTGCCCAAGGTAGACCGACCTCCCTTGGACAATCAGACCCTCCGTCAGGCGATATCCACGGTTATTAACCGCAGCGATAAACTTTGGTATGCGGGTGATATCGGGATGATCGAGACCAGGGAATTGGTATCGACTCACGAATGGTTTGTACCCGTATCAGAGCTAGGAGAAGGGGCCAAACTCTACCCTCAAGACGCGGATGGCAACCCCACCTTAGACGTCGAGCTGGGACTTGAGTTAGTGGCTCAGTATCGTGATGAGGTAGGCCTTGGCGCAGACGATGCAATTGAGTTCGACATCTGGATCCATCGCCAAGAGGCGATATTCGAGGATGTTGCGGTAGTTATGCAAGCCGACCTTGCCAAGATCGGTATCACCCTTAACATCCAGGTGATGGATTTCACAGAATTTCAGGATACGATCTGGGATGAAGGCAATTACACAGGTATTGCCTTCGGATGGACTGCCTGCTGTGAAGTTGACCCGGGTGAATGGTTCAACCTTTATATGACCACAGAATCTTCTGGTAACGATGGTGGCATTGCCGACCCAGAGCTTGATGCGATGATTGCGGCTCAATCAGTTGAGACCGACCCTGAGGTAAGGGCTGAGATTATCCGGGATCTGCAGAAATATCTTGCAGTGAAACAGTATCAGTTCATGGTTCCCAATTGGACGACATGGGAAACCTATCCCGACTACCTGATGGATGTAGGCCCTCACAAGCTGGCTGATCAAGGAAATACTTTCCTTGAAGCCTGGTTCACTGAGGATGCTCCAGCTAGATAGAGCGCAGTAATACCAATAACTACTTATTGAACAGAGAGGCTATCCCAATGAACGCGGGATAGCCTCTCCTAATGAAGATGAAAATTATTGTTTACCAGACATGGCACCCAGGAGGTTCATTAGACCTCCGCTATGTGTCTGAGCACTCGTGATAGATTAGTATACAATTGCAATCAGTTATTTAATAAATCATATTTTTGTTCGGGAACCAGTTGGAACGGTTTGCGAAGTGTAATTGTCATAAGGAGAAAATTGAATGGTACGTTACGCGATAAGGCGAATTTTACTACTAATCCCTACCTTGCTCATCGCTTCCCTTTTGGTGGCCGGGATGGTGCGAGTACTGCCCGGCGATGTCATTCAAAGCCTGGTCGGAGGGATGGGGGGGACTGGTCGGATCCGAAACGAAGAAGCCAAAGATATGGTCAGAGTAAGGCTGGGACTGGATCAGCCCTTTTATAAGCAATATCTCACTTGGGTCTTTGGATGGACCAAGACTGAAGGGGCGGTTTTCAAAACCAGCGACGGAGGGGCAACCTGGAGGAAACTAGGATCCCAAACCGTCAGACCAGTTTCCCAGGTCACTTTTATCACCCCTACTGTTGGTTGGTCCCTGGCAGAAGAAATGATCTATGGCACCGATGATGGCGCCAGATTGTGGGCCAGGCAGTACGGCGCTGATTACCCGCTACATGGCCTGTCTTCCCCGATGAGAATAATGGCTGGGCAGTGGGGGATAATGGAACCATTCTCCACACTTCCGAAGGTGGTGATGCTCACTTCGATGAAAATGGCAAGCGGTCCTTCACCTGGGCTCCCCAGGATAGCGGCACCATCGAACACCTTTCTGATGTGAGTTTCGTAGATGCAGAAAATGGCTGGGCAGTGGGAGAGGCCGGGATAATAGTTCATACCATGAATGGGGGAGCAAGTTGGGAGGTCCAGGATAGCAGCACAGAAGCCAAGCTTTCTGCGGTTGTTTTCTCGGATGCAAAAAATGGCTGGGCAGTGGGAGACTCTGGCACTATCCTTACCACCAGCGATGGGGGCTCAAACTGGTCAGGGGCAGCAAGCGGCACCAGTGAGGATCTTTATGATATTACCGTAGCCGATAACACCCATTTATGGGTTGTCGGAGACTCAGGGACTGTTATTAAAAGCTCTAATGGAGGCTCTAGCTGGGCGCTCCAAACTATTGAAGATATTGAACATAAACTCTCTGCTGTGGCTTTCGGGAACGAAAATGATGGGATGATAGCTGGAGAGAATGGAACCCTTCTGAGCACCGCCGATGGGGGAGCTACCTGGTCATTGAAAGAGATTGTTTACGAAACTCGAGAAGGAGTCATAGGCCCCATCACAATACCCATTACGGACGTGACGGTGGTGGTCAGCGAGAGTGGCTCTGTTAGAGCCTGGATCCCAGCGGCAGAGACCAACTGGGAATGGGGTGTAGTGGGTGGGAATCTGGGAAGGCGCTTCCTGCGCGGCGGCGAACCGGTGGTCAATGAAATTAAGCGGACCCTAGTACCCAGCTTACAGCTTATGGTCATGAGCACGGTTTTAGCCCTGGTTATCTCCATTCCCATTGGCATTTTCTCTGCCATTCGCCAGGATACTTGGGGGGATTACGTGGGCCGAACAGTAGCGATAGGCGGCCTTGCCATTCCAAGTTTCTGGTTGGGCACTATGGTAATACTTATTCCCGCGTATTACTTAGATTGGGTTCCTCAACTAATCTATGTTCCATTCGCTGAAGACTGGAAGACCAATCTCAACTACTTTCTTCTTCCAACCCTGGTGGCGACTGCCCCCGCCATGGCCGAAATCATGCGCATGACCCGCTCTATGATGCTAGAGGTCCTGCGGCAGGATTATATCAGGACGGCCTGGTCCAAGGGCCTTAGGGAGAGGGCAGTGATCATCCGCCACGCCTTGAAAAACGCTATGATCCCGGTGATTACCCTGATCGGGTTTATGATCCCATACCAACTCGGGCAGCTAGTAGTAATTGAACGAGTATTCAATATACCTGGGATAGGCGGCTTGCTCATCCAAGGCATTGATAGGCGAGACTTGCCCTTGATACAAGGGGTCGCCATGTTCTTTGGCCTCATCGTGGTCACAACAAATCTACTCGTGGACCTGGCGTACGGCTGGCTGGATCCCAGGATACACTATCAATAATGGGTATTTTTTTCAGCGTAAATTATGGAGTATATAAAACTTAGTAGGAGAATATAGACAATGAAACAGAACGAAATTTCTGCTGATCCACAGTTAGGTGATCCTCTAAAAAAGGAGAAGGAATTACCCCCAAGGAAAGGAGTGTGGGTCAGAGTGATCATATCAATTTTGATAATAGTGTTGGCCCGATTGTACCTCCCTAATGTAGTGTGGGTCGGAACGATCATAACGATTTCGATATTTGTGTTGGCCCCATCCTACCTCCCCAATGTAGTGTGGGCCAGAGTGGCCTTATCGGTTTTGATATTTGTATTCACCCCATTGTACCTCCCCAAATTAGTGTGGGCCAGAGTGATCATATTGAGTTTGATAATGGTGTGGGCCCAAGTGTACAAATGGAAAAGATTTTGGGTTCAATTGTACACAGAAAAACCTCTAGCCGCCGTAGGTTTTACCATCATGTTGGTGTTTTTGTTCATCGCTATGTTTGCCGACATCGTAGCCCCAGAAGGCATGAGCGAGCCTCACCTAGAGAGGTTAGGCACACAAATGACTGATGTTGGATCTAGAATAAAGCTTATCGGCCCCAGCCTCACCCCTTTCCACCCAATGGGACTGGATAATCTTGGCCGCGATGTTCTAACCAGAATCATTTACGGGGCTCGGGTTTCCATGATCGTTGGCGTTGGCACGGTGGCACTCGGGACCACTCTGGCCACTATGCTTGGGGTGGCTTCCGCTTGGTTTGGAGGAAAAATCGACACTATTATTCAAAGAATCGTCGATGGTGTGATGGTGTTCCCTTGGCTGGTAACTGTCATCATCATCGTAACCACCCTTCCCACCGCATCCCCTGTCGCATTTCTCGACGTCGCTTCATGGGGGACAGTGAAGGTGATTCTCGCCCTGGCTCTCCTGGATATAGCCTGGGTCTCCAGAGTTATCAGGTCGGCTGCTATGACTGTCAGGGAAAACCAATATGTGGAGGCAGCCCGAGCGGTGGGGGCCTCTGGGTGGCGCATAAATTCCAAATATATTATACCCAACATCATGGCCCCGATCATCACAATGACTACCTTGAATATGGGATATGCTATCCTGTCCGAATCAACACTCAGCTTCTTGGGTCACGGCGTACCCCCTCCTAATCCCTCCTGGGGCGGTATGTTAACCGGAATAGGGCAGAATTATCTCCATCAGGCGCCATGGCTGGCCATTTTCCCAGGCATTGCACTTGCCTTGGTGATTTTTGGCATGAACGTGCTGGGAGATGGCCTCCGGGACATCCTTGATCCCAGGATGAGAGGAACTAGTGATGTACGTTTCTAATATTAAGAAGATAATTTATTTACTGAAACTGAGAAGTGGAGATGCCTCATGACATCCATATTACAGATTAGGGATCTTAAGACTCACTTTTTTACCCGTGATGGGGTGGTTAAGGCGGTGGACGGTGTATCATACGATATAGAACCTGGAGAGACGTTGGGACTAGTAGGGGAAAGTGGATGCGGAAAAAGTGTTACCGCCCTCTCCATAATGGGACTCATCCCCAATCCCCCAGGAAAGATCGTTGGTGGTGAGATCATATTCGATGGTAAGGATCTCCTGAAAGTCAAAGAGGACGAAATGTATCATATTCGGGGGAACGAGATTGCGATGGTTTTTCAGGAGCCGATGACCTCTCTAAATCCTGTTCTCACCATCGGTTCCCAGCTTACCGAGTCTTTGCAATTACATCTTGCAATGGATAGGAGCACTGCTCTGAGTAGGTCTGCAGAGCTCCTTGATATGGTGGGCATTGCAGAACCCTATAAAAGGCTTAAAGATTACCCTCACCAGTTTAGTGGAGGGATGTGTCAGCGGGTAATGATCGCTATGGCCTTGAGCTGTAATCCTAAACTTCTCCTGGCAGATGAACCAACAACCGCGGTGGATGTTACAATCCAGGCGCAACTCCTACAGTTGTTAAAAAAGCTGACCAAGGAGTTTGGTACCGCTGTTATTATCATAACTCACAATCTAGGGGTAGTGGCCCGGTATGCCGATAAGGTCAATGTCATGTACGCTGGACGGATTATCGAGACAGGCACCGCCAAGGAAATCTATAAAGACCCTCGACATCCATATACAATTGGGCTTCTAAAATCGGTGCCTCGTCTGGACGAGCCTCGCAAAGAGAAGTTGATTCCCATAGAGGGTATGCCCCCCGACTTGAGCCGTCTGGATGACAGTTGCTCATTTCGACCCCGCTGTACCTTTGCTATCGATAAGTGTGCTAAGGAAACACCTCCCCTCGAAGCTGTGGATGGAGCCCATCTCGCGGCTTGCTGGATCAACGTCACGGAGAAGAAAAATGGAAAAAAACCAGGCAAAAAGTAAGAATAAACCCAATGATGAAGTTTTATTAGAGGTAAAAGACCTCACGAAGCATTTCCCCGTAACCAGTGGGATTCTCACCCAGAAAGAGATCGGTGCGGTAAAGGCGGTGGATGGGATCAGCTTTCATATTAAACAAGGGGAAACAGTAGGCCTGGTGGGGGAGAGTGGTTGTGGAAAAACCACTACCGGCCGATGTGTGCTACAACTACAAAGACCCACTTCAGGAGAAGTGTTCTATGAAGGAGTCGATCTGTGTAAGCTACAAGACAATCAGTTACAGCCTTTGCGCCGTAAGATACAGATCATATTTCAGGACCCTTATGGCTCCCTAAATCCCAGGATGACCGCAGGGAACATTGTCGAGGAACCCATAATAATCCATAAACTGATTCCTGGAAAAAAGGAAAGAGAAGAAAGAGTGGAAGAACTTTTCCAGCTAGTTGGGCTAAACCCCTATATGGCAAGCCGCTATCCTCATGAATTCAGCGGCGGCCAGAGACAACGGATTGGCATAGCTCGAGCCATTGCCGGGGAGCCCTCCTTTATTGTGGCTGATGAACCTGTTTCGGCATTAGATGTTTCTATCCAGGCTCAAGTAATTAACTTAATGGAGGAACTCCAGGAGAAATTCAATCTAACGTACCTCTTCATAGCCCACGATCTGGCAGTGGTGCGGCACATCAGCAATAGAATTATAGTTATGTATTTGGGAAAGATCGCTGAGGTGGCTACCTGGGAAGAACTTTATGAAAATCCTCTTCACCCTTATACCAAAGGCCTTCTGTCTGCTGTACCCATCCCCGACCCTACGGTAGAGGATAAACGAGAAATTAATATTTTATCAGGTGATGTTCCCAGCCCTTTGAATCCACCCTCAGGTTGCAGCTTGCATCCTCGCTGTCCCTCTGTGATGGACGTGTGTAAAGAAGTTGCTCCTCAGTCTAAGGATATGGGCAATGAACATGTTGTAACCTGCCATCTGTATTAGGAAATTCCTCAAGAGAAATCCCGAAATAATTGGGAATTCATATGCATAAACTCAGAACAGAATGTGCCTATGATACCTCCAAGAAAATATACTCTGGCGAGCGCATCATAGCAAACCCGAAGTATCAGTTTTCTGGGGCACTCGCATTTGGATACAGGACCGATATGGTTAGTAAAAGTGGCTCCTTCTTCAATATGAAATCTTCAAACTTTCATTGATGCGACTTCATTGAGGAGCCGCTTTTTCGTGTTAAACTTCGCTAGAGAATAATTTGGAAAATAAACATGAATTTGATATCAACACTTATTATTGAAAAAATCGAATCAAAACTACGTACAAGTATGGAGATGAAATGACCAAGGATAAAAAGACGAAAGTTGCCAAAGGCTCTCTTCCTTCACATGCCCAAGTAGTTATTATCGGGGGTGGGGTTGCCGGATGCAGCGTTGCATATCACCTAACCAAATTAGGGTGGAAGGATGTTGTCCTGCTCGAACAAACACAGTTGACGGCAGGAACAACATGGCACGCGGCCGGATTGATCGTCAGCGGTTTTTCCTCTGAGACCACCATCCACATGGCCAAATATACCCGAGACCTATATGAAAAACTCGAAGAGGAGACAGGTCTATCTACCGGCTTCAAACCGATCGGCTATCTCCAACCCGCCACCAGCAAGAACAAGGTGGATGCTTTGCGGCGGAGGGCTGATTTTTCACGAAGATACGGAGTTAACACCGAGGAGATCTCAGCGAAAGAAGTGCAGGAAAT
>SDBV01008762.1_pt1 | contig 13590 bp, 16 predicted proteins | sample 2277081 | NCBI WGS metagenome assembly SDBV01 (sample SAMN10402039, study PRJNA504765) | marine sediment metagenome | isolation source: marine sediment core GS10_PC15, 223 cmbsf | place: Arctic Ocean: Southern Knipovich Ridge | collected 2010 | reverse complement strand
AGAGTGGCAGCCCATATTATAATCACGCTACTATGCAACTTTTAGATCACTTTAAAAATTAAATACTGATTAGAGTAGAAAGAAAATAAATGAAACTAACAAAAAAAGAAGCGGTACAAAGAATGGTAGATCAATTCTCTAGCATACCCCAAGAATGGGTTCAAACTATGGCCGAAAAGAATAGCGATGAATTTTATGGGATTATGTGGGGGACCATGTGGATAGTAAACGATCACGTTGATATTAGAAGAATAGAAAAACTGTTAAAATCTGTTAATGACGAAGATGACGAGATGAACGGATACCAAGAAATAGGGGACACAGGAATTTATGCCTTCAACATAGCTGACAAATTAGTACTTGGTATCAATGGTGCAGGCTATGACTTCTTCGAAGATCATTGGACACCACTATATGAAACTCTTGGTTACAAATGGCACGCAGAAGAAACTATTAAAATCTAAACCCTTGCGGGTGCTTATGCTCGCAAGGTCGTAAGCACCAATAAATCTCTAGCCAGTATTTAGTTTTTAAGATGTTAAACAAAGAAATAAGACGAATGTCAGTTCAACAAATGAAAATGCTAATTTACTTGAGCAGTAATCCCCGGTCTACAGCTGTAGGAAAGGCCGCTGGTGGTGTAGTAAAGGAACTCCACCGCATAGGCTATATTCTGCCAGTAGGTAAAGAGGGCCGGGCTCTACGCTGGGAAGTAGATACAAAAGTTATTTCAAATGAAGATATAAATCAAATGAAAGATCTAATCAAAACATAATGAAAATATATATTGGTCACTACATAAAAGATATAAAAGCTCGAAACTTCTCACCGCGTACTATAGAGAGTTATTCTAGGCAACTCAATAAGTTTGCTGAGTTTGCTAAGAACGTGTCACCGGGTGAAATCACTATTGAATTGGTAGAGAACTACCGGGCTACCTTACAGGCAAACAGTCCCAGCTCGATAAACTATTCCCTGGTTACTATCAGGGCATTTCTGAAGTACTTGGCCCGAAAACAAATTACTTCCTTACCATCCGAAGCAATTCAACTTAGCAAAACGGAACAACCAGAAACTACTTTCCTGGAGGAAACCGAAGTAAACCAACTCTTGAAAGCAATCCCAACTAAAACCTTCACCGGGATAAGGGACGGAGCAGTCATTCAAACTCTTCTGGCTACTGGCCTTCGGGTGTCTGAACTGGTAAATCTAAAAACTAATCAGATAAACTTTGTCAGAAAAGAATTTACTATACGGGGGAAAGGTAGGAAACTAAGGATTGGTTTTTTAAATGATACTGCAATCAGTGCTTTACAGGCTTGGCTAAAAGCTAGACCAGATACGAGTGAATATCTTTTCGTGACCAATCGTACCACCAACCCCCATAAGATGAGTCCTAGAGCCATACAGCGGCTTGTAAATAGCTATAAAACAAAGGCTAGGCTCAACAAACAAATATCACCGCATACACTACGTCACACCTATGCGACAAAAATGCTCCGTAAAGTAAACAATATAAAAATAGTAAGTGAGTTGCTGGGCCACGCCAACGTCAACACCACTAGTAGATACACTCACGTTACTGACGAGGATCTAAAGAAATCTTATTTCAGTTCTTAATATGAATAAACCAAAAAAGAAAGAGTTCCCCTTCGGGTACTCGGATGAAGGAAAACGAATTTGGATGAAGCCCATCTATGACCCGGAAAATTCCGGCTGGTCTGAGTTTAACGGCGAAGGCGGCTGCATAATTATCATTGCCCTGTTTATTGCAATAATATTAGCTATATACCACGCTAGTACTGGTTGATAAAAGAGAACCACTATTATCGAAATAAACCTCTACCTGTAAAAATATTTTCTTCAATAAAAGGATTATCAGTTTGTCTGCTACGACCCCTAAACACACGTTGTCTAGTACGAACACTCACTCCAAAACTTCTCCCGGAACCTTTGGCTAACTCATTTATCTGCTCTGCTACCTCACCGCTGATAATTTTTTTCTCCACCCACTCTTCAAACAATTTAGTTGCTTCAGCAGATGAAAGCGGAGATAGAATATTAGTGAAAATAAACTCAGCTCTATTACCATTAGTTACCCCTAGAGATTTAATATCTTTTTCAAACCTTGTTAGCTCCAATGCGTCCTCTTCTACTAGATCTTTTATTTTATCTGCTAAGCGGGAGTTATCCTCATCTATGAGATCAAATTCTTTAGCTGCTCGGGAAGTAGGCAAAGTTTTTAGCTGTTCGAAGATGGCTTCTGCGTTGGCTCTTATCTGGATGTTCTCTGCCCCTCCGAATACTTTCAGCGCACGAACATCAGATACAATCTTTCTAGTGTCCTCATCATCAACACCATTTAAAAGTTTAGATAGCTCATCATAGCGTTTTTGTATCTGCATTTCTCGTTCAACAATATAAGCACGATCCGGGTTATCCTTACGTTCTTCAGTAGTTATATTCCCTTGAAAACCATTGATGTCTCTATTCAATGTGCTCATCTTTTTTAGGATCGTGTTTGTGCCACCACTATAGGTAGATACTCCTATTGCCCGCATCAACACCTGTCTCCTGTTACGATTAACTTTAATAGGCCAATCTATTTTGTCACCTGCTAAAGCTGCGTAAAGATTATATGCATGGGTGATTGCTCCCGGACCCAAAGACCGTAACACGTACGCAGACATTTTTTGAGCTTGTTGGGTGGGAGTAGCATCCTCATCATAGATAGGCCTATTTGTAAAAGGATCAAAGTTATTATTTAGATTTTGTAGTAACTCAAAAGGTCCTCCACCTTGAGCCAATCGCATCAAATCAGTAGGGTCTTGGTATAAGGTATAAGGATTGGGGCCAAAGGGGATAGTGTAGGATAAATCTAACCATTGTGGGTCCCCTTTCTCATCCTTCCAGGGTAGTAACATAGCCCAGGTGGAGTTCTCCATCCAAGCAGGCTTCTTAGCGTCTACCTCCTCTTTGGTCATGTTAAGAGCTTTAGCTGAAGCAGCAGTAACTCCTGCTGCTATAAGAGGGTATTTTGCTATGGTCCAGGGCCTAGTAGTAGCTACTTCTAAAACACGCGGAGCCATTAGATAATAGAAGGATAAAAATGGTGCAATAATACCGCCTCCGATTTTACCTCCTCTTATTTTGTCCACAATATCCGGGACCATCCTATAATCCAGCTGCCATTTGTTTGCAAAATTTACTGCCTGTCCTGAAGAAGCTCCTCCTTTCAGGGCCTTTTCAGCTAAATAAAGTCTAGCCATATGATCTATTGATCCATACCATTTCATAGGTACTTTGATTCCTTTCTGTAGCTTATCTAAAGGCCCAGCTAGTTTATTAGCCAAGTCATAAGGATCGCCACCCTCCCTCAAAAACGCGTCTAATATAGGTCTATCTACTTCTACTGCATGGTAGTCCCCACCAAATAAACCTTGATCTCTCCAGAACTTATATCTATCCCCTCTCTTTGCATATTGAGATACAGCTTTAATATAATCAGCAGTATTATTGGGATTCCACACAGGATATCCTGCTAAATCAGTTTGAATAAAGTGGCCTGAAACATAGTTTCTACCCATTGTTGCCGGGTTCCAGCCTGTTTTGAAACCTTTCCAATAACCTACAGCACCACCCATAAATTTATCCAGTGCTGAGGGGCCGTTATCGAGAAAGAATTTTATATCTCTTTCCATCCCCTGCCTAATATGACCCCCGTTTAAAGGACCCAACTGCCTACTCTTCTCAACCCCTTGAGGTAAAAGATCTACTACTGGTGAGAATCCTTTTTTTGGCATTATACTGAACAAGTCGGGATTGCTTCGAATAGAGTCAAAGTAGTTCATCATTACATGATTCCCTGTAAGATCTTTGTAAGTCTGAGAGAGCATAGCGTCTGCCTGAGACACCCAGCCGTAAGCTTTTTTAGCATCTAGACCCACAGCTGTAAGTTCCTGGGAACTCATGCGGGCAATTTCTGCTTCTGTCTTACCCTCATGTAACATAGCTGACTGGCCCCATTCAGATAAGGTCATTTTCTTTTTGAAGGAGCTAAGATTTATTTTCCCTTCTTTAGATATAACACCGGGTTGGAACTTAGCCTTACCGCCTGTTTGTTTTAAATAAAAGGAGCGTGCGTATTTACCTACATTATTAGAAAAAGTTTCTTCGGAGAGGAAACTATCTTCTGGTTTTATCCAGCCTTTATCTACCCATTTTTTATTGAGCTTAGTAATCTGATTACCCAACACACCAATTTCAGTATCAATCTTGGCAACAAATGGGGCTAATTCTGGAGAAGGAGTAGTATATTTATTGACCATCTCCCCCAACTGTTGCTTTTCTGCAAGAGGTAATTTCTTTATCGGCTCAATTATTTCTTCTTCAAATCTCTGCAACAAACCATTCTGCAGACGATGGCGTTCTTTTAATAATTTAAAAGCCTCGTCTGGACGACCATCCCGAACAGTAAGGGCGCGTATCTTTGGGGTTTGGTTCGCAAGACGCACCATTTTATTCCATAAACCATAAGCAGTTTTAGTAAAGGGGTTTTGATACTCTATTGTGTTGGGGAGAAACTCTTCTTCTACTTTAAATTCAGGCAATTGAGTAGTGCCTATCCTGTCTTTAATTTGTTTTTGATAAAGTCTAAATTCATTTTCAAAAGCATCCAACTTACCAACCTTACGTCTTATTGCCTTGAATGTAGGATCAGCACTGGTTTTTATCCTATCTATGAGAACATTCTCTGGAAGTTTAAGTCTTTTAGCAGCAGCTTTAATAAGAGGAGATGCTAATTTTGCTCGAGTAACAGCAGCTATACCAGTAAACCCTATCCCTACCTCAACTGCTACCTCCTCGCGCTCTTTCCTCTCTTCTTTAGTCATGTCCTCACGTTTCTTCTCAGGGAAAAAGGTTTTAATAACCCTTCCAAACCTACGATCAGCAATCTCCTGCTCTTCAGTAGTAAAAGCACGAAAAGGATCTCTAAAAAGTACAGTTTTAAGTTCGCCTAAATTTGTTCTGACTTCCTTTTGAACAGGGTCGGTGACCTTTCTTTGAATAAAGGCTCCTGCTTCTAATGCCTTACGTTCTGCTTGCGCCCTTGTCCTACCGAACAAACGACTTACAGATTCTTGAAACTTTGCTGCTTCTTTCTGTTCTCGTTTCCTCTTTTCTTCATCCTCATCACGAAACAGACCTCCAAAAAAGCCTGTTGTTGCACCAGTAATTGATCCAAAGAAATTAGCCATGACATTATTTAACTATAAAACGGAAAGAGTCAACTAAAGCATCAATCTCCTTTTGAAATTGTGGGTATTGTGCTAACGCTTTCCTTGACATAGCCTGCAAACCAGCAGTACCTTGTGCACTTTGGCCTCCAGCTAACGATTTACTTATCTGACTTAAAATGTTATTTTTTTCTGCTTCTTTTGCTGTTTGTTTACCTTGAGCTGTAGCAGATATTGCCCCTTGAGCAGAAATCTTTTTAAGATCATTCACGAACTGTTGTTCCTGAAGAGCCATATCATGAATCCTTTGGAGTTCATTTTCTGCAATATCTGATAATCTTTGTATACCTTGAAGTGAAGCATTGAGTGTGTTTTGAACTGCGGTTGAGAAGGAACTGCTTTCTCTAGCTGCTCTCTCTGAAAAAGAAGTTATCTTTACTTGTAATGGTAGTAATTCTCTAGCGTATTGCTGTCCAAAGGCTGATAATTCAGCCACAAGTTCTGTTTGTGCGCCCGTTAATTGCCCAGCAAACAATTCTTGGGCTAGTGAAATATCTCTTAGCTGAGCACCCAACTCTTTACCTGCTCTTTGCTCAAGTAACCGCGTCTGCGACTCTGTGATGAGGCTGCCTCTAGTTCTCGCTTCAACATCCCCCGGCAATCTAAATAGATCCCCTCCTAACTTTAGTGCCTGTTGCCTTAGTGGCTCAAGTTGAGCTGACAATTCAGGGATTCCAAGTTCCTCCCCTAATCTTCTTCTAAGATCAGGAACAGCTTCTTGACCAGAAACAAATTGCTCAAATTCGGATTGTATTGCAGCACCTTCTTTTTTTAATCCGGCTTGCTGCTTTAAAATCTTTTGTTCAGCAGCTTTAGCTACTATTGATTCAGCACTTGGACCTATTTTTTTACCTGCCCCACCGCTTCCTGAAAATGCAGCCTGTAGTCCAGCACCAGTAGTCCAACCTGTACCACCACCGATGTGTTTAATATCAAAGAACTGTTGGCCGCCAACATTTCTGCTGCCTATTATTTTTACACTCTGTCCAGCTCCTACACCAAACTGACTTCCTCCAGGAGCTACACCTGTTCTTATTCCTTTACCTAATTTAAAAGTTTGTCCTACTGAAAGGGCCATTGTATTTTTCTTTCTTTATTGCTATATAACTCTTCTAATTTGTGGTACTAAAAAACCCAAGACGCTAATGTCTCGGGTTGTAAATAACCTCTCTGTGTTTATATTATACCATAAATGAACATACGCCGTATTTATACTGCTACAACAACATATATAACCACTACCACAATCTCCCCCTCTAAAGAATTGCAAACAAATTGTCTATATTGGAGGTTTTCAGGCATAACTCCTCGGTTTATGCTATAATATAAGGAGATAGAGGTTATTTTCAACCCAGCGCAAAACGTGCTGGGTTTTTTGTTGCCAAATTTATGAAAGTTTGTCTGACGTGTCACAAAGAGATCGTTAAAAAAGCTAACTACTCCTATAAGTACTGGGAGGGGCAGCGATACTGTTCGCTGAAGTGCTCAGGCACTTTGATGAACGGGAAAAAACAAATAAAAGCTACTAGACCTCTCAACAAAATCCAAAAAGAAACAATACAGGCGGCTATAAATAGAAGGATGCCTTAGGCAGAAAACAGTATGGGTAAAACTATAATTACAATCGATAATTTTAGCGGCGGTATTTCCTCAAGTTCCAAAAGAGGTATTGAAGGATCCTTTGGAGCAGGTAGATCCCTTGAAACCAGAGAGGATCCAAACAGTTTCAAGCTTGTTTCAAAGACAGCAAAAGAATCGGGAGCGGTGGTGGTGGACTTAATAAAATGGTTTGAGCCTATTTCTTCTGATATGTATTCCTATGGAGATACTGGTAAAATCTACAAACGCACGTCTGCGGGCACATGGTCGGCTCTCCGTACTGTTTCTAACAGTAGTGGTAACGGCCTCGGATATTTTCCAGAAGATGACTTCCTCTACTATACGCTAGATAAAGTAATCGGTCGGTATGGTCCAATAGCAAGTTCCCCTTCTTTTAATGACGATTTCTTCAGTGATGATGTTTATGATAAAGACCAAAGTAATACTGCAGTAGGAGATGTTACTACTCTGGCTACTTCTATAAACGAAGTTGCTGATGAAATACAAACTTTCGTCCCAACAAGAGATCCTCAGAAATCCATTGAAGTAAATATAGATACTGTAGGCACGGGGAACTGGACGATGACTGCTCACGATGCTGCAAATACTGAAGTAGCTGCTGTAACTATAGCCAATGGCAGCCTTAGTACAGGGGATCAAAAATTTACTTTCGCTACTGCTTGGAAACCAGTAGTAGGAGCAACTTACCATTTTCACCTGACAAGCACAGTAGGCGATGGTGTAGTAGTTACAAGCTCAAACAGTGATCTAGAAACTTGTGATTTTACTACCTACTATCAAGTGCTAGTAAATGATGGGGACTGGCATCCTATCGCCCAACATTTAAACCTTCTTTGTATCGGTAATGCAAATTACGTAGCTACCTGGGACGGAATCGTAGGAGGAGGCAACACAAACTACAATGCAAATGCTATTGTCCTACCTTCTGGCTGGAAAGTTAGGGACTTGGAAAGCACTGGGGAATACCTGGCAATCGTAGCCTGGAAGGGCTCTTCAATCACCGACTTTGAAAACAGCATGATCTTCTTTTGGGATGGAATTTCTAGCACATATAATTTCTTTATCCCTGTAAAAGATGGCGTGGCAACAGCGGGCGTGACCGCTGAAGGCAGATTTTATTACATCACTACTAGAGGGGACCTATTTTTATACAATGGGAACATCAGCAAATTGCATCAAATACCGGGGCTTACCCAGAAAACCTACCTAGAAGTATTCCCAGACGCTGTGAAAGTGTGGCAAGGTATGATCAGAATAGGCGTGGCCGGAAGTACCAACAGCTCAGCAGTAGAGCAAGGTGTTTACACCTGGGGAACCAAGTCAACAATCTACCCTGAAAGCCTCACACTTGATTACCCAACTTCTACTGGAGTTAGAAAAGCTATAACACATAAAGTAAGTGCTCTAGGGGTACGCGCTAACACATTATTTATAGCTTTCGATAATAACGGAACATTTGGAGTAGATACAGTAACAACTTCTGCTAATCCTTTCGCAAATGGTGCTTACGAATCCCTTATCATAGATAACGGAGTTGCTTGGAAGGAAAAACTCGCTCAAACAATACTTGTATCGCATACTGCTCTGGCCTCAGGAGAAAGTATTCAGATAGGCTATGATATCAACCGATCAGGATCATTTACCACAGGAGACGCTAACTCTACATCCGGCTCTACTAGGACAAGGCTTGATATTAACAAGCGATTTAACGAAATAAAATTACAAGTTATCCCGGCAACCAGCAGCAGTACTACCCCTTCAGTAATTACTATTGCTCTTTCCTTTGACGATATGAAAGAGGAGGAAACACCCTAACATGGCTAAAAAGGGGAAAGTAAACTTTACAAAAATGCCCTCGATAGTAACACCACCTTCAAGATTTCCTGTTACCGCCTCGCATTTTCATAACGACTCAGACCAACCTGCTAGTACAACCCTAAAAAAGAAATTTGTGCAGATAAATAACAATAATATCCGCATTGATTTCGAAGGCGGTGGGTTTTTAGTTCTAGGAAATGTTGGTAAAAACGCTAGTGGAAAGGATATGTTCGGGATCATCGTAAATGATGGGTCCTTTGATAGATTCTTTACTGGTGTCACAAAGGGGTAAATGGGAACTTACGCAACAAAAATATCACAAGCTGGTATTGACGTAAAAAATGCAGCGGACGAAGAACTGGACCTTCATCCTAACTTCCCGATTTTCAAGGTGTTCCAGGAAGGTGATGAAACACTTTCCCTTCCTAGTGGCAACTCCTCTGTGAGTGTAATTGTGACTCACAATCTAGGTTATAAATCTATTGTGCTAGTTTACGCAGTTAGAGAAGAGGGCGTGGCTAGGAGAGATTTAATAACAGGTAAAAGCCCTTTCTCAGAAACCTTCGATCAGGTGGAACTTGGTGTTGTGATTACTGACAACAGCTTCACAGTGGACCTTACCTTAGCAGGACCAGCTTTCGGTGACAACAGAGAGTACGATTTCCATTACTACGTTATGTACGAGGATATGTCATGAGTGACTTTGATGTTCAAACTTCCAAAACTGGGTTTGATACAACAACCACCGGGTTAAAAAACCAGGTCTTTGACGCATCGCTAAACCAGTTAAAAGTTTTTGAGATAGTAACAGGTAGCTTTTCTATTACAAGTATTGGTTCTACGTTTACTTTCACAATACCGCACAACCAGGGTGTGATCCCTGCTTACTACCCGATGATTAGATCCTCAGGGAATAGGTGGTGGGGCGCACATGGATGGGACCCTGTTTCGGGAGTAGTTTTCTGGACCACAATCGATAAAGACAACATCATTTTAAAAGCTCATTTAGTCGCAGGATTTGCATCTCCCCCACTAAACATTCAGCTAAAGGCTTACATCTTAGTGGATCAAGGAACCGACACCGCTGGTAACACCGCAACCTCAGATCAAACTGAACTTAAAGTATCAATCCCAGGTCAAGATGTTACAACTACTAATGACCAGGGCCTTAACTTAGCAACTGTATTCAACACTCTTCAGAAAATTGAAGTCGTGACCCTGATAGTCCAGGGGATTACTGGCTTTTCTACCTTTGAAACTACATTACACGGGTTGGGCTACACCCCTGCTTGGTTCGCTTTGGCGACTGATAATGGAAGCGGAGTCACCACGGTCGTACCTTTTGTACGCCTACTCGTAAAAGAAATTTCAGTTTATACAACTGCCACCAACGTAGTTGCTGTGTTCGGCACAACAAATGGCACACCAGAGAACATAACTTTTAAAATAGCATTACTCAATAACAAGCTAGAATAAATGGAACCTTAAAAATGCACTGATATAAGCAGGACCTGTGAACTAACCTTAATCCCCTATACATTTAAATGCCGTATAGAACCCACAGGTTCTGCTTTTATTAGTCCATTAAAAACGGGGCCTGCAAATGAAGCTTCTTTTTCATAGTAATTTCTGGTTAAAAAATATTTAGAATTTAAAGCGGGCCTCCTTTGGATATTTAAACGTGGGGGAAGTTAATGTTTGATACTACAGTGGTTCTCAGCCAACCTTCTACTAGCTAACTGGGCTTCGAAGGTTGTACCCACCCAATTCCACTTGGACCATAAACCTGCACGATACTCTGCAAAAAACGCACTTGCTTCGTGGTTTACACAATCCCAGTGACCTTTTTCTTTATAATAATCCCATGCATGGGTAATCTCATGAACTAAAGCAAAAGCTTCTTCTTTTACATTACCCTTTAACGCAGGATTTACTTTAATATAAGTACCACCAAACGCAGCCCCCCAATCTTCAAATGTAACTTCATAAGTTACAACTACACATCTTCTTGTGTAAGCAGCAATCTCTTTGTTAAACCCTGCTTCAGCCATTGTTCTCTCAGCTAATTCAAAAGCTGGGACCAGCCCTTTCTCAATAGACCCCTCCACAAAACACCAGTCAAAGAACTGGTTTGCTGTTACACCGGGTGTCGGTATAGAACTTACCTCTTCGTTCTCGGTCCTAATCGAACTAACTCCGAATATCAATCCTACTGCAACTATCAATACCAGTATTTTTTTCATTACTCTACCTCGCTACCGGCAGGCATAATATCCCAGCTGTTACTATGTTCGTCCCATATCTGACAAATCTGATCAAAATTATAGAATGAAGCTGCTTGAAAGCACTCTGCACCATCGTAAGATTCAAGATACTCCCCGTTACGGAATTGGAAACCAGTTATCGCTTCCCCATCGCTATGAACAAGTAAAGTCATACAATCTGAATTGCTGTCATAAGGTCTTGCACAAACAATATAGTATTGTTTACCTGTAAACCAAGGCTTAGAATAATCTTTATAGTATTCTTTACCCTTAGACCAGGATTTAGAGTAATCTGTGCTAAAAAAACCTAGCCACCAACCTATAACCGAGATAAAAATAACAAGTATAGGTAAAAGAATTCTCATCAAACATCCTCTATTTCTAGGCTAGTACCAGGCACACACAGCTCTAAATAAATATCTAAATAAAACTCTTCGTAGAATTCGGGGGACTTACTGGCTGTATCATGTGTAAGCCTATCCCAGTTATCATAGTCACACACCCTGTTGATTTTATTTTCTAAACCAAAACTTTTTGCAACAAGAAGAACTATAATTACGCCAACAATAATAATTAAAGTATCTCTAAGATAATTTGATTTCACAATCTTTTCTACTTTTGTATATAATTGTTCGTACATCGAAAAAACTTTCATATTTTATTTAATATTGTTGGCAGACTTGGCAGTTTCTCAAAGTATTATGATCCATCCAGCTGTTAATAGGCTGAAGTAGATGCTGTATCCAAGAACAAAACTAACTTTTGTAAGTAGTTTTGACTTTTGAAGTCTAGTCATGTTATCCTCCTTTGTCCTTAGTTAAACATAAATTTAGGACATTGTCAATCCCTACACACAAACTTAGGACATTGTGTGCTATACTAAGGATATGCGAGAGGTAAAACTTTTAAAGGCTTCTGAGTTGGTAAAAAAGAAAAAGATAAGTTTGCGTACTTTATATAGATGGAAAAGAGATAACAAAATTATCTGCTACACAATAACTAGAATTAAAACAGGTTTCTTTAATCCTGATGAGATTAAATAAAAAATATTAGGCTGGATTTAAAGAGGATGATAGCTATGTACTCAAGCCCACCTTACACCACACTGGGGGCATCTCAGGGGCTACAAACAGTATAAAAATAACCTTGACACCAACCGCTTTATTATGTAAATGTTAAGAGCAAGGAATAGTTTGCGAATACCCCAACTGGGCTTCGACAATCTAATCACTTATGAGTATTACTGCTGTCGCAAGTCAGAAGGGTGGCACTGGAAAGACCTCCACCTCAATATCACTAGCCGCTGGTTTAGCTCGTAAGAGTAAAAAAGTTCTCCTCGTTGATCTTGACTCACAATCCAATAGCTCCAAAGTTCTAGCCAAAGAATACGGCAAACTCAAAAAAGACGATACGATATATACCACTATTCTCCACAAGAATCCTTTACCCATAATTAAAACAGCCATAAAAAACCTTGATCTGGTTCCTTCCCATATATTACTTTCTGACGCGGATATTGAACTCACTACCGCTCTGGACCATCGAGAGCAGAGACTTCAAGAGCAATTGGAAACAATAAGAAATAACTACGATTACATATTTATTGATCTACCACCCCATCTTGGTTGGCTAACACTAAACGGATTGACCGCTGCGGATAAAGTATTAGTTGTAGTATCCCCTGGTTACTTCGAATTAGACTCGGTTGTGCAGCTATCTAAAACTCTTGAGATGGTTAGAAACACATATAATCCTAAAATTGAATTGCTTGGCTTCTTATTCACCATGAGCGACCCAACCATCAACAGTAAGACATCTTTGAAATTACTTCGTCAAACTTATCCCGACAGTGTTCTGGAAACTGTGATACCTAGAAATGTAGATTTAAAAGATGCCCATTTTAATAAGGTAGATATTTTTAGTTTTAATCCCCACTCAAAAGCTGCCGAAGCTTATGAGCGGTTAATAGAGGAGGCTTTTAGTGAGTAAGAAAAAACTTAACATTGATGATATGAAAAATGAGTTGGAAGGTTCCGCTTTTGTATCACCCAAACCACAACAGAAAGCTACAAAAATAACAGGCTCCTCCCCCACCCCCAATCGTACGCCAGAAGGTAACTCACAATCTAGCAAGTATAGGAATGAAACAAACAGGCAAATAAACAAAGTTGTTAGTAAAGAATCTCTTGTACACCACACCTTCGATATCTACGATGAGCAACTTTTAGAGTTGAAGAAATTAAAACTTGAGAAACACCGAGACAAGATAACTATTTCTTTTATGGTAAGAGATGCACTGGACCAATATATAAACAAAGAAAAAAACAAATAAACAAAGAAAGTTCTTTTTATGGACTCAATAAAAGACGTGATTAAAAACTCAGGAGGTACGGAACGATACGTTGGGTTTGAGGACTCCAATACAACGCCAACTCCAAATGATCTGTTCGATATGTTTCTAGCAAAGTTAGGCCATGCAGAACTAAACGTGTTGCTTTACATAATCAGACGAAAAAAAGGTTTTGCCAAACCAATCGATAGCATCTCACTAAAACAAATCACTCGGGTTATAACTAAACAAAGTGCAGTAG
>SDBV01008761.1_pt1 | contig 13592 bp, 10 predicted proteins | sample 2277081 | NCBI WGS metagenome assembly SDBV01 (sample SAMN10402039, study PRJNA504765) | marine sediment metagenome | isolation source: marine sediment core GS10_PC15, 223 cmbsf | place: Arctic Ocean: Southern Knipovich Ridge | collected 2010 | reverse complement strand
CAGGTGTCATTATGAAAACTGTACACGGCTTACCAAAACTATCCTTATGGTCCCGGATGACAAAGGCTTGAGACCATGTAATCTTGTGAGTTTCGCATACAGCTGCAATCATTTCTTTATTCTCTACTGACATATTGGCACCAAGTACAACGGAATTAACACAATTCCAATCAAATGGAAATAGATACTCCCCAGTATCCACAGCACCAGGATAAGTGTACGTCGTTTGGGGCAACTTATAATCACTATGGTCTGATAATGGTCTAACCATTCGATACTCATGTTCATGTTGCCAGCGAGACGTCTTTTTAAAGAAGAGCTCTCTATGAATGGTTTCAATTGGAATCTCTTTATTGTCGTTTACCAGTTCATCAAGATTGATAGTGTATTCCTCGACATATTCAACTTTTTTAACTGGATACTCAATGCCCGTTTTTGACTTCATACATTGATTTCTCCAAAAATCATCCTTAAACTCCATTATAAAACCTCTATGGCCATTCGTATATTGGCTCCACATATCGAACGAATTTGGTATTTTGGTTAGTGACAATATACCAAATTGATTTATCTGCGACTCTATTATTTGAATTCGAAAGAAGCTTTCAATACTCGGGAAAAGATCGCCATTTAAATCATATAATTGGTAATAGTTCAGAGAGCCACTGAACCGCATTGTTGGATGAAACTCTAAAGGGTCGTTAAGAACACGAGGCTGCGTAAATCTAATTCTTTGATTATTAAATATTCCCCTAATAACGCTAGGATTATCGCTACAATACTTAAAATATGAACTGAATTCACCACTAGCGTACAGATCAGCCTGCTTTGTTATGTCATGTCGAATATCTTTAATACCTTCCATATAGATAATACCCCCCAAGCAATAGTGCCCAGATTATATCATGGCGTATGTGCTCCGTCTATTCAGTATTTCGCAGCTAAAATATGTACTACGAAGCTATTGACCTTCTCCCGATTCTCTGTTATCGTCTCACGCAAATCAGAAGAGAATAAGGAGAGGTTCAATGTCTACTACCATAAAGCAAGCTATAGATGGCATAGTTTGCCCATTTTACATCATAAGATAAGTGTGAGAAGCTATATCCTATTTGGTCATCAGTCTAGTAAACCGCTGCTCTTTTCAGCTTCATATACTTATAATACAAGTACGGGTGCCTAAATATTGAGATGAAATTCTTTTTTACCTAATTCTAGTCGCAAATTGGGATATATTTTGTGAAATCGAAAACAGACAATATAATTAGGCACGTATATGAGGGTAGGGGTGTGCCCCTTAAAAGGAGTCTAGTTTTCTGGGAGCAGATCACCAGAAGTTTGATATTTTATTGTAAAACTTATAAAATCAGGGTGTCGGTTGACCTAGTGTCTTGACACCCTGATTTTTTTAAAAACTCCCCGGTAAGGAAGGCCTTCCAGCTTTGGTAGGCCGTGCAGGATAAAAGGTAGAACTTTCTCAACATCTTTCACACTTACTATTTAACTAATAAATGTTCCTTTTTTGCCAGATACCGTTTCAAACTAATCTAATGTGGTAAGAAAAGTTAAGATAAGTCATCTTGACATTCGCCAGATGGCAAATTATACTCTGGCTGTGGGGTATATGGTGTGGTGAGTTCAAAAATCTTTTTACAACTGAGGTAAAAATGATGAAAAGGAAATTAGGAGTGGTACGACTGGCGGTAGTGGTTATGCTCACCCTGGGATTGGTGCTAATAGGCCCTGTGGGGGTCGCCCTGGCTGATTCACCGCCCACCATCGCCTGGCTCGACCAGTTCGGCACCAGTGCCGATGATTACGCTTACGGTGTAGCCGTGGATGGGGAAGGCAATGCCTATGTGGTGGGCAATACACTTGGCACCCTGCCCGGCCAGACCTCTTCAGGTGGTAGAGACGCCTTTGTGCGCAAGTATGACAGCTCGGGGAACGAGCTGTGGACGCGCCAGTTCGGCAGCAATACCAATGATATCGCTTATGATGTAGCCGTGGACGGGGAAGGCAATGCCTATGTGGTCGGCTATACATTTGGCACCCTGCCCGAGCAGACCTCTTCAGGTTCGTTTGATGCCTTCGTGCGCAAGTATGACAGCTCGGGGAACGAGTCGTGGACGCGCCAGTTCGGCACCGATGCCATAGATGTCGCTAGGGGTGTAGCCGTGGATGGGGCGGGCAATGCCTATGTGGTGGGCGATACAACTGGTGCCCTGCCCGGCCAGGCCTCTTCAGGTAGGAGAGATGCTTTTGTGCGCAAGTATGACAGCTCGGGGGCTGAGTTGTGGACGCGCCAGTTCAGCAGCAGTGCCTATGATTTCGCTTACGGTGTAGCCGCGGATGGGGCGGGCAATGCCTATGTGGTGGGCGATACAGATGGCATCCTGCCCGGCCAGACCACTTCAGGCGTTATAGATGCTTTTGTGCGCAAGTATGACAGCTCGGGGAACGAGTCGTGGACGCGCCAGTTTGGCAGCAATAACTATGATTACGCTCGGGGTGTAGCCGTGGATGGGGCAGGCAATGCCTATGTGGCCGGCATTACAAGGGGCACCATACCCGGCCAGACCTCTCCAGGTGGTAGAGATGCTTTTGTGCGCAAGTATGACAGCTCGGGGAACGAGTCGTGGACGCGCCAGTTCGGCACCAGTGCCGATGATTACGCTTACGGTGTAGTCGTGGATGGTGATGGCAATCCCTATGTGGTGGGCGATACAACTGGCACCCTGACCGGCCAGGCCTCTTCAGGCGTTAGGGATGGCTTTGTGCGCAAGTATAACAGCTCGGGGAACGAGTCGTGGACGCGCCAGTTTGGCAGCAGTGCCAATGATACCGCTTGGGGTGTAGCCGTGGATGAGGCGGATAATGCCTATGTGGCCGGCTTTACAGATGGCACCCTGCCCGGCCAGACCTCTTCAGGCGGTGTGGATGTCTTTATCGTGAAGTTTGCCGGGGTAACTAATGGCAACACACCGGCGGGCACAGATGTGAAAGTGGCGGTTGGCAGCCATACCATAACCTTTGGCGAGGTCACAACTTCCGGGAACACAACGGTCACTACCAGCGACGCAGGGCATACAATACCAACATTGTTCAAGTTAGGCACCCCGCCAACCTACTTTGACTTCACCACCACGGCTGTCTACGAGCAGCCTGTCACAATCTGTATAGACTACAGCGAAATCAGCTTTGACCAGGAGGACAATCTGAGCTTCAAGCGGTGGGACGGGATCGGTTGGGTCGATGTTACGACTTCCGTTGATACGGAGAACGACATCATTTGCGGTGAGACGTCCAGCCTGTCAGTATTTGTTGTTGTGGAACCAGTTATTAACCAGCCGCCGGTGGCCGATGATAAGGCAGTCAGCACCGATGAAGATACCCCGAAAGAGATCACCCTGAGCGGTTCGGATGTGGAAACCATTGATCTGACCTTTGCTATTGTTTCTGTGCCCAGCCATGGCACCCTGAGCAGCATCACCGATATTGACGGTACCAGCGGCACCCCCAACACCGATACCGCCAACGTGACCTACACACCACATACCGACTATTACGGGGCGGACAACTTCACCTACAAGGTAACCGATGACGGTGAAGGTGAATCCCCACCACTGCATAGCGATGTAGCCACGGTATCCATCACCGTTAGCCCAGAAAACAGCCCACCAGTAGCAGACATCGCAGAGATAGATGACGACACAATTCCACTTCCGGTAACGATAAAGGTGACACCACAGACCCTCAATCTTGAACGGTTAGGAAGATGGGTTAAAGTCCATGTCTGGGATGATAGCGAAAATACCCCTCAGCAGATGGAAGTTATTCTCGATGGTTCCAATTCATCCGATCCTGATGGCGATTCATTAACCTATGACTGGACATTAACAGGACCGGAAGGGGACATTACAGTTACAGATAATGTCACCAGTCAGGTAATGATACTATCTGCTGGGCAGTATACTGTGACTCTGGTGGTGAACGATGGTACAGTCGATTCAGCGCCGGCTAGCGAAAATTTCACCCTCACCGATGTGACGATTGATGATCTGGCATCAGTCGATCCTGCAGAGTTCACTCTTAATGGAGTTCCAGCCAGTGAAGTGAAGGGAGGCGATACTTCTCTGGTGATTTCCTTTGATGACGACGCTATTGCTGCTACAGTTGAGGTTGGCCTAGATGTGGAAATGAGGCTTGAAGGACCTGTTTCAGGTGTAGACTACATTGATGTTATACAGGACAAGGCTGGTGGTAATGGCAAGGGTAAGAGCGATCTGAAAAATGAAGACTCAGCCTCTAGTCAGAACAAATAATCTTTAAGATCGACGTATGTGAGAAAAACATGCAAAGGAGTCTCTTCTGAGACTCCTTCATCTTTTGAAGATAAGCTAAATAATGGTTCCTTTTTAGCGATATTGACAAATCCCCACCAGAGAACTAAACTCAAGTTCTAATATGTGAAATAACCTTAACCATCTCCGCTTTCTAATTGGAGGTGAACACACATTAAACCAGAATTACATCAACTACCACCGAAGATCAGGTTAAAAATAAATTCGTACCATGGTTACAATATAGTTTGAATCTCTTGAAAATATTATCCTATATTAAGATTAAGTTGGCTTAAGGAGAAAGCTATGGATTGGAACTCAATTGATGACATCATTAAAGAACTGAAACTCAATTCTTCCTCGGATGATTTTAAAGGGCTCAAGCGAGAACTGCGTGCAATAATGGTCAAATTGCATCCGGATAAAACCGGGGGTTCTTTTACTTCGAAAAATAATGAGCAAAGATATATCAAAGCTTCTAGCGCTCTTGAATATATTTCTGGCCACTCCAAAGATTCTCAAGCTTTAGTACCAGTCACAGCATTACCTGCGATAATTAAGGCCATTCACAAGGCGCAGTTGGCTCCTGTACAAATCAGCCAATTACGTACTGAAGCCCGTGAAGAAAATCGAATTAATGTACGTTCTAGAATTACTTTACCTAGAATTGGGTCAGGCGTCTTTGCATCCATTTGCGTAGGATTATTCACTTTTAGCAGCTCATTGGAAGGGCACCCGATTCTCAGCATATTTAATAGTTTTGTAGCCCAGTTAATTTTACTGTCATTTGCAATATATGCTGGAATATTTTTTATTCTTACTTGGGTGATGGAGCATCGACAAGAAGAGCTAGTTGGTTATTTAATCTCAGAAGACGGTCGATACCAGATCTTTGAGCCCTTGTTATCACTTGGTCAGTTCTCACTTCATGATGTATTAAAGACTATAAGAGAATTGTTACGTCAAAGACAAAGAAGTAGCATGCTTATTCTTTTTGGAGCACGTAGAATTCAACCCTCCATCATAGAGAAGATAGCGGACATACATCTCCTCGAACTTGAGAATCGTGGTGTTATTCACCGGCTTGATATACCAAGTATTAACCCATTGTATAAGATCGATGAAAATCTAAGACATGAGAGTATCTTTACTAAGCAAGAATAAATAACATTACACAAGAAATAGTATTGTTTTAGATGGAGTTAAGGCCCAATCAACCTCCCATCCTTCAGATTCACGATCACTTTATGACTGCCTTTGACGTCGAGTTTGACGTTGAAGTTTCTGTTTTGATTTGCGATAAACACCACACCGATTGTGATTTCGGGGGTCATGGGACTGTACTAAACGATATGGGACACGATGAAACGACACTTTGAGCTCGAGATTTGGAGACCGCTGCTCTTTTCTATTACTATTAAATAACATATACATAATTTGATATTCTTCTACAAAAGAAATAAAATCAGGGTGTCGGTTGACCTAGTGTCTTGACACCCTGATTCTTTTCAAAACTTCCCGACAGGGAAAGTCTTCCAGTCTTGGTAGGCCGTACAGGTTTCGAACCTGTGACACCCTGATTAAAAGTAAGAGTGCCTATCTTACAATTTGAAATATGATGAAAAAGTTCTGCCTATTGTAACCCCGGCTCCACCAATGAGGTAATCTTATTACCCAATGTTAGCTTACAAATAGGCATTCATTTTGGTTGCTAACAGCTGGTGCTCTTCATAGCATTGGTAATTGCATTTCCCCCCACTGGAATACCACTTAGCCAAATGTTCACAGCATGCGGTATTGCCGACCTGAATCACGCCTAAAGGTGATTATTGACATTCTGCCAAACAGTGACTACCCTTTAAGTTAATAGAAACGATATGGTTAACTGCACCGCCAGTGGATTAGGACATTCGAGAGTAGGGGAGCAGAAAAACGAACATTAGCGATTTATCTCCTCAAGAGAAACTGCGGTTTGATCAATTTAAGAATTTGTGGAAGGCAGGTACAGGGTTTTATTGGAGAGTGGCAATATTACTATTCTTTTTTTGGCAAATGATAGATATAATCTTGACGATTACCTTCAGTTCTTTTGGGGGCCGTGTCTTTGGAAATCCCGGTCCAAACATCCCTTTTAACATGAATAGTCTTGCTCAGCTGTGGGGTCAGTTCCCCGCCTTTTTCATGGCAGTGGGATTTATGTTTTCATGGATGGGTGTAAAGGAGGTCAAGAGGAAAAAATTAGTAGCAACACTTATCATAATCATCTGGGCTACATTTTTCACTTATATGATTGCAATCGAACCTTGGATAAAAGATACTTTACCAAGGCAGATCGTAGGAACCGCTGAGTTTCTGGGTTTTCTCGGAATTACTATTTTTCTTGCCATTAAAGTAAAGTGGCCACGCTTTATTTGGGTAATATTAGGTTATCTTGGGTCTTTGCTAATACTCTACTATGGCTTTTACCGTGCCATAACTTTGGCACTTGAATGGTCTCCTACTCCCCCCTCTTTTTCTACTCTCAACGTAGTAACAGGGTACATATTCCCGATTCTTGGAATTATTTCAGCGATTTTTATGGCGTGGGCAAGTTCAGAGAAGGGGCAAAGATGGGCAACCTTCAGCCACATTCTAGAAGAACGTAAAAAGGCTGAAAAGAGACAGGCTTAAGCAGACTTATACATCGGTTTCACATAGGATATTAGCAGCTGTTGCAGTGCCGGAATTGGCAGACGGGCATGACTTAGGATCATGTGCTGCAAGGCGTGGGGGTTCGAGTCCCCCCTTCCCCACCTTACAGGACTCGAACCACGCCATAATACAACACTTTGCCAATTTGTGTGCTTGGCCTGCCCACACGTTTACCGCAGTAATGTTACCTCTGGGTACTACCAACAAGGCGGATAGTAAATGTTGGCTGCAAATTGAAAGAAGCAGTCCCTCACCCGTCTCCACCAGAATTTTAGCGGGGTCAGTCTGTGAGACTGACCCCTTTTATTATTTGCCGAAGTATGAGCACAACCACTTGACAAAACTCTAACCTCAGGATATACTGATTGCAATTAGTAAGAGCAAAGGCTTTGAACGAGATTAGTAGGCTTCCAGCGAGGCGCAGAGAGCCGGGTTAGGTGAGAGCCGGTGTTGGCGCAGAAGTTGAATGGGCTCGGGAGCTGCAAACCGAAAGGAATACCGAGTAGGTTTTGACGGAGAGGGCACCGTTAACAGAGCCCAGGATATCGCCTCGGAATGCCGGGGCTGTACCTGAAAGAGATGATTGCCTTAACTGGCAATCAATTAGGGTGGCACCGCGGAGGAATCAACCTCTCGCCCCTAGTAGGGGCGAGAGGTTTTTTAATTGGGGGTGGACATGTATTATCCCGCATTAGAAGAGGTTAAGAAGCATAAGAAGGACGGCAACCTGATGCCTATTTATCGCGAAATCGTTGCCGACCTGGAGACACCGGTGTCTGCCTTCTTGAAGATTAATCGGGGTGGCTATTCCTTCCTGCTGGAGAGCGTCGAGGGCGGTCAAAGGCTGGCTCGCTATAGTTTTATCGGCACCGAGCCGTACCGGGTGCTAACCACCGGTGGGGAGAGCAATCCTATACCGCTCATTGCCGAGGAGTTGAACAAGTACCAAATAGTGCCGGTGAGCGGCCTTCCCCGGTTTGATGGCGGTGCGGTGGGTTATCTTGCCTATGAAACCGTAACCCGCTTTGAGAAACTGCCGTCTCCCTTGAGCGACCCCCTGGGATTGCCTGAATCGCTGTTTATGTTCATTGATACCATGCTTGTCTTTGACCATGTTACCCATAAGATTAAGGTCTTGAGCCATGTTCACCTCGATGGAGACATAGAGGCAGCCTATCAAGAGGCAGTGGACAAGATTGATGACCTGGTGGACAGGTTGAGCCAGCCACTGCAGCCAGGCGAGCTCACCGAGACCACTTATGGCCCCAAAAAACCATCCTCAAACTTCTCACGGGAAGAGTTTGAAGCCAGCGTCCTTAAAATAAAGCAGTATATCACTGCCGGCGAAGCAATTCAGGTAGTGCTTTCCCAGCGCCTGGCTCAGCCAACTGACGCGCCTCCCTTTGAAATCTACCGGGCACTGCGCACTATCAATCCCTCTCCCTACATGTTCTTTCTAGACTTCAATGACTTTCATATTGTCGGGGCTTCCCCGGAAATACTGGTGAGAGTTGAAGACGGCATGGTAATGACCCGTCCTTTGGCCGGGACCAGGCCAAGGGGTAATAGCCCGGCGGAGGATATCAGGCTGGAGCAGGAGCTACGCAACGACGAGAAGGAGCGCGCCGAGCATATTATGCTGGTAGACCTGGGACGTAATGACATCGGGCGGGTGAGCGAGCCAGGCACTGTTGAAGTCAGCGAACTTATGGATGTTGAGCGCTACTCTCATGTGATGCACCTGGTCACCCACGTGCAGGGCAGGCTGCGGCGTGACCTTAGTGCCTTCGATGCCCTGCAAGCCTGCTTTCCGGCGGGCACGGTATCCGGCGCGCCCAAAATCCGGGCGATGGAAATAATTGCTGAGCTGGAGCCGGAGAAAAGAGGCCCCTATGCCGGGGCGGTGGGCTACTTCTCCTTCTCCGGCAACATGGACATGGCAATAGCCATAAGGACTATGGTGGTTGCCAAAGATACGGCTTATGTGCAGGCGGGGTGTGGGATTGTCTACGACAGTGTACCGGAACGCGAGTACGAGGAGAGTATGAACAAGGCTCGTGCCTTACTGAAAGCAATCAGCCAGGCCGAGAGTTCACAACCGGTGACGGGAAAGAGCCATGCTGCTGCTGATTGACAACTATGACAGCTTTACCTATAACCTGTTCCAGTACCTGAGTGAACTGGGTGAGGAGGTTGTGGTGTTGCGCAATGATAAAACCACTGTTGCAGAAATTGACCAGATGAAGCCGGAACGGATAGTTATCTCACCGGGGCCCTCCACCCCGCAGCGAGCCGGCATCTCCAATGATGTCATACGCCGTTTTGGTTCCCGGTTGCCTGTACTCGGCGTCTGCCTGGGACACCAGTGCATCGGTTACAGCTATGGCGGTTCAATCGGGCAGGCCCGGGAGATTATGCATGGCAAGTCATCCTTGATACATCACCACGGTCAGGGAGTGCTTACCGGGTTGCCCAGTCCCTTCCCGGCCATCCGCTACCACTCACTGATAGTAGAGCGCGAGGGGCTCCCGGACTGTCTTGAGGTAACAGCGTGGACAGATGATGGCACCATTATGGGGCTACGTCATCGTCAGCACCCGGTGGAAGGCGTCCAGTTCCACCCCGAATCATTCATGACTGAGGTGGGCAAGGATGTATTAAGGAATTTTCTAGGGTTGAAGATGGCTTAGCAACCTATCCCCCTGACCCCCTTCCCTTGTAAGGGAAGGGGGAGTGTAAGTAAGAGAGGGGCTTCGCCCCTCTCTCGAATCTCTCCCCTGAAAAGAGAGGAATGGAATAAAGGAGAGTCTAAGGCAGGCGGCGGCATGACAACCATTAAAAAATTTAGGGAAACGATTCCCTCGTGGTTAGCTTTGATTCGTTTTTAGAGTTATGTTAACTTAGTTGAGGTGAAAAGATATAAATAAAAGGAGCGTTAAAGAGGGACGAAGTCCCTCTTATTAACCCTTCCCCCTCATGCTAAGAACACATCTCCATCTTTCTTTGAAGGATGGAGAGGGGGATTAAGGGGGTGAGGTTGAATAAATTTGTTGTGCTGGGGAAATAGTTTGGAGGTGATGGGATGACAACTGCAGAGTGGACTGCAGACGCTATTAACATCTTACTAGTAGTGCTTATTGTGTGCGTATTCATGCTTGGCATAATTGCAGTAAAAGGATTTGTCGGAGAGCGTATGCTCCGTAAGCGAAGTATCTGGTTTGCATCAGTTTTTGGCTTTCTCTTTATGGCTTATTTAGTTCTACATGTACTTGCTGACTTAAATCTACTTGCTGACTGGGATGCACTTTCTGGCCTTAGAGAGATCTTGCCTGCAGATTGGGCGCAAATATTTCTTGTGCTTGGCTTGATCACAGTTACAAGCTTCTATGCGCTGATGGCGTTCAGACAGTTCAAAGAGATGAGAGAACAGCGCCTAGTTATGTATAAGCCTAATATTGTTTTACACAGTAGAATCCCAACAAAAGGAAAGTATTTCATTAAAGAGATTGCTGTAAGCGTTGGGAATGATGAAGGGCGAGGGACTGCGATTAACCTAAAGCTACATATAGAGCATCCTGTTTTTGAATTTAGCAAGTCTCCCTATCCCTTCTCTATTTCACCCGGAGAGAACTCTGGTGAGCACAGTTTATTTGCAGAAAAGCCCAGTGTTAATGATGACCCTGGAGTGCCGATTGACCCTATCGCACTAGTAGTTGCCAACTATGAGGATATCTCTGGGAATTTATGGTGCTCAACGCTGGAACTCCATTGGGATACTGCTGAGACAGATGTAACACCCGGCCGTATGCAAGTGGCCGTCCCTGGACATCTCAAGGAGGTGACTCAACATGATTAAAGAGGCTATACAAACATTAGTATCAGGACAATCGCTAACTACAGAGGAAGCCGCCCTGGTTATGGAAGAGATAATGGAGGGGCAGGCTACGCCGGCCCAGGTTGGCGCCTTTGTCACCGCTCTCAGGCTTAAAGGGGAAACGGTTGACGAGATTGTGGGGCTGGCCAGGACGATAAGGGCTAAAGCCATACCAGTAACCGTGAGCGGGCCGGTAGTTGATACGGCAGGGACAGGTGGTGATAATTTATCTACCTTCAATATTTCCACGGCGGCGGCTTTTGCCGCCGCTGGCACCGGGCTCAAGGTTGCCAAGCATGGCGGCCGTGCCGCCAGCAGCAAGTGCGGCAGCGCTGACGTCCTGGAGGCTCTGGGGGTCAAGATTGACCTCGGTGCCAAGCAGGTGCAAAGATGCCTGGAGGAAGTAGGCATTGGTTTCATGTTCGCCCCGGTGTTCCACCCCGCCTTTAAATATGTAGCCGGACCAAGGCGGGAGATTGGGATTCGCACCGTGTTCAATATTCTGGGGCCACTTACCAACCCGGCTGGCGCCAAGGCCCAAATACTTGGAGTCGCCGATGAGCTGCTGGTGGAGAAGATGGCGCTGGCGCTTCAAGGCCTGGGCTGTCATCATGCGCTGGTAGTGCATGGCGAGGATGGCCTGGATGAAATCACGGTCTCCGGGAGAACACTGGTATGTGAAGTCAAAGATGGTCGTATTGAGAGCTATTACATCAGCCCTGAGGACTTTGGTCTGTCTCGCTCAAGCCTGGACAGTCTGAGGGGTGGCAGCGCCGATGAAAATGCCGCCCGGCTGCGCCGAGTCCTGGCAGGTGCTACCGGTCCTCAGCAGGACGTGGTGCTGATGAACGCCGCCGCGGTGCTGCTGGCCGGAGACAGCGTGGATACGCTTCAGCAAGGGATAGACCGGGCCAGAGAGGCGGTGAACAGCGGCCAGGCCCTGGCCAAACTGGAGCAACTGGTCGACTTCAGCCAGAGTCTGACCGAGGAGTCATGAATGATTCTAGAGCAGATAGTAGCTGATAATCGGCGGGAACTTGAAGACAGGAAACGAAGCTTCCCTTTGAACGAGCTACAAAAGGTGGTAATGGAGCAACCTCCGCCTCTCGACCTGGCTTCGGCATTGCGCGGCGACCGTATCAAGCTCATCGCCGAGGTCAAAAAGGCGTCACCATCAAGGGGCATTATTCGCCCCGATTTCGACCCGGTGGCGATAGCCCAGACCTATGCCGGTAACGGGGCTTCAGCTATATCGGTACTGACCGAAGCCGGTTACTTCCAGGGCAGCCTCAACTACCTGAGAGACATCAGAAACTCGCTGGGAAATAAGAGGCTGCCTTTGCTCAGAAAAGACTTTCTGTGGGACCCCTACCAGATTTATGAGTCCCGGGCTTATGGCGCGGATAGCCTGCTGCTCATTGTGGCTATCCTGACGGCGGCAAAGCTGCAGGAGCTGCTCGAGCTGAGCCGCGAGCTAAATATGAGCTGCCTGGTGGAGGTACACGATAAAGCTGAGGTTGAAATTGCCCTCAGCAGCGGCGCCAGGATTATCGGCATCAATAACCGGGACCTCAGAACCTTTAACGTAGACCTGGCCACCACCGAACGGCTGCGGCCGCTTATCCCGGCGGATAGAATAGTGGTCAGTGAAAGTGGTATAAAGTACCGCAGCGACATGGAGAAGCTGAGGAAGTGGGGTGTCGATGCGGCTCTCATCGGCGAGTCGCTAATGTCGGCGCCGGATATCGCGGCTAAGATGAAGGAACTGATGTGACTAAAATTAAGATTTGTGGCTTATCTCAGATTGAGCATGCCATGGTCGCTGCGGAGGCTGGCGCCGACTTCCTGGGACTAATCTTTGCGCCCTATCGCCGCCGGGTCACCGTGGAAAAGGCATCGGCGCTGGTCGAAGCTGTCCATACTCTCGAACCACGACCACAGATGGTCGGCGTCTTCGTCGATGCCCCGGCCGCTGAAGTGAACCGCGTTGCTGACCGCTGCCGGTTGGACTGGGTGCAGCTCAGCGGCAAGGAGACCTGGCGCTACTGCCGGCAGATTGAGCGACCAGTAATCAAGGCCATCCATATACCAGCTGGTAATAAAATCGAGCAAGTCCTAAACAAGATAGAGATGGGCTACCGGTTATACTCAGAACGTGAGCTTATCTGCCTGCTTGACTCGAAGTCTGGGAACGCCCCTGGTGGGACCGGACAGGCCTTTGACTGGCGACTGGCCAGGGAAATCACCGCCAGGTTTCCGGTAACTATCGCTGGGGGGCTCAACCCAGATAATGTCAGCCAAATGCTCGAGGAAGCTCAGCCCTGGGGGGTTGACGTCTCCTCCGGTGTCGAGAGCGGTGGTCAAAAAGACCCGGCCAAAATCAGAGCTTTTATAGCGGCGGTGAGAAGAGCCGAGAAAAACGTTAGTCAACCGGGCAGAGGTTAGCAAATAATTATCATTAAGGATTATAGGCTTTTAGCAGGAGGAGGTGAACATTGCTGCCGGATAATAGAGGCTACTTTGGCGATTACGGTGGGCGGTTTGTTCCCGAGACCCTGATTCCGGCGCTTGACGAGCTGGCCGGGGCTTATCAGGAGGCAAAGGCCGATGCCCCTTTCTGGGCAGAGTTTGAGGCGTTGTCACGCGACTATTCGGGCAGACCGACGCCGCTCTACCTGGCGGAA